>Ga0210380_10000738_pt1 | contig 13905 bp, 12 predicted proteins | sample PLM4_5_coexredo_FD_155476 | JGI IMG/M metagenome (GOLD analysis project Ga0210380, IMG submission 155476) | Groundwater sediment microbial communities from an aquifer in East River, Colorado, USA - PLM4_5_coex redo | ecosystem: Environmental > Terrestrial > Soil > Riparian zone | place: USA... | reverse complement strand
TCGGCCTAATGTATCCGCGTTACATGCTAAGCGGCGCAAATGAAACGCAGTTCGCCCACAATACGCCCCTGCAACTGTTATCGGAGCTGGGGTATTTCGCCGTAGCCGCAGGTGCGTTGCTGATACTGCTTGCAGTACATCGATGGTCGGATGGCGCAAGAATCCGAATCGCGGAACGCGAATGCATTGCGATTGCACTTGCGGTCTGGGGCTTTCACAATCTCATCGATATCGATTTCTATTTCGGCAGCGTGGGGAGCGTCGGTGCCGTACTGATCGGAATGCTCTTTCGAAATTCCGACGCAACCGTGACGCCTACCGGTAAACCGTTGATGGCTGGCGTAGGAATCGTCGCAATTGCGGCCGTGGCATTCTCTGGGCTTGTCATGTTTTCGACGGAACTTCAGAACCGGGCGAAAGGTGAATACGAATCCCTGAAGCCTCAGGTGGCCGTCGATACTCTGATGGAGGCTCGTGCATTGATGCCATTCAATTCCAGCCTGTACGTCGATGCGGGACAGATCCAACTCGAGTTGTCGCAGAAACGCCGCGATCCAAAATTTCTGACCGCCGCCATGGATTCATTTCGCCGCGCGATCGAACTGAGCCCAAACAAGGTGGATTCGCACATGGGTCTGGGATTATGCCTGTCAGCAAACCATGACGTCGAGGGCGGCCTGAAAGAAGTCCGCCTGGCTCAACGGCTCTATCCGGACAACACATATGCCAAAACCGTTGTGAGGCTCATGGAAAAGAATCTAGCCTCGACACCCACTCCCTAGTCGGCCGTATAGGCGATTACTTCTCCGGTTTTTACGCGACAATAGCCCTTGATGAAGACCAACATGCCAGCGATGTCCGATTCCCTGCGCGCCTGGCTGCAAATCCACTTCTGCGTTCTGTTATGGGGATTCACGGCAATTCTGGGAAAAGCCATTAGCCTGCCCGCGCTGCCCCTGGTGTGGTGGCGAATGACGATAGTGACAGTGGCGCTGCTGGTGATGCCGAAATTCTGGAGAGGCCTCGCGAAACAGTCCGCTCGTCAAATCGCAACCTTCATAGGAATTGGCGTTGTCGTTTCCCTGCATTGGCTCACGTTCTATGCCGCGATCAAACTGTCGAACGCCTCCGTTGCGGCGACATGTATGGCGCTGGCTCCAGTCCTGATAGCGGTCATAGAACCGTTCATTGTTGGCAGCCGGTTCGAGTTGCGCGAACTACTCTTCGGAATTGCCGTTGTCCCTGGAGTCGTACTGGTCGTTGGTGGAACTCCCACACCGATGCGAACCGGTATTGCCGTTGGCGTGCTATCTGCATTGTTCGTGGCGATATTCGGATCGCTGAACAAACGATTCATCCATCTCGGCGACGCGCTGTGCATTACTGGACTGGAAATGGGCGCAGGCGCCATTTTTCTCGCGCTGATATCCCCGCTACTGCCGATAACCGAATACGCTTTTGTCCTGCCCAACCGCCACGACACGATTCTCCTCCTCATACTCGCGTTGGGATGCACGCTTCTGCCTTTTGCGTTGTCCCTTGTCGCATTGCGCCACCTGACGGCGTTCACAACGGCACTTGCAGTGAACATGGAACCGGTTTACGCGATTCTACTGGCTATGGTTTTCTTCAACGAACAACGTGAACTCAGCGCCACATTTTATCTGGGGGTTGCGATTGTATTCCTGATCGTGTTCAGTCATCCGTTTATCGGAGCACGGCCAGCGCGAACGTGAGCACTATGAAATTGTTGCACGCATGAGCAACCATGGGTGCGATGAGAGATCCCCTCCACTCGCGCAATGCCGCAAGAACTATCGCAATGGAGCCCAGTACCGGCACGGCCACCCAGCCCTGAGGATGAATGATTGCAAATATGAACGCCACAATCGGAGCGCTGATCGCCCATCCCCATCGCCGGCGCAAATGATGGAAAAGTGCTCCGCGAAACATCGTCTCTTCCATCACGGGAGCGAACACGCTGACCAGTGCGTACAGACCAAGCACATGCCACCAGTCTCCCTGAAGAATATGAATGAGTGGATGTTCCGGTGATACTCCCGTGCGCTTCATCAGCAAGTACGTTACGAAGAATCCCGCAATCATCACGACGATCCCAGCCAGATAGCCAGCGATGCCTGCGCCGATCTCGCGGAGCACGCCTTTCCCGGTATGCCATCCCAGAGCATTTTGCTGCTCTTCCGCACTGGATCCATTCCATGAGAACCACAACAAGACGACGGGAATGATGAGCCATGCAAACCATTCCCACTGCAAGTTCACCAATCCGAAGTATCGGCGAAGCAAACCAAAACCGAGAATGAACAGAACGAAGTAGATCGCAAAGCCTTCAAGGTAGACCGTACCGGCTGCAGGGTCCGGAATATAGGCCCGGCCAATCCTTCCCTTGTACTTGAGCACAACCGCCGCAATGAAAAGGCCAATGCCGCCAAGAATCAAAACCAGCATCACGATACCGACAAGGCCGAGCATGAACGTCGCCCGGATCCCGCCGGCTTCAATCGATTTGCGTGGTTCGGTCCCTGCATCCACGCCGAAGGAAAGCGCAACACGTGCAAAATAATCGTGGCGGTGAATCAACTGGTTCTGAACGCTGGGAGCCAGAGCTGCGGCTTTGCTGGAGTATATCGTGCGCAACGACGCAATATCGCTTAACTGCTCGGAGGTTGGCCTTGTGCCCGATCCTTTATTAATTGCATCGAGCTTCGCGAGAGCATGGTCCTTTCCGAGGACCTCCCCGGCAATGATCGCAATGTGAAGTTTGTCGGAGGTCGTGCGTGCGGTATTTTCGAGCTCTGCGATGATGCGCTGCTGATTCTCAATCAGCTTCGCTGTTTGCGGCTGCCCGGCAAGCGCGCTCAGTGATTTGATTCCGATGAGTTCCTCCCCCATCACTCGAATCCGGATGTCGTCGATGGTTATCTCATCTTCAACCTGAGCCGCATTTGGATGAGTGTTGCGATACACGATGAAGGCCACCAGCCCAAGAATAACCAGCCACGACAGGGGCGCCCGCCATCGCGTCATTGGATGTACTCGCTCAATTCGAATTTCGCCATCACTCATCCTTTCCTGCGAAATGGTACACAGAAAGCGGCTGCATGGATGGGAAAACCGGGGACTTCCAGCTCTGAAATTACAGCGGCTTGAAATACGCGGGCAGTCCTGGCTTCGTTTCCAGAAGAATACCGACGATGGCCGCACGAAGATCGGGCGTCAGCTTTGAATATTTCCGCGTCTTGTCTTTTCCGGAAAGGACCGCCCACAACTTCGCGTAAACAGCGTCCTTTGCAGCAGCGGGGAGCCCGTCGAATGCAGGGGAATAGATCATATAACTGCAGGGATAACGCATGAGACGTTTCTCAAGATCCAGCTGCCGAAGGCTGCGTCCCCGGCTGTCCTGCGGACCACTGGCGACAAACTGCATCTGGAATCCCGAAGTCGATTCGAACTTTCCGGGCAGGGGCGCCTCGTCGACAAAGAGCAGGTAATCGACAAGGTCCGCGGCATCGGCCGCGATCAGCCGATCGGCGGATTTCTTGTCATTCGGATTCTTTTCCATCTGATCGAGAGCAATGCGGGTCTCCCATCCAACGCGCGTGAGCAGGTTGATCATCTTCATTTGATGATCGAGTACCAGTACCGCAGCAACATCGCTGAAGTGTGATGGATAGCCTTCCAGATTGAACTTTCCATCCAGAGACGCCAGCGGTTTTGGCATTCCGGTCGCCGGGACAGACGCGGCATCCGGTGCCAGCATCACATTTCCCATATGACGAGCGGATCCGGTTTTTCCGGTGATGAACCAGCCTCCCCATCGCTCCGCAAACGGGCTTCGCTGATCCGAAACAAAGTTTCCAAAATCGGTCATTGTCTCTCCACCCGTTCCGGTGCCGACGCTTCGCACCAGCATCCCAGGTACATCCAAAGTGTCGTGAGCTTCGTGGCAGGAAAGACAGGAGTCGCTCCGAACAATCTGCGGCCGCTCTGCGGGCCGCTGTGAGATCGCATAGAACACCACGCCCTGGTGCGGATCCAGTACGGCGATCTCCAGAAGCGGCGCATCCGGTATAAAGGCTACTGAGACATCGTCAGAAAAGAAGATTGCCCGTGGATTCGACGGACTGATGTAGTGAGCTTGAAGACTTGTCTTCGAGAAAACCACGGACTGAGATTCGGCGGGCACGTGGAGGGCTTCCAATACCGATCGCAGGTAACCACCGCGTCCTTCAAAAGGAAGGCTGGCGGAGCCTTCATCCACTTTGCGCTTTAGTTCAGCCACGACGTCGTTCGTCGGGCTATCGGAATACGCGATGGACGGATGGCGCCGCGATGAGAAGAAAGGTCGCTCGTCGACACTCCCTGCCGCCGGCAAGTCCACTGCATTTTCATACTGGATTCCCGGCTCCGCCGTTGATCTTCCCTGCTCTGCCCGAACAAGGCAGAGAGTGATAGCGAGAACCGCAACCAGGAGACGAAGACATCGGCACCGCATAAACATTCCGGAATTCTCTCACAGGAATTCGAGTGATGCGGATTGAATTCAGAAGGGGAAGGTGCCCCAGGCCCAGAAGTATTCGGTTGATCTTCAACCATGTTTTCCCGGAGGAATTTCGGCGGAGAGAATTCTCAGTTGCGAATAGTCAGGAAGGAACTGACGAGCATTGAAGACTCCGTAGACAACTCGCAAGAATAGAAGCTGCAGGGCCTATCCGTTTCCGACACCGGTACCACTCGTACCTTTATCGGAAAACATTTCCAAATACCTTAAAACTTTATTTGACGCGTCTTTGTCACCGCCCTAACGTCACTTCCGGAACCGTCGAGGAACTCCCCTAGCCGCCGGTCGGAATTCATCCGAACCGCACCTGCAAATGGTCCGGAACACGTGTGGGTCCCGTGCCCTCCCGGTGCATGAGAAACCTGTCTGTTCCGGACCATTCTTATTACTGAAGTCACGGCAAAGTCGGGCTGCCTAAATACAAAGTTTGGCTTACGAACTGCTTCTGTCCGAACTGGAGGCACATATGCACAGTTCAGGAATGAAGTTAGGTATAGGCTACCAACATATTGATATATCAGAGCTAACATTGAATTCAGGTTCAGGCGCCGTGAACCTGGAAATGCTGCATCGCCGACACTCAGGGTCAGAAATCCGACTCTTCCAGGTTCAAAGCCGATGACCGATGCCTTCATGTCAAAGCTCTGTTCAAACACTCCGGTGGTCATTCTAGCCGGAGGAAAAGGGACGCGGCTGCAGCCGTACACCACAGTCCTGCCAAAGCCTCTGATGCCGGTTGGACAGTACCCGATTCTGGAAATACTTCTGCGGCAACTTTCCGAACAGGGATTCCGGAACGTGACACTCGCCGTCGGTCATCTTGCGGGTATCATTCAGGCATATTTCAAGGAAGGGCGAGACTGGGGACTTAACATCACCTACTCTTACGAAGCAACGCCACTTGGCACGGCCGGTCCCATCGCAAAACTGGCTCAAACCGGTCGCAGCACTCTCGTGCTAAATGGCGACCTTCTCACCAACGTCAATTTCGGTTCCATCGTTCGACATCACTATGAGAAACGCGCGTCGGCAACCATTGGCACGACTCGCCGCATCGAAACGGTTCAATTCGGTGTCATTGAATCCGAAACCAATGGGGAGATCACGAAGTTCCGTGAAAAGCCCAACCTGGACTATCTCGTCAGCATGGGTATCTATGTCTTTGCTCCGGACGTCCGGGACTTCATTCCTCTCGGAGTGAAATTTGACTTTCCCGATCTTGTGCAGCGATTGCTGGCCAGCAGGAAACGAGTCGTTGGATATGAGACCACTTCCTACTGGAAAGATATTGGACGCCCGGATGACTATGAGCAGGCAAACATCGACTTTCCGGCAATGGAGAGTCTCTTCCTGAAACAACATGTGGAAAGCAAGGCTGTCGGAACTCGATTTTGACGAGACGGAACTCGGCGGCGTCCTTGACGCCATCGATTCCGAATGGATAACCGCAGGCCCTCGAACCGCAGCGTTTGAGAAAGCCTTCGCCGTTGTATGTGGTACATCGGACGCTGTCGCCGTTTGCAATGGAACAGCTGCGCTGTTTCTGGCGCTCAAGGCACTCGGCATCGGCCCTGGTGACGAAGTCCTGTGTCCATCCCTGACGTTTGTCGCAACCGCTGCAGCCGTCATTCACTGCGGCGCCAAACCCGTTCTCGTGGATATTCGCAGTCTGGAAGATCCCACAATGGATCCAGAGGATGCGGAACGGAAGATCACTTCCCGGACGAAGGCCATTCTTCCCGTCCACTATGCTGGTATTCCAGCAAATATGCATGCGCTTTCCAATCTTGCGAGCGCTCACGGACTCGCAATGGTCGAGGACGCCGCCCACGCACCAGGCGCCCGCTACGACGGGCGTGCCTGCGGAAGCTGGAGCGACGCAGGCTGTTTCAGTTTTTTTGGAAATAAGAACATCACGACCGCTGAAGGCGGCATGATCACCACTTCAAATGTAGAACTCGCGAGCCGTATGCGGCTGTTGCGATCGCATGGCATGACGGTGAACAGCTGGGACCGGGACAAGGGCCGTCCCGGCCACTACGACGTCGTGGAATTTGGATTCAATTTCCGCTTCGATGACATTCGGGCCGCCCTCGGTCTGGCACAACTTGCGAAGCTTGAACGCATCAACAAAAGAAGAAAGGAATTGACCGGACTCTACAACCTGCTGCTTTCTGAATCCGCGCTCGATTTGATTCTGCCGTTTGCTTCGATTTCGGGTAAGAAGGAACCGTCGTATCATGTTTATCCGGTCCTGTTCCCGACCACTGAAGAACGAAATTCCATGGAAGTGTTGCTGAGGGAAGACGGCATACAGACAAGCATTCACTACAAACCGATACATCTCTTCGAGGCATTCAAAGACGTCGATCGCAGCGTTTCACTGCCCATCACGGAAGCATTTGCCTCACGGGAATTATCGCTGCCCCTCTACCCGTCCATGACGGAAGAGCAGATCGACATCGTCGTATCTGCCATGATCCAATGTCGCTGGAGTTCGATTTGAAATTAGGAGATTCGCTATAAATGAAGAAGGCCCTTATCGCCGTTGATCGACATGAAGGTGGATTCTGATGTCAAAAACGAACTTCTGGTCCGATAAGCGGGTTCTTGTTACGGGAGGTTCAGGTTTTCTGGGAACTCGCGTTGTCGCGAAGCTTCGTAAATTCGAGCCCGCCGAAATCATCATACCTAGACGGGCCACGTACAATCTTGTCGAACAATCCAATGTCGTCCGCCTCTTTGAGGAGACACGTCCGGACACGGTGCTTCATTTGGCGGCAAATGTCGGAGGCATCGGCGCCAATCGGGAAAATCCCGGCTCGTTCTTCTACGACAACCTGATGATGGGTGTTCAGCTGATGGAGTATGCCCGCCGATTCCAGGTAAGCAAATTCGTGGCAATTGGCACAATCTGTTCCTATCCCAAATTCACACCGGTGCCGTTCAGGGAAGAAGACCTGTGGAATGGTTATCCGGAAGAAACCAATGCGCCATACGGACTCGCAAAGAAAATGATGCTGGTTCAATCGCAGGCATATCGCGCGCAGTACGGTTTCAATTCCATCTTTCTTCTTCCCGTGAATCTCTATGGACCGGGAGATAACTTTGACCCCAGATCCTCACACGTTATTCCCGCCATCATTCGAAAATGTGTTGAGGCCGTGCAAAACAACAAGCCCAATGTCTATCTGTGGGGCACCGGCTCTGCGACCCGCGAGTTTCTTCACGTCGATGATGCGGCAAATGGAATTCTACTGGCGGCCGAACGATACAATGGCATCGATCCCGTGAATCTGGGTGCGGGCATGGAAATAAGTATTGGAGATCTTGCGATCCGCATCGCCGAGTTCAGTGGCTTTCATGGTCAGCTTATCTGGGACGCCGACAAGCCCGACGGGCAGCCGCGACGATCTCTCGACACCACGAAGGCCGAAAAGCTGTTCGGCTTTCGGGCAAGAGTTCCATTTGACGACGGCCTGAAGGAAACCATCGAGTGGTTCAGGAACGAAGTTGTCAGAATCCCGGGCAGCTAATACTCGACAGCGTTTTGCCCTCGTAATATTGTTGCCCTTTGCACTTCTGGAATTGAAACAAAACAGCAAGACGGAATGAAAAAAGCACTCATCTGCGGCGTATCGGGTCAGGATGGCGCCTATCTGTCTCAACTTCTGCTTGCTAAAGGTTACGAGGTCCATGGCACTTCGCGGGATGTTTCCGCACGAAGCTTTGGAGGCCTCGTCTCGCTCGGGATCTCCGAAAAGGTGAAGCTCCATTCCATGGCGCTCAACGACTTCCATAGCGTGATGTGCGTGTTGAAGCTGGTCGAACCGGAGGAGATCTACAATCTCGCAGGGCAGACTTCCGTAGGGCTGTCATTTGAACAGCCAGTGGAAACGATGGAAAGCATTGTTGTCGGAACCTTGAATTTGTTGGAAGCGATCCGATTTCAACCCAATCCCATCAAGTTTTATAACGCGGGTTCGAGTGAATGTTTCGGCAATCTTGGCGATGCGGCAGCGGATGAGACCACACCCTTTCGTCCATGCAGCCCGTATGCGATTGCAAAATCAGCAGCCATCTGGCAAGTGACGAACTATCGAGAGGCCTATGGGCTACAGGCGTGTTCCGGCATCCTCTTTAATCACGAATCGCCTTTGCGCCCGGACCGTTTTGTCACAAGGAAAATCGTATCTTCGGCCTGCCGGATCGCCAACGGCAGCCGTGAAAAACTGATCCTCGGAAATATTGCAATTGAAAGGGACTGGGGCTGGGCTCCGGAATACGTTGTAGCGATGTGGCTGATGCTCCAGCGAAAAAAACCAGACGACTTCGTCATTGCAACGGGCACGAGCCGGCGTCTGGAGGAATTTATCGACATCGCGTTTACGCGGCTTGGTCTGAACTGGCGTGACCACGTTGAGCAGGATCCGCAGCTGTACAGACCAACAGATTTCGCGATCGGCCGGGCGAATCCTTCGAAGGCCAACAGGGACCTGGGATGGAATGCCCAATTAAAGCTGGAGGATATTGTGGCGAAGATGGTCGACGCCCAATTGTCGGCCGGCCCCTTCGAATTGGCCGCCGCCCCGAGAATCAAACGTTAGTGCCGCTGCACAGACTGCATCCTCTGTAAACAATGAACTCCATCTGGATTAAGTATCTGCCTGAATTCATGCGCGACAAGGTGACAGGTCGCCAGAATCTGCAGAAACTGATCCGCAATACCGGCTGGCTCTTCGCCGACAGAATTTTACGAATTGGAATCGGCCTGGTGGTCGGCGTATGGATTGCAAACTATCTGGGGCCCGATCAATACGGACTATTCAACTACGCAGGAGCTTTTGTTGCCCTTTTCAGCATTCTGGCTACGCTGGGGCTTGATGGAATTGTCGTACGCGAACTGGTCCAGGACGCGAATCGCAAGGACGAAATACTTGGAACAGCATTTGCCCTCAAGCTGGCAGGCAGTGGAGTCACTCTTGTAGTGGCAGTGGCGGGGATACTGATTCTACGACCAGCGGAACCCCTCGTACACTGGCTGGTTGCAATCATCGCCGCAGGAACGATATTCCAGTCATTCGACACCATCGACTTCTGGTTTCAGGCACGCGTCGAATCCCGATTCAGCGTGTACGCGAGGAGTTCGGCATTCCTGCTTGTTTCCGCACTCAAAGTACTTCTGATTCTTAATAATGCGCCGCTCATCGCCTTTGCCTGGGCTGGATCTATTGAATTGCTGCTCGGGGCAATGGGCCTTGCGATTGCATTTCAATTCCGGGGACAAAAGCTGACGGGGTGGAAATTGGACCTGCAACGCATCCGTCAAACGCTGAAGGAATGCTGGCCGCTGGCGCTTTCCGGCGTGGCCGTGACCATATACATGAAAATTGACCAGGTCATGCTCGGTCAGATGCTGGGAAACAAGGCGGTAGGAGTCTACAGTGCGGCTATACGAATGTCGGAAGTGTGGTATTTCATTCCGATTGCCATCGTCGCCTCGGTGACGCCGACCCTGATTGAAGCAAAGAAACTCAGCCCGGCCATATACAAGTATCGACTGGCGAACCTGTTCCGTCTGATGTCCGCTATTGCTCTTGGAATCGCCATCCCGATGACATTCGCGTCAGGATTCGTGGCCAGAACTCTTTATGGAAGCCAATACGAAGGTGTCGCAACAGTGCTTGCAGTTCATATATGGGCGGCGCTGTTTGTGTTCCTCGGCGTGGCACAGGGTCCGTGGACCATCAATGAAGGTCTTACAAGACTGGCATTGGTAAGAACCGTCATCGGGGCCGCGGCAAATATATTGTTTAACATCGTATTGATTCCAAAGTATGGACCGACCGGAGCAGCCATTGCGACAACAGTGTCCTATGCGCTGTCGTCGGTTGTTCTGAACGCTTTCAGCCGCAATACGCGAGAAATATTCAAACTGCAGTTGAATTCCATGTTGGTAATCATTCCGGGTAAACGATGAGACGAATACTCAAGGCTATACTGCCAATCACGCTCGCCCGCTGGATCGGAAATCTCATTACAAGCTGCGGATGGGGATATCAACGCACATCCTATTCTCAGGAGGGCGAGGACCTCATACTCGAGAGGCTGTTTGAAGGACAGAAAGCAGGGTTCTACGTAGATGTGGGCGCCCACCATCCACGCCGGTTTTCGAATACCTGTCGCTTCTATGAGCGCGGATGGCATGGAATCAACATCGAGCCGAATCCCGCAGCTCTGAAGTTATTCCGCCGCCAACGAAAACGGGACATCAATCTCGGTTATGGCGTTGCAGATGTCGAAGACCATCTGTCGTACTACATGTTCAACGAACCGGCATTGAACTCGTTTGATCGCATCCTTTCAGAGCAGAGACAGGACGAACGCTATCGAATCATTGACACGAAAGACATCCCGGTAAGGCGGCTCTCCGGGATTTTTGAAGAATTCATACCGAAGCAGTGCCATATCGATTTCATGTCCGTCGACGTCGAAGGATACGACCTCAATGTTCTGAAATCCAATGATTGGACGCGCTTTCGTCCGGTATGCGTGCTTGTCGAGTCTGCAGATTTTGATCTTGGCAAACCAGACAGTGAGCCCATTCATTCCTTTCTCGGGCAACAGAATTACGAATTGTTTGCAAAGACTTTCAATACGCTGCTCTATCTGGATAAGACGCGAAACGACGAGACAAACAGGAAAGAAGGAAATGGATGAATCCTGAAGTCCGCGCATATCGATGCCATTCCCCAATCGCATTCCTTGTATTCAATCGCCCCGAAACCACGCAAAAGGTGTTTGCAGAAATCGCGAAAGCCAGACCGCACAAACTGCTGGTAGTTGCGGATGGGCCAAGACGAGATCGGCCCGGCGAAACAGATCGCTGCGCAGAGGTTCGAAGAATCATTAATGGCGTGGATTGGGACTGTGAAGTCCTGACCAACTACGCCGAAGAGAACATGGGATGTGCACATCGTGTTTCCTCCGGTATTGATTGGGTTTTTGAAAACGTTGACGAATCCATTTTTCTTGAAGACGATTGCCTTCCCGACCCTTCCTTTTTTAGATACTGTGACGAAATGCTCAAACGGTTCCGGAACGACGACCGGATCATGGCCATCAGCGGCGATAACTTTCAATTCGGTTCCAGGCCATCGAATTATAGCTACTATTATTCCCGATACGTTCATATCTGGGGATGGGCAAGCTGGCGTCGCGCCTGGAAGTTCTATGATATCCGGATGGCTCGTTGGCCAGACGTTAAGAAGGACGGCTGGCTCCTTGATCTTTTCGAAAACAAGCGGGATGCCAGATATTGGGAGGACGTGTTTGAGCAGGCTTACCATGGGAAGACCGGCACCTGGGACTATCAGTGGCTGTTTGCGTGTTGGCTGCAGTCTGGCTTGTCGGTCATTCCCAGCGTCAACCTGGTATCCAACATTGGTTTTGGCGCCGGCGCTACCCACACTGGAAGCGGGGGAGGAAAGTTCGCTGCAATGGCGACTCAGACGATGACTTTTCCGATGGCCAATCCCCCGGCCATCATTCGCGATTCAATCGCAGACGACAACACCAACAGACTTTTCTTCCGGACCTCCCGCCTGTCTCCAATGAAGCGGTTTGTCAGACAATTCTTTGGATAATGTTGGCGTTGGAATATCGTCCATATTGAGGCGTAAATTCACGTGCTAACGGCAATCAAGCGATCGGCCCAACAATTAGCGAGAGGATTCGGTCTGGATGTGCGGAGGCACGATTTGCTTGCGTGCGAACACACGAGACTGGCACTGCTTCTGGCTGCCAATGGGGTCGACCTTGTTCTCGATATCGGTGCAAATACCGGTCAATGGGCCCGGGAGCTGCGTCGTGCAGGCTATGCCGGCGACATGATTTCGTTTGAACCGCTGCCTCGGGCGCACAGTCAATTGAAGCAGAATGCCATCGGCGATCCGAAATGGGTCGTTGCAGAGAGAGTGGCCGTGGGCGAAAGAATCGCAGAAGTTGAAATTAACGTCGCTGGAAATTCCCTCAGCTCGTCATTGCTTCCAATGCTTCCAATGCATGTTGCCGGAGCCTCAAAATCTGCGTATGTGAGTTCGGAAAAGACGCCGATGGTAACGCTCGACAGTCTGATCGGTTCTGTGATCCCGGTCAGCCGCAGCAGGGTCTTTTGTAAACTGGACGTACAGGGGTATGAGGCACAGGTCCTGGCAGGCGCGGCCAATCTTCTCAATCAGACCATTGGACTTCAAATGGAGATGTCGCTGGCGCCACTCTACAAGGGACAGCCACTCTTCAAAGAGTTACTGGAAATCATGGCTCGCTCCGGATTTGAAATATTCGGATTTATTCCGGGATTTGTGGATCCTGCAAGCGGCAGGATGCTGCAGATCGACGGCGTATTTTTCAAGGGTTCCGGGGAGCGAGAAACCAGGTGATGTCCGATCCAAACGCGTCCGCTAAACCAGCATTATCCAGCACAACGCTTCCTCTGCCTGCGTGTCCTATTTGTTCTGGTCAAAGACGAGAGATCTTTCAGGCAAGGATCCTCAATAAATACAACGTGCGGTACTTCTTTTGCGATTCGTGTGGCCTGTTGCAGACTGAAGAGCCTTACTGGCTCGAAGAAGCATACCGTAGTGCCATTGCAGACGCCGATACCGGACTGATATCGCGAAATCTGGACATCGCCAGGAAACTGTCGAGTCTTCTTTACTTTTGTTTCGACCCGCAAGATCACTATGCGGAATTTGCCGGCGGCTATGGCCTGCTGACTCGTTTGATGCGAGACCGGGGCTTTGATTTTCATTGGTACGATCCCTATTGCAAAAACATCTTCGCTCGTGGTTTTGAGTGGGATCAACTTGAAGGAAAAATTCCAAGCCGTGCCGTGACTGCATTCGAAGTCATTGAACATGTATTAAACCCGGTTACTTTCTTAAGCAATGCAATAGCCCGGGCGCAAACTTCGACCGTCATCTTTTCGACATTCCTGTACGAAGGCGAACCACCTCTTCCTGAAAAATGGTGGTACTACTCCCTGTCGTCGGGACAACACATTTCATTCTTTCGACGCCAGACTCTGCTCAAGCTGGCGGAACAACTGGGCCTCCACCTGCATTCGAATGGCTGGTTTCACGTGATGACAACAGAGAGAATGCACCAGGCCGCGTTTCGCTTTTGTACCGGCAAAATGGCGAGGCTCTCCGACGCATATGTGAAACTCCGGCTACCATCGAAAACCTTCGATGACCATCAACAGATTGCAAATCGTCCCCATTCCGGCACAGATCAAGGTGGTAAAGACCTGCGATGACGTG
>Ga0210380_10000736_pt1 | contig 13919 bp, 9 predicted proteins | sample PLM4_5_coexredo_FD_155476 | JGI IMG/M metagenome (GOLD analysis project Ga0210380, IMG submission 155476) | Groundwater sediment microbial communities from an aquifer in East River, Colorado, USA - PLM4_5_coex redo | ecosystem: Environmental > Terrestrial > Soil > Riparian zone | place: USA... | reverse complement strand
CGCGAGAGCAACAACCTCTACTTCGCGCGGATGCTCGCGGCAGAATTTCCTAAGATCGACGTCGCAGCGGCCTACCAGCATGTCTTGGAACAGGTTGCGACCGCCTACGTGGCCCACTACCTGAAGGAGACCGGTATCTCGAACGTCGTGCTCTCTGGCGGCGTCGTGGCGAACGTCAAGCTGAACCAGCGCATTCGCGAACTGGACGGCGTGAAGGAGATCTTCATTCATCCGAACATGGGCGACGGTGGGTGCGGCACGGGCGCGGCGCTCCTCGAGTTTGTCGGCTGTGACCGCCTCTCCAGGAGGCTGGCGGATGTCTACCTGGGCCCGACCTACACCGACGCGCAGATTGCCGACGCCCTCGGCCGCGCCCAGTTGCCGTTCACCAGGTACACGCCGATCGAACCGAAGATCGCCGCGCTCATCGCGGCGGGCAAAGTGGTGGCGCGGTTCGACGGCCGTATGGAATACGGCCCACGGGCGCTCGGCAATCGGTCGATTCTCTATCACGCCCAGGAACCGGAGGTGAACCAGTGGCTGAATCAGCGACTGGGGCGTACGGAGTTCATGCCGTTTGCGCCGGCCACACTCTACGAGCATCGCCATGAGTGCTACCTGAACATCGATGGCGGCGACGCTGCCGCGCAGTTCATGACGTTGACATTCGACTGCACGCCCACGATGAAGGAGACCTCACCCGCGGCGGTGCACGTGGACGGCACGGCGCGCCCGCAACTCGTGACGGCACAGTCGAACCCAAGCTTCTACCGAATCCTGCAGGAGTACCACGCGCTCACCGGGATCCCGTCGCTCATCAACACGAGCTTCAACATGCACGAGGAGCCGATCGTCTGCTCGCCAGATGATGCGATCCGGGCATTCTTGCAGGGCAACCTCGATCATTTGGCGATTGGGAATTTCCTGGTTGCTCATCCGTCGGCCAAGCGATGAGTTGAGTCATGGTGAGCGTGGGCGTCTACACCGGCGAGCGTGAATGCGCAGCGGCCGTGGCCGTCAACGGCCGCATTGTCGCTGCCGTCAACAGCGTGACCGCGCGCGACAGTGTCCACCTCCACGGCACCCCACTGGCGTGTGTCGAGCGGGCCTTCGCAGTAGCTGGGATGTCGGCTGGCGACATCGACACGATCGTCGTGGCGAGCGATACCCCACCATCCACCGTGTCCAGCACGCCAGGCCTCGCGAGTCGGATTCCGCCACGCTACCGTCAGCTGGCGAGCGCCATCGGCAAGGCACGACGTATCGACGTGGCGCAGTTGCACGCATCAGCCGCCCAGCTGCGGGGCATCCCTGAGGACACCATCATCGTCGGGCTGGACCTCCTTGGCGATGGCCTTGGAGCCGTCTTCTCCTCTCGACAGACCACTCTCCGTTGTATCGCGACCATCGACGGCGTGCGTGAGCTCGTCGGGGCCGCGACGATGGTCGCGGATGCCATCGGAGATCAGGCCGACGAGCCGTTCGCGTTTCTCGAAGCCCATTACAGGTGTGGTGCCGATGTACCCGAGCCGGCCGGCCGCGATTGGCTCACACGGCTGGAACGCACCTCGATCTCGACCGACGCCGCGGCGGTTGCGGGGTTACTGGACGACGCGAGGGCTGGGTGTCCGAGTCCACTTGACGTACCGAACAGCAGTCACATCGCCGTGCACCGCGCACGCGCCGCGCTTGCGACGACGCTGTTGAACCGCATCGGCGATCTTCTTGGGGACATTGCGCTCGACGTGCGGGCCGAGACCGGGGCCGCGCGCATCGCGTTCAGTGGGAACGCCTTTCGGCTGCCCTCGCTGCGGGCCCGGGTAGCCTCCCGGGTCGATGTCGGCATCTTCGCGCCCGTCACCGAGCGTATCGGCGCCGCCCTCGGCGCCGCGCTGCTGCCGCACGGCGCCGCGGAGCCCGTGCGTCATCTCGCGCTAGGGCGCGCGTTCAGCGAACAGGAGATCAAAGACGAACTGGAGAACTGTCGTCTCGACTACGTGTACGAACCAGACTTCGAGAAGTTGTGCCTCCGCACCTCTCGGTTATTGAGCACCGGTGCCATCATCGGGTGGTTCCACGGCCCGGCGGAGTTCGGTCACACGTCACACGGGAGCCGGAGCATCCTGTGCGACCCCTCGAACATGTACTCGCGCGAGAACATGAACGTGTTTCTGCTTCAACGCCATGCGCACGAGCCGCTTCCGCTCTCGATCACGGAACGCGCCAGCATCGCTCCGTGCGCCCTGGCGACGACGTTCGCGTACTCGGAGCCACCGACGCGTGGCGACACACTGACGTCGGCAGTCGATCGGAACGGGCGGTGTCTCATCCACATGACCGACCAGCACGCTACCCCGGATCTGTATCGACTGCTACGGGTGTATGAAGCGCAGAGCGGCGTTTCCGGTCTCTTCAACGTGCCGCTCGCCTCGGAGGGGCTGTTAGCCGAGACGCCGAAAGCCGGGTTGCGCGCAAGCTTCGCCTCGGCTGTGGATGCGCTGATCGTCGGCCGATTTGTAATCGGCAAAGACCATTGGCTCGTGCGCAGCCGGTAGCGTGCCGGCCAACCGGACTCTCATCCCCGAGGGCTTCCCGCTACGTTCGCGGCTGAACTTCGCAGGACGAGTCGAGAGAACTGCTCCGACGACTGCAAGAAACGCAGAAAGCGGTCGGCCATGCGTTCGGCGCCTTTGTCGAGCAGGTGCATGCAGTCGCTGAAATGCTCGCCGTCGGGGGGGATGGCCTCGCGGTCATCGACTGTCTCCACGTCGTGCGACGCACCATACGCAATGATCGCGCTGTTGTACCGGTCCATCGCATCCAGCATCCCGTCGATACTCATCCACGGCATGTAGTAGAACGCCACGTCCGCGTTGGCAATCTGTGTCGCGCGATCCTGGTTCCGTCGGTACTTCACGATGAAGGTGGAGAGCACCAGTGGGACGTTTCGCTTGGCCAGTTCCACGCGCATCTCGTCGAGTGCCGATACAAAGTGCGTCGGAAGATCCGCCGGCACCGAATCCAGCTTCCGCGTGGACTCGTCGCGACTTCGCGTCAGGATGGCGATGTTCTTGAACACCAGATCGGCCATCAAGCTGTAACGACTGAGGACGGCCACAACGGGAGGTTCGCGATTCACGCTGATGATGCCCTCCTGCAGGGCGATCACTTTTGTGTCTTTGACTATTTCGTTGTTGGCCTCGTAGTAGATCACCAGATCCGGATTGAGCGGAAGCACGCGGTGCTTGAGGTTTCTGAGATTCTCCGTCGTCGTGTACCCACCAACGGCGGCGTTGATGACCTCGATGTTGCGGCCCGGATACGCCGCGCGCAGCTTTTCCTGGAGCTGGTGCGGCCAGGCTGCATCGTTCGTCGAGACTTCGGCGCTGAAGGTCGTGGAGGCACCGAGACACACGATGCGGATGGTGTTCGGCGGCTTCTGAAGAGAGAACTCGTCCCCGCGAAACCCGAGGGAGTTGATCTTGATACCGATGCGGGCGCCCTTGATCTCGTACCCAGGGCGCGGCAAGAACAAGTCGGCGTCAGCGTCGTAGACCATCATCGGGTCCCGAAGGCTCGTGCTCGCATTGCCGTATCGCATCCACGCGCGGACCCGAATGGCAGCCTCACAGGCGCCCAACATGACGACGACGACCAACGATGTAAAGAGCAGCTTTCTACCGACGCCAACATCCATCATCGCTGTGACTCACACCGCCGGTTGCCCATCGGTGCGCCTCGGCATCAGAACAGGGTATAGATGAACGGTGCAGCGGCCGTGCCTGAGAGCAGCATGAGCACGCCGAACAACATCAGAATCACGACGATGGGGCCGAGCCACCACTTCTTGCTGGTGCGGAGGAAGTGCCAGAACTCGGCCGCGATGTTCGTGGACTGCCCCGATTGCGCAACCTTCTTGAAATCCGCCACGGCGAAGACCTCCCCAAAAAGACCTACGACTGTCTGAGGTACTCTTTGACCTCCACGACGGCAGGCCTCTCCACCCAGTACGACTGTCTACGAGGTCGCCGCAACCCGAGCGCGTCACGCCCGATCATTCTCATCGCAAACCCGACAGGGGTGAAGACAATGAAATAAAGCAGCGCCAGTATCGCGCGCGACACGGTCCACCCGATGGGGAAGGCAACGACCATCCACCCTGTGAACACCCAGCGCATCACCTGCGGACGCAATAGTCCCAGGCAACCAAATGCGATGGCGAATGCGGTGATCACCTGTGTGGTTTGATCGAAACGGCCTGACCAGGCACGGGACAGGGCGAGGCCGCCACAAAACACGATCCACAGACCGGCAAATTGTCGGAGATGGCTTCGGGTCGGTACCTTGACGACGTCCGCCCACTGCATGGTGGCTGCTCCTTCAGTCGAGCTGGAACTGTGCGAGGTACTTGTCTCTCGCACCGGCGTCCAGCGTGTCGGCCACGTCCGCCTTCAGGAGGATGAAATCACCCACCACGAGGGCATCCATTTCAGTGCCGAGGAAGCATCGGTAGGCCTCCTCAGGCGTACAGACAATCGGCTCGCCCCGCACGTTGAAACTGGTGTTCACGAGCACTGGACATCCCGTGCGTTTGAAGAACGCCCGAAGCAGCCGTGTCAATCGAGGGTTGCGCTCCTCGTCCACCGTTTGAATCCTGGCGCTGTAGTCGACATGGGTGACCGCCGGGATGTCGGACCGTACGACGTTCACGCGGTTTCGAAGATCCGGGTCCTTGTCCATCATCGCGCGCTGTTCTGGTGGGATCGGCGTGCGCCGCTCGTCGAGCACGGGCGCCACGAGAAGCATGTACGGGCTCTCCTGATCGGCGTCGAGACCGAACCAGCGATGTGCTTCCTCTTGCAGCACGCACGGGGCAAATGGGCGGAAACTCTCTCTGAACTTGATCTTCAAGTTCATCGTCGCCTGCATCTTCGGAGAACGCGGGTCACCAAGGATGCTGCGGGCACCGAGGGCCCTGGGGCCAAATTCCATCCGCCCCTGGAACCACCCGACGACCTTGTCGGTCACCAGCAGGTCGGTCACCTGTTCCATCAACTCCGCTTCGGTCGACGCCCTGTGGTATTTCGCGCCTACCGCATCGAGGCGCCGGCCGATGTCATCGGGCGAGAACATCGGTCCAAGGAAACTGCCTCGCTGTTGGTCGGACGTTCCAGTGCTGCGGGGATTCTCGAGCAGCTGATGCCAGACGAACAGCGCTGCGCCGAGCGCGCCGCCCGCGTCGCCAGACGCCGGCTGAATCCACAGGTGGTCGAACGGTCCCTCGCGCAGGAGGCGCCCGTTGGCGACACAGTTGAGCGCAACGCCTCCTGCCATCACGAGGCGCGATCGTCCGGTGAGGCGGAACGCCTCCTGCGCCATCGCCAGCATCGCGTCTTCCGTGACTTCTTGGATGCTCGAGGCGAGATCCATGTGACGCTGTTCGATGCCGCTCTCCGGGTTTCTGGGGGGACCGCCAAAGAGGTCATGGAACTTGGAGGCGGTCATCGTCAGTCCCTGGCAGTAGTTGAAGTACTGCATGTCGAGCCAGAAGCTGCCGTCCGACCTCAGGTCGAACAGGTGTTTCGTGATCAGGTCCTTATAGACGGGGCGTCCGTAGGGCGCAAGGCCCATCAGCTTGTACTCGCCGCTGTTGACCTTGAAACCACAGTAGTACGTGAACGCGGAATAGAGCAGCCCGATGGAGTGGGGAAACCGAATCTCGCGCAGCAACTTGATCGCATTACCCTGACCAACGCCAATGGTTGTGGTGCTCCACTCGCCCACACCGTCGAGCGTCAGGATGGCGGCGTCCTCGAATGGGCTTGGAAAGAACGCGCTCGCGGCATGGCTCTCATGGTGCTCGGTGAACACGATAGGCGCCTTGCACGCGCGCCCCAGGGCGGTACGGATGGCGCTCCGCTGGCGCCCCTTTTCCTTCAGCCACACGGGCATCGCGGTACTGAAACTTCCAAGGCCCTGGGGCGCGTACGCCAAATAGGTCTCGAGAAGGCGCTCGAACTTACGGAGCGGCTTCTCATAAAAGGCGACGTAGTCCAGATCAGCGGCCTGGAGGCCCGCCTCACGCATGCAGTAGCGCACGGCGTGTGCTGGGAAGTCTGGGTCGTGCTTCTTCCTGGTGAAACGTTCTTCCTGGGCGGCTGCCACGATCTGACCGTCGACGACGAGCGCGGCGGCGCTATCGTGGTAGAAGGCTGAAATTCCAAGGACCGCGGTCATTTCTGGTTCGCTCCCCAGCCACGTCGACGGGCCGATGCTTGCGAGCCGCGTGCCACACTTCTTCTCAGGGTTACCTGCGCTCTAACCCAAGTAGTCACCCTCACATGCGACTTTCTTCTGGTCGCAAGACGGAACCGGCGTCAAGGGCCCCATGTAGCCTCGCTGCGGAGCGAGTCCACGGAGGGACCGTCATTTTACGGGCGCAGCGGGATCGGGGAGGTAGGTGGTGTCTGGTCGAACGGCCGAGGGCAAGTCGATGCTCAGACCTGACACCGTCGCTGACACATTCAAGTCGGCGACGCCGGCCCACGTGCGATTCTCTGCAATCGTGAAATGACCTGCTGGGCGCAACCTCGCGATGCATCGTTGTGACGGTATGTGTTTGACGAAGACGTCCAAGTGGTACTGACCCCTTGTGAGATTCGTCTGAAACTGAAATTGAATACTGAACCGACCTGGCACCGGTGACGCGAGTTGCAGTTCCTGAGCAGAGAACTCTCGAGCATACACAGTCAGCTGGTCGGTGGAACGATGAAGAAGAAAGGCAAACGTCACGTCGGAGATCTCCACGACGACGCCAAACTCAACCGTCACGCGCAGCGTCGTCCTGGGCTCGACCGGCTCCGCAACCGGGGTTCCGTCCAGGTGCCGTAACTCCGCAGAGTTGATGTGTATCTCACCCTGCCTCGCCTCCCCAGACGCCGCGAACGCGTCTCGAACGTATCGGCCGATCACGTCACTGGTCGCCCCAATCGCGCACACTCGGCCATTCAGAAACATCGCGTGGTCACACAATTCAACGACCGACTGAAGATTGTGGGATACGAGGACTATCGCAACGCCTCCCCGCTTGAACCACCGCATCCTTTCCAGACAGCGTTCCTGAAACTCCACGTCACCAACCGCGAGGACTTCGTCAATGATCAGCACGTCAGGATTGAGATGTGCCGCGATTGAAAAGCCGAGCCGCGCGTTCATGCCAGACGAGTAGCGTTTCACTGGCATATCAACGAAGTCCTCGAGCCCGGCGAATGCCACAATCTCGTCGAACTTCGAGACAACTTCAGTACGCCTCATGCCCATGATCGCGCCCTGCAGATAGACATTTTCCCGCCCGGTCAATTCGGGATGGAATCCGGCGGCCACTTCAATCAGCGCACCGACACGGCCCGCCACCTGACATTGCCCACGCGTCGGCCGCAGAATTCTCGTGAGCAACTTGAGCGCGGTAGACTTGCCAGCGCCGTTCGGTCCAATGATTCCGAGCGCTTCACCAGGCTTCACTTCGAAAGACACATCCTTGAGTGCCCAGAACTCCTCGGACTCCAATTCACCCTTTGCTCGGCGAGACGTGATCGTACGCAACGCACCGGGAATCAGGTCACGCAAGCTATCGTGTCGCTCACCCCTGTAGAACTTCTTCCATACGTGATCGAACAGGACGCTTCGCACTAGGCGATCTCAGCAAACTTGAACTCGACGCGGTGGAAGAGGACTGCGACGAAAAGCAGGAAGAGGGCCGACACGGCGGCGGCCAGGGCGAAGTCGCGGGTGAGGGGGGATCGTCCTAATAGCAGCGCGTCACGATAGGCGTCGATAATTGCCGTCATCGGGTTCATCCGTATCGCAAGCCCAGCAGTTCCACCGATCACGTTTGAGGGGTAGAGCACCGACGTCGAAAACATCCAGAGGGTAATGGCAACTTCAAACAGGTACTTGACATCCCTGAAGAACAGATTCGCCATCGCCAGCACCAGCGCCACGGCGATGGTGAACATGATGTGCACAGCCACGACGACGGGAAGATACAGGGCCGCCAGCCCGGGCCACACGCGAAAGTACCCCATTAATACGACGAGCAGTGTCGCGGCCACGAGGGTGTCGACGAGCGCGACCAGAACCGCTGAAAGCGGAAAGACTTCTCGTGGGCAGTAGACCTTCGTCACCAAGTTCGCATTGCTACTGAGGGAAATCACTGAAAAACGAAGCGCGGACGCCGTGAAGTTCCACGTCAAGAGGCCGAGAAACGCGAATAAGGGGTATGGCACGCCCACGTCGAGGGGAGCAATGCGCGTAAACAAGATCGAAAAGACCGCCGTGTTGGTCAGCGGTACGAGAACAGCCCAGGCAAATCCCATGACCGCCTGCTTGTACCGCAGCACAAGGTCGCGCCGCGTCAATTGGAAAAGAAGGTCGCGATACTCCCACTGCTCGCGCACGACCTCCTCCAGATCCTCCCGGAAGCTCGACTGGGCGCTCAGCGGACGCATGGCTGATATCTCTTCCAATTGACGTACCGATTCACTGGCCTAGTCCCTGCCTTCCCTGGACGCCTCAGATTGGTGATAGTCCATGCGAAATCGCTGCAAGTCAAACCATGCGGCGAGGCCAGCACCTCGAGACGATGGCAGAGCATGTCTTGAGCCGTACGTGGCTCGCAGTGACGTGTGTGGCCCTGTGCAGGTCAGGATACGGATCGAGCGATGGGCATCTGATCGAGTTGAGCTTATTTCAAAATCAGCGAACAAAGTCATCGATGAAGGCGACTTTCCCAGCCCTCCAGCGACCGCATGGCGCCCCTCTCCGTGATCTGCAGTGACGCGTTCGATACAAGCTCATCCAATGTGAGAATCTTCCTGGCGGGATGTTTGCTCTTTGGTCAGACAAGCAGCGGAAAGCCTGATACTGATGACCCTTGCGGGAACGGGCGCGGCCACCTTGATCAACGCGCCTGTGCACTGTGGCGGGGCCCTGACGGGCGGCGACTGCCGGCCCCTGAGGACTCGGTGTTGACTCGGATTGTGCGGGATGTGGAATCCCAGGTGCTGCTGGACGAATCGTCCGACGGCCCAAACTACGCGGCCGCGGACGATTCGAGGCGTAGGGTCTCGCGGTCAACGCCTGTCGAGCGATTCCGACTCCTTCTGCGGATTTGGATCATCGACTTCAGAGAACGCGTCCTCTTCGACTCCTCCGTGTTCCGTGTGAGTGCGGCAGTCGCAGGTACTACTGCTGGCCTCGTCCTCCTTCTCGCGCGACGCGGCGATTCAGCGTTGCGGCTGCTTTCGGGTGTGCACCGGTCTGGACTCCTCTCGTGGGCCGACGACCTGATCGAGTGGATTTTCAGGAACGCCCTCCGCGGCTCGCGCCTGGGACATCCGCTCACGACAGCGATCGCCAGGCAGGTACAGAACTGGACGGACGCCCCGCCGACACTTGCGGAGGACCCCGAACGGCTTCTCGGTCCCCTTGCGATGGTCCTTCGGTCACCGGACGCGCGTCACAAGGGCGTGCTCCTCCTGCAATACAACTACGTCTTCCCGTTGTTCGCGAAGTGCTTCGACGTACACGCAATTGGGAAGAAGTACCACATCGTTCTCGAACCGAGCTGGAGCGGGTACTGCAACACCGAAGTGCTCTGCTACGCTCGCGTCGCGCCTCCGGTGTTCGTGCAAGCGTACGAGCCTCGCGATGCCCACATCGTCAAAAGCCTCGATGCCGGATTCGACGTGGTACCGACCTCCGCCAACTGGTGGGTCGACCATCGAGTGTTTACGCCGATGAGCGACGTGCAGAAAGATGCCGACCTGATCATGGTTGCGGGGTGGGGAGGCTACAAGAGACACCTCGCCTTCTTCAGGGGACTCCGGAGGCTGCGCGGGCTGCATCCCCGTCTTCGCGTGCTGCTCGTCGGCTACAACCTTGGTATGACGAAGGACGAGATCCTTGGCTTCGCCGATCATTTCGACGTCGCGGATTGCCTGGAGGTGTTCGAAAACCTGACCCAGCCTGAGGTCAATCGCCTGCTGAATCGTGCACGGGTGAACGTGCTCTGGTCACGGAGGGAAGGCGTGAACCGAGCCATCATCGAAGGCATGTTCGCCAACCTTCCATGCATCGTGCGCGAAGGCTTCAACTACGGCTACCGCTACGAGTACATCAACCCGTCCACCGGCGCCTTTGCCTCGGAGCGAGATTTCGCGGAGGTGGCGCTGCGTCTCCTCGAATCGGCTGACACGCTCCGTCCCCGTGAGTGGACGATGCAGCATATGTCCTGTCAGCGCTCCACCGCGATACTTCGAGCGACGGTAGACGGGTCGGTGGACACCGGTGAAGACCTGGCTGTGAAGGTCAACGGCCTTCACGGTATGCACTACTGGAATGAAGCCGACGCAGGACGGTTTACTGCTGATTACGAGTTCCTCAGACGCATGCGAATCTGATGGCAGGAGTGCGGCTGAGGTTCGATGACTGCTGTTCGGGAGGATGATCGGTGTAGCGACGTGTCTTGGTGGTGTGTTCTCTGAGGGAAACGGAAATGCGAGCTCGCCTGGTTGCTACGCTCATCGCGGTGGTCGCTGGCCTGCAACTCTTGCCTGCGGCCACGGTGTCTTACGACATTGTCTACGTCCGGGGTCCCAGAAATGGGGACGCCACGAACATGCGTTGGCCCGAAGTATTCCATCCGTTGTACATCGAGCGCGGATCCGACCTGATGCTTCTGCACCCGGACGGCCGCGAAGAGACGCTCGTGGCGGCGGGCAAGGGGGCCGTCACCGACCCGTGTGTCTCCTTCGACGCGAAATGGGTCTATTACAGCTACTTCTCAGATCCGTTCGACCTCTCTCAGGCTGCTCACTTCACGCCCTTGCAGGGTAGCGATATCTACAAGATCAATCTGCAGACTCGCCAGGTCGTGAGGCTCACGCACCAGGAGTACACCCCGAATACATCGGTCAGGACCTCCCCTCTCCCGTACGGCATCTTCAACACGGGCGCCTGCCCGGTGTCGGGTGGCAAGGTGGTGTTCACGTCGAACAGAAACGGGTTCATCCCCACCAAGGGCTATACCTCGGTCACGATGCAGCTGTTCGTCATGGATGAGAACGGTTCGAACGTGACCCCCATAGCCCCGATGACGCTCGGCTCCGCGCTCCATCCATTTCAGCTGCAGGATGGCCGCATCGCGTTCTCGAGTTTCGAAACCCAGGGGATTCGTGACTCACGAGTCTGGGGGCTGTGGGGCATCTGGCCGGATGGTCGTGCGTGGGAACCGCTGATGTCGGCCCTCACGGGCGCAAATGCGTTTCACTTCGCCACGCAGTTGTCGGGCGGCGACATCGTCATCGAGGACTACTACAACCTGAACAACGACGGGTTTGGCTCGTTCTACAGGTTTCCGTCCAAGTCTCCGGATGCACCGGTAGGGTTTCATTCGGCCTTCCCGGCCGAGAATCCTCCAATGGCGTACACGCCAAGCGTCGCCATGCGGCAGCAAGCCTGGTTTGGGTTCTCACCCAGGGGTCTCCAGAGCATCACGCCGTTCACGCATCCTCTAGACCAGGCGGCGGCCCCTGGCCCAGATGGGGTGACGCGCGTCGGCAAGGTCACGCATCCATCAGGCGCGCCAAACGGTGATCTCCTGCTCGTCTGGTCACCAGGTCCCGTGAACCTGCTGCCCCGACCGGTCACGCAGCCCGTCGTCGACGCCGGTCTGTACCTAGCCAAGAACAGCGGGCCGGTCGAGCGGGCATCGGACCTGGTGCTCATCAAGAACGACCCCCGCTACAACGAGCAGTGGCCCCGCGCGGTAGTCCCCTACCAGGAGATCTACGGCTCGCCAGAGCCGCGTGACTTGCCATGGTTGCCGAATGACGGGACTTTGCATCCGACCCTGCCCCCGGGAACGCCCTACGGTATCGTCGGCACCAGTTCCTTGTACAAGCGGGAATCCTTTCCCGGCCGAAGCACTCCGAATGCGAACTACGACGGTCTCGATCCCTTCAATTGGTTTTCAGAATTCGGCAACAGCAATTGGTTCTGGCAAGGGGCGGATGCGGGCAAGTTCGACAACAGCGAGATCGCAACAGTCCGAATCGTGATGATGGAACCGACGAGCGAAGGGGCCAGGAAATGGTTCACGCACGCCAACGAACGGTTGCGCATCCTCGGGGAGATCCCGGTACGAAAAACCGGGGGCAATGGTGCGCCAGTACTCGATCCGGAGGGGAACCCGGATACGAGCTTCTGGGCCAGGGTTCCGGCCGACACGCCGTTTACGTTCCAGCTGCTCGACCAGCAGGGACGCCTGCTGACGATGGCGCAGACCTGGCACCAGGTGCGCCCAGGCGAGATCCGGACGAACTGCGGCGGCTGCCACGCGCACAGCCAGCAGCCGCTCTCGTTCGACCAGACCGCCGCCAGGTTGCAGTTGCCTGTGGACCTGACGCTGCAGCCTGCACACGACGTGGAGTTCGTGCGGGACATCCGACCGATTCTCCAGCGCAGCTGTGTGTCCTGTCATCGTGGGTCGAGCCCGCCGGCGGACTTGGCGTTCGATGTTCAGACATTGACACCTGGGGTATATCCGGACGCGCCCGAACTCTCCACCCCGCAGGACTACGCCGTGATCGCGCGCAACGCCGGCGCAAAATGGGGCTACAAGCCGATTCGAGGGACCCAATACGAGTACCTCAACGCCAGTCGCTACATTCGCAAGTTTCAAAGTCGGCGGAGCCTGCTGGCCTGGAAGATCTTCGGTGCTCGGCTCGATGGGTGGACAAACGCCAGTTGGCCCACCGAGAGAACGCCGGGCGACCGGGCGACCTTCCCCGCCGGGGCGTCGCTGGAGCTCGCGGACCTCGACTACAGCGATTCCGCCAACCACGCCGCGATGCTGTCGGCTGCAGAGAAGCGCTTGATTGCCGCCTGGATCGACCTCGGTACACCGGTTGACCTCGGAGGAGGCTACTGGGAGGACGAGAACCGACCGACGCTCACGCTGACGATGACCGCCGACACGCTGCTCGTCGGCGCAGCCGACGCGTACAGCGGCCTGGACGCCGCGAGCCTCTCCCTGTCGATCGATGGGAAGTCGACGTCACTTGTCAGCATTGGTGACGGACGGTGGTCCGCGCCGTTGCCCGGCGCCGTGAAAACCATCGAGGCCCGCGTCAAGGATCGGGCAGGCAACTGGACCACACAAGCACTGAACTTGGCGCCGGCGTCGAGCGCAGCCGCCTCGCGACCCAAGCCGCCCAGGTCACCTTCGAACGTCCGGATCGTCCGGTAGCGAAGGTCCTGAGGGTTGCGCAAAGCGGGATGAATCTCACCGAGACACTCAACGATGTCGTGAAGGCCCCCCTGCACTGGGCGTTCACGCGGTACTACGCGCTTCGGGCCCGCTTACGCTCGCGTTCGGGCGTTCATCTGACACCGCGGGATCCCCTGTTAATCGTATCGCTCACGTCGTATCCAAAGCGCTTCGGCGCACTGCACCTCTGCCTCGAGTCGCTGCTGAGCCAGTCCTATCAACCAGACCACCTGATTCTCTGGCTTGGAATGGGACAGGCGGAACAGCTGCCTCTTGCGGTGACCCGCCTACAGGCGTTCGGGCTGGAGGTGCGGGTCGATACCGATCATGGCCCGTTCACGAAGATCGTCCATACGCTCCGCCAATTCCCCGATGCCATCATCGTCACCGCCGATGACGACAACATCTACCCGTCCTGGTGGCTCAAGGCCCTGGTCGATTCCTACCGTGAGTTTCCGCACGCAATTCACTGTCACCGCGGTCACGGGATGGCGCTGACCAGCGACGGACGCATTCTTCCCTACGAACAGTGGAACTACGAAGCCATCGGCATCGGCACCGAGCCAACAATGCGCCTGATGCCTACCGG
>Ga0210380_10000735_pt1 | contig 13923 bp, 26 predicted proteins | sample PLM4_5_coexredo_FD_155476 | JGI IMG/M metagenome (GOLD analysis project Ga0210380, IMG submission 155476) | Groundwater sediment microbial communities from an aquifer in East River, Colorado, USA - PLM4_5_coex redo | ecosystem: Environmental > Terrestrial > Soil > Riparian zone | place: USA... | reverse complement strand
CCCCCCTGTTTGCGAGCGAGCGCGGCTCCGCCACACGACGACGGAGCCCGGTGAGTTATCGCGTTGGAAGATACGAGAGCGGTGAGACTAACTTAGCGGGAGTCGAGCACAGCGCGAACGATGTTGCGATGATGAACAACGCGAGCATGACCGCGACGAACATGCCGCGAGCGTTCATGCGATTGGCGGAGTCGAGCGCGGCCACGAACCGCGAACGATGTAGAGCAACGCGAGCGCAGCGAAGCACACGCGGAGAATCAGCCACACGTCAGACGTGAGCGGGAACGTGAGCACGCGAAAGAGCGCGGGCGTCACGAGCATCGCAACAACGAAACAGACGACGGCGATGATGATTCGAGTAATCATGTTGTTTCACTCCAGTAATACCAGAGCAACGCAAGTGCTCCGATGATGACGAGCATTTCGGTAGTGTCCTCGTTGTCGGCTCGCACGACGGCGGTTCCGGGGTTCGTGTGAACGACGGCGGGCGGAGCGATGTTCGGCAACGTGGCGGGCGAACCATCGAGGAGCGAGATGAGCGGAGCGTTCGCCGCGACTCCGTTGAGCGTGTAATCCCCGGTGAGCGGGTCCACGTCGAACACTCGTTGCATTCCTTCCGTCTCGCCTTGGTTCTCCGATGACACCACGCGAATCTTTCCGTTCGCGAGCGAGACGGCATCCTGCCAGTAATTGAACCCGTCGCGAGAGAGCCAACGGCCAACGGGAATATCCCACGCGCGAAGTAGTAACCCCTCTTGACCGTCGCAAATCCAGAGCCGTCCGGTTGCGTCACTCGCGAATGAGCCCGGATGGTCATAGTTCGCAATTGGGAGCGGTTTCGGAGCGCCGATAGATTCGAGTTGTCGCGTGCCGAAATCGAGCCAGAGCCCGACGTTCCCGCGAACAACTACGTTCTGAATTTGTCCCACGGTCGGCACGTCTTGAACGACGGACGTTCCGCGAACTCGTTGCATTCCGAGAATGTTTTGCTGATACGTCTTGAGGTAGAGAACGTCTCCGTTCGCGAATACGTCTCCCACGGCTCCATCAATCGAGTGATACCCGTTCGAGTCGTAAGCGCCTTGGAACTGAGCCGGTTGGTTGTAGTTGCCGAGCCAGAACGCCACGGTTCCGCCGCGACCCTTGCCGTTGTTCGCGCCCGGTCCAATCGGCCCGGCGAGTGCTTTCGTGCGAAGGTTATAGCTCCACGTCGAACAGCCGGTTGATGATGTGGGGTCGCCGCAGAATTGCCCGGCGACCGTCTCATCGTCTTTCCACATCCAGCCGGAACCCTCGCCAGAGAACGGAATACCGAGCCGGTTGCAAATCGCTTGCTGAATTTCCGGGCCGATATCGACAACCGTTCCGGTTCCGTCGTTCGTGAGGAGAACGAGCACGCGCCCGCCTCCGCCCCCAACGCCCCATAACGCTTGACCGAGCGAGTTGAGTCTAGCCAAGGCCGGGAGCCTTTCGGAGTTCGGCGGATGGAATTTCGACGGTGGTTCTCACTTGGTGGTAACGATGCCCGGAAATATGTTCATCGTCGTAAAGATACGCCCGGTCATTCCATAGCACCACGGTTGGAATTTCCGAGACGGACGCGGGCAACGTCGCACGGCCAACCGGCCGGTTCTCGTTGTCGAATAGCACCACGGTAATCATTTGATGCGACTCCCGGCCCAAAGAATCAACGCGCCCGCCACGCCATAGTAAATCAGGATTTGCTTTCGCTTCGACTCATCGGCCTCTTGCCAGTCAAGGAACGACGGCGCGAGCGATGCGAGCACGAATCCTGCGAACACGGCGAGCGGGCGCATTGCCTTACTGTCTGTCCTTGTCGGCGTCGGCGTCTTTGCCGTTGCCGGTGTCGGTTGCGTCGGCGGAGTCGGGCTCCTCATGAATTTCGCCCGGCTCCCAACCGTTGTGCGTTTCGAGTGCTCGAACCCGCGCGTCGAGTTGTTGCGCGGGCGTGAGTTTCTTTTCTTTCTTTGCCATGGCTGTTTTACTCCTGTGAACGGTCGAACGGTTGCGCCCGCGTCTTACGAGTTCGCGGGCGTGGCGATGACAACCGAGACAACCAAATCCTGAGTTGCCACGGCCGCGCGAGTCGTGACGGTCACGACGCCGGTTGCCTGAACGAGCGTAATCGTATCGATGAGCCCGAAGCCCGTCGAGAGCGCCACGCCGGTCGGGAAAAATCCGATGATGCGCGAGTTGTTGAGAGCGATTGTCGGGTCAGCGGCCGATGAGCCGGTGAGCGCCGTTGCAATCACGGTGACGGAGACTGTCTTGTAAATCCACTTCATAGCGTTCGGCTCCTCTGCGTTTACTTACGTGCAACCAAATACCCGACGAGCAATCCGCCGAGTGCCACGACAACGAACCACGTTCTAAGCTCCGGGCAGGAACTCAACGCGCTACCGAGTGAGGCCGGGCAATCCACACTCGAACGAAAGACGGGCGGGCTAATCTGCGTTCCGCCCGACATGGACGGCGGTAACTCGATTGGGAGAATCAGCCAATCATACATAGCGACTCCTAGCAGGTTAGACCAACGCCAATGCCGTAGTTCATCGCGCATTGCGCGGCAACAAGTGATTTCGTCGTGCCGCTAATGTTGCGAACCGAACAGAGCGGTTGGAATGGTTGTGTTTGCGCGGCCGTGAACGGGGCCACTGGCGCGACGTTCGTTGTTATCGCGACTTCGGTTCCGTCGTTAATGCTCGCGAGCGCCGTGAGCACGCCGGAGACGAACACGTATCGCACGCGGAGACGATATGACGTGTTCGCCGCAATCGCACTCATCGGCGTAACCGTCTGACCATAGACCCCGGCCACACGAACGGTGCTCACGAATTGCCAGAGCCCGGCATCGGTTGCGCTCGAAAACCGGAACGCGAATCCGAATAATCCATCGGCTCCCGATAGCGCGGTCGGCCATTCTGTTGCAAGCGTATTGCTATCGACCGTTCCGCCTGAAAGTTGCACGTTCACAGACCCAAACGCGCCACCGGCCCAAATTCGCATCGTGCCGGTTGTGAGGTCGGTTGATGTTGCGGCCGAGGTCGAGCGCGGCGTCGTGAACACGTCCCACCAGAAATCGAACTCCTGAAAATTGTTAACGAGCGAATCATCGAGCCGTTGACTCGGCATGTTGTCAACGTTGTTCGTCGGCCGAAAGAGAAACGTATTCCCGGCTACTGCTGACGTATAGCCGCCCGCGTATTGCCGTTTTGCGTTAGCCGAACCCACGCCCGGAGCGGATTGTTGCGGAAGAAAATTGATAATTGTAGACGGGTTCGGCGTGAGCGTTTGCCCGGATGCGTTCGGCACCATGACCAATCCGCCCGCCACGAAACGCGGCTGCCAGTTGATGAATTGGTCGGACGCGAGCAGATACCAACCGAACGCAGTCGAGCCTCCGCCACGTTTCACATAGACCGAGCCATCGCACGCACGCACGGCAATCGTTCCCACGGGAGCCGCGAGCGTGCCTTGCGGGTTCTGACTGCCCGACGTTTTGACCGGCGCATCGAGCGCCCACAACGCGCCCCAATTCGACATGGTTAGCAGTCTCCCGGTTCTTTGTCGGGTTCGCGATACGCGAGCGCCGTGAACGTGCCGCGCGAGTTCGCGCCCGGTCCCGGCGTGGCCGTGCCTTGCAGACACGACACAATCGCGCGGAGAAACCATTGATACGGCACGGTTGCCTTGAACCCCGGCGCGAGTTGGAGCGCGAACGTAAACGGATGCGTTCCCGCGCCGACTGTGCCGACTGCGTTTCCGGGCGGGCCAAGCGGGAGCATTATCGGCCGGGCCGCGAGATTGATTCCGGCAACCGACTCCGCGAGCGATTCGGTAATCGTTCCGGGCGGGCAAAGAAAAATTCCGGTGTTCGGCGGGAACCCGCCGCTAGTCGTCGGGCCACGCAACGCGAGCCCGGCAATTAGTGACGCCTGTTCGACTATCCAATGATGTTGCGGAAACCCCGGCAACAACAAATCGATAATCATGGGTTCGTCGGCCGCAGTCACGACGGATGCCGCGAATGATTGAACGCCCGCCGCGCGTGCTCTATCGAGTTGCGTAACCATGACTAGGGAGCCCCCTGCAACGTCGGCCCGGCTCCCTGCGCGAACTCTCCGGTTCCCGCCGTGGGTGACTGGCCGCAACCGCCCGGACCATTCCGAGCGCCCCCACAACCGCCGCAACCGCCCGCGCCCGCGAATAGCCCGGCCATGCCACGCCGACGCCAGAGCAACCAACCGATGAGGAGCCCGACGCCGACTCCGATAACCGTGTCTTTGTTCATGACTGCCCGCCTATTCTACCGTGGAAATGCGAAATTCACTTGCCACAATGCAACGAGAACATCGAGCATCCATTGCTGATTGCCTACGAAATCCTTGCGCCCGATAACCGCCATGGCGGTATGTCGAATGGCATCGTAACCGGCGAACGTGAGATACGAATAGAGCCCCTTACTTTTGTCCTCAAGACTTGTCGGCATTTGCGTATGAATGCCGAGCCCGTCTCCGGCGAATCCGAGTCGTTTCGCAAAAACTTCCCGGTCCTCGCGCGTGTCGTTCGAGTTCCGAACTGAGAGCCAACCGGCCAACGCGCCGATACCAACGGAAATGCCGAACGTTGCGCCCGCGAGCGGAGCGCCCGCCTGAGCGCCCACGGCCGCAGCCTGAGTGCCTGACAAGTGCGGAGCAAATCCCGACAGGTAGTAATTGAGTTGGTTCTCATCGAGAAACGGTCGCCCGGCCGCGTTCGTCGTCACGCCCGGAACGCCGGGTTCACCGGACGCGGGCAACGTCACGCCGAATAAACTTGCAAGGTTCGGAGACGTGAGGAGCCACACGGCCACGCCTCCGAGCCCGACGAGCGCGAGCGCCATGGTTGGAGTCATGCGCTAGAGTCCGAGAAAACGCTTGACGTAATCGAGCGTTGGCTGACTGTTCGAGTTGTAACCGGAGTTCATCCAGCGCGTGAAATTCGCCTGAGTCACGCACAGCCCGTAATACGGAGCCGTCTGCGTATCAATCCATCGGCGTCCATCGACGTTGATGAGACACTGACTCCGCGACAGCGGCCCGGTGCCGAGATTGCGGAGCCGGATGCGTTCGGCCTCACTCATCGTCTGCGCGGGAACCGTGGGCAGGTTGACCGTGTTACCGCCCGTCGAACCGCCGAACGACGGGTTCACGGAGTTCGAGCCCGCCGTGCCTTGCCCGGCCAACGCCGAACCGAACCCCGGAAAAATCGGCAAGCCACGCCGGTAACGATAGAACGCATACAGACCGAGCGCACCGACGCCGACGATGATGAGAACCTTATGCTTTTTCATCCGAGTATCTCTCCTAGCGTTGTCGTTTCGTTCACGTCAAACCCTTGGCCGCGCATCGCGCGAATGACGTTCGCGAGCCACGCCGATTGTTCCGTGGCCGTCCAAATGCGCCCGGCCTCCGCGAGTGTCATGCCCGGCCCGTAATAACGCGACGTGCCATCGCGCATCAATTCGAGTTGATGATACAGAGCCTCCCAACCTTCGGCGGGAGTCGCGAACGTGGTGATTTGCCCGGCTGATAGTTTTAGGTCGCCGGGATTGTTTCGCACGGTCGGAATTGCGCCCGCGATGCCGTATCCCTCCGCCACGCTGATAGCTTGCGCGAACGCAAGAAACGACTGAGTTCGGCCTTTGCTGTTCGGCGTCATGGCAAATCCCTTTCGTTCGGCTACCAACAAGAGCACAACAACGAGCGCGGCCACGATGAGGAGTTCGCGCGTGCTCACCTTATCCCCGCGCGATTCTCGCGGCCTTGCCCGGTTGTGTCGCGATGAAATAGACAAGCGCAATCCCGCCGATGCCGACAGCAACGAGGAGCACGGTTGCGGTTTTCGTGGTGATATTCAGGCCACGCGCCACGCTCGAAACGATATCGCTTGTCTCGTCAATCAGGCCGGGCGCGGGCGGAAGCGGAGCCGGTTGCCCGGCAGACGTAACCGCGACCCCGGTTGCCGCGTTGCCCGTCGCGCGAACGATAGCGAGTTTCACACGTTCGACAATCGACGCGATATCGGCCGCGTTGTTTTTCGTGTCAAGCCGGATGGTGACTTGAAACGGATACGTTCCGCCCCAAATCGAAAAGAGCCGCGATTGGTCATCAACGGCCACCGAAAGCACTTGGTCATACTCCGAAAGATACGTGGCGATGCGCGTATCGAGCGGAGAACCGCCAAGGAACGAGAGATAGCTTGCGTAATTGTCTTGGCCGTTTGCCACGACGGTAGCAATCATCGGGAACACTCCTCAAAAGAGAACGCACGGCGGTTGCCCGCCATGCGCCCCATTGCTACCGTTTCAGAAGATAGACGAGTGCCACGATGCCGATAACGCCCGCGATGATGATGCCGGGCGAGATGGAACCGGCCACGCCTTGCGACGTGAACGCGAGCGAACCGCCTTGCGTGCCGGGCGGAAGCGGCGTGACGACAGGCTGATTACGTGCAATCGCAATCCACGACGGCACTTGAGCGATGGTCTGATTGATGATGCTTGTCCAATCGACCCCGGAGTTCGTTGTTGCGTCCATGTTGGGATTCTCCAATCCGAATGCGAGAGCTAGTCGAGAAACCGGACGGCGGGAAAGCAGCCACGCAAAGCCGCCGTCCGGTTCTCAGTTGAGCGCACTAGCGCCCACGCTCGCGTTACCGGGTTCCCAACCAAGACGGGTCAGAGCGGTTCGCGAAAATCATCTCCTGAACGACGTTGACCGCCTGAGATGCGCCCGCCGTCATCACGTCGGTTGTGAGTTGGAACGTCGAACCGCCTCCGACCACGTTCGGGTCATCCGCGCGGAACGCCGTGCGTGGCGTCTGCGAGTCGATGAACGTGAACCCGTTGTAACCCTGCGGGAGCACGGTTCCGAATTTGTTGCCGAACGTTTCTTTGTTCGTGATGTTGTCCTGATTGAACCGAATGTTCTTGTTGTCCACAACAACGAGCGTCTTATCGAGCATCAAATCAGAGAGCGAAGCGAACACCTGAACGGCGGAGTTCGTGCCGGTCAAATTCACGCCCGACTTGAACATGATGTTCGTCGTTTTCTGTTTCTGCAACGGCTGAATGAGCGCGTTATTCGTGAGCGCCGTCATGCCCGCCGTAATCTGATTCTCGTTACGGATGATTGCCGCCGTCTGAAAATGCGTGTTCGGGCGGAAGTCTCCGAGAATGCAATACTGCGTGAAGATACGGCATTCGGGAACGCCCACGGCCGAACCGAACGCGGTAAGCGCAACCGTCGCGCCTCCGGCCGTGCCGAGCGACGTGGCATCTCCGAAATCGAGTTGCACCTGAATCGAATCGGCCCAATCTTCCGGCTGCCAGAAATACGGCACCGACTCCCACGCGCGAGACGAGTAGGAGACGAGCGGCCACGTCGGAATGTAATAGAACACGTCGATATCGTAAACGCCGATGTTGCCGATGTTCGCGAGTGTCTGACCGTAGGGAATGGACGGCTCAACCTGCCGGATGCCGTTGATGAACGTCGAGTTTCCGCGAGCGCCAAACAACCGGCCCCATGCGTAAGCCGTCGCGCCTGACAACTTAATCGGCGTGAGCGCCGTTCCCTTGAACGTGCCGTTGATGGTGATTTTGTTGATGAACGTGGCAGGAGACTCCGCCGCAACCGCGCCCATGTTCGCCACCGTGACCGTCACGCGAGCGCGATACCGGAGCACGATGCTTTCGAGCGGACGATTGATAGACAGGTTCCGGGGAACAACCACGGACTGAGCCGCGCCCGCCGTATGCGGAACCACGGTGAATAGTTCCGGCCCCTGATTGCGTCCGAGATACGCGGCCAGCGTTTTCGCAAGGTCTTGACCGGGAGCGACCACGCCCGCGAGCATCGGCATTGCGGTTGCGTCTCCGTGGTAGTGACTCCACGCCAGAGCCGCCGCGAGCAACGCGAGCGAGAATGCGAGACGCCATGGCGAGAACCCTGAAAAGGCTTTCACGACGGCCGAGCACGTCTCGCCAAAGTGATAACGCACGATGCCAAGGCCGCGACGTGACACGTTGTAGATATTGAGCATCGGCAAGAGCAGAGCGCCGAGCACCAGAGCGAGCATGAACGGTGCGTTCGTGAACGCGAATTTCATTGTCTGTTTCTCCTGAGTTGTGCGGGAACGGTGGGAAGCGAAACGCCCTTACGTGGTTGTGGCGGGCGTTGACGTGACCGGCCAAACCTGCCGGATGAGATACTTGTTGACGAGAGCGCCAGCAAGCACGATGACCACGATGCCGACGACGGTATCTGCCTTGAGCATGGGAACCTCTGAAAAGACTTGCGACAAAAGACGAGCCGCGCGGCCCGACTAGAACAACCGCAGAAAACGGTCGTTCACGGCGAACAGCGCGGCCACGGCCACAACGAGAATCACGGTTTCTTTCACTGGCGAACCCTCCTACATGAAGATGTTGCGCTTTGGCTTTGGCGTGAGCGCCGCAACCTGAGCACGCAATTCTCCCTCCGTTTCGGCTGCCGTTGCAAGCTCTTTCGTAAGCCTCTTTACCTCGTCCTCACGGTCGAGATGCGCTTTCAGGCCGTCGCCGCGCATGATGATTTTCCCGCGCGAATCGAGCGCACATCCGCAACCTTCGCACGTCACGCGCCCGGCGTGCCGGGGTTCGGGCTCCGGCGTGGGCGTGGGCGTGGGCGTGGGCGGGGGCAGGATACCGGGCGGGTCGTCGGGCGAATAGAACCGTTGGAACGTGCCGCGCGTCATGGGGTTTTCTCCTCTGCGAGTGTGACGGTTTCAATAGTAACGCCGGGCGGGAGTTTTCCGTTGAGTTCTTTTTCGAGCATCGCGCGGAGCGTGTTCGGCTCCATATTCGCGACCATCGCGCGGACAATCGGCACGAAAAACCGGCTCACGTTGGCCGTGATAGTCAGACTGATTCGCATGGTTACTCCCACAACTTTCGTTCGCGAACCGGCTCGATAATCTTGCCTTCGAGTCGGACATTGCGCGGCTCGCGCCACGCGGCCGGGTTTTTGTGAACCGTCATCCGCGCGTTGGCGTCGTCCCACTCCACGAACTCAAACGGGTCGAGCCGTTGCACTTCGCGAACAACGAGTTCGCTAGTGCGGTCCTCGATAGCCTTGAGGTCGTGCGTTTGCGTCGTGCGAAAAATACACCACGTATCCGCGATGGCTCGCACGGCGGTATCGATATCCTGCGGCCGGTGCGCCGTGAGAATAATCACCGTGCGTTTCGGGTCGCACGTCCGCAAAAACCAATCCCACGAATCGAGGTCATACGTTCCGGCCTCATCGAGCACAATCGAGAGTTCGCGCGTGCCTTTGGGTTCGGGGTTCTCCGTCGTCGGCTCCGGCAAAACTTCCTCAGAGAACCACAACGCCGCTACGCTCGCCATGGCGTCAACGGTCGGTTGTTTCTCGGACGGTTGTACAATGAAATCCCGCCCGGCCTCCAAATCCTCAAGCATATCCTCGGCCTGTTCGCGGCGATAGATACGCGAGCCGCGCCACTGAGCACGCGGGTCGATAAAGATGCGCGGAGATTTCGCGTGTGCCGAGTAACGCGCGAGCGTCGATTTCCCGAGCCCGCGTCGGCCGATATTGATAAGGATGCTCATGCTTGCGGTTCCTCCGGGCCGGGCTCCGGTGCGGGCGAATCAACGAGAGGCGTGAACGGCAACGGCGCAACCGGACGCGGGCGCGGAAGTTTCTCCATTTCCTCACGCACAAGAGAAATCTTGTTGATGGTCATGGAAACGAGCAACGCCGCAAGCGCGGCCTCATCGCCATACTTCGAGAGAAACGAGCCCGAATACTTTTCGAGCACCGTTGCCAGCGCGGGCGCGAGCAACTTCGTTTCTTCCCGCGAATACGGAACGATGCGTTCCACGATTTCACGCGGAGCGCGAGTCGCCCGCGCGACAATGATTGTCTCGAAAATCGACAGCCCTGAGATGAGCGGATACATGAGTTCGGGCGGGAGCGCCATGCCGGGAGCCGTCGCCGCGTCGGACGAAATCCCGAGTTCCTTCGCGAGCGCGGCATTTGTGAGCAGAGATTTGAGTTTGTCGCGCGACGTTTCGCGCATGTTACCCACGAGCACGCGCCCCTCTTTGTCGAGCGGGATTGCGAGCCGCGTATCGATGAGTGAATCCTTGTCCGGGTCGGCCGGAGCGATAACGGCCGGGGTTTCGGGTTTCTTTTTGTCCGTGGAACGAGTCTCTTTTTTTGCCATGCGCGGCAGGATACCACGATTCGACCTAACATGAGAATCGGTTTCTCATACACATAGAACCCCCCACCTATACGATGAGACGGGTTTCTCACTATAGGTCGGGGTTACATGAGAATTGACTTATCAGTTACGAATCGTGGTATCCTTGCGCCGTGCTTGGAACAACCATTATTGAATCACTCGTTCAAGCGACCGCGTTATCGCATTGCATCAAGGGGCAGAAACGAGTCTCGTTGCTCCTCATGGCCGCGCCCGAAAGCGGGAAAACGACCATCGCGACCGCAGCCACGGCGAAACACATTTGCCGGGTCGCCGTCATCACCGGCCGGAGCATCATTCAGCAAGCCCGCGAAAATAAACATATCGAATTTCTCTTGTTCAATGACCTATCGAGCGTTCGCGCGATGAGTCCTAGCGCGGTGAATCTTCTCGTTGTCATCCTCAACCAAATTACTCAGGACGAACCCGGCATTGTGGCATTCGCGGGCAAGGATGTTGATTTCATCGACCGGCCGCTAGGCGTCATCGGTTGCATTCCGTTCGCGACGTTCGTTGACCATCGCGCGAAATGGAAAGAACTCGGGTTTGTGTCGCGAATGATTCCGTTTGCGTATCAGTATCCGCGCACACTCGTTGCGACCATCAAAGACGGCATCGACGCGGGCAACGCGAAATCAAATAGCATCTCCGGGCGGAAGATGCCGAAAGCCGGAAAACGGATGTTCGATATCAAAATGTCGCCCGCCCTCACGCGCCACGTTCGCAATCTGGCGGATGCGCGTTCGACCGAACTCAAACAACTCGGGATTCGGCTCCTCCAGAATTATCATTGTTTAATTCGCGCCCATGCCTTACTCAACAAACGCGATACCGTGACGCGAGAGGATTTCGATTTTCTGTGCGCCGTCGATTCGCACGTTTCGATTACAGAATGCCGGGAGTTAGAGCCACGATGAGAACGCGCACCGTGAGCGCGGCCGGGCTCCCACTCGGCACGCTGAAACAACGTCGCGCCAGAGCGAAGCGAGCCGGGAAACTCGATTGCTATTTCTGCGGACTCGGATACGAAGATTTCAATTCTTTGGCGTATCACGTCGCCAACGATTGCCGGTGCGTTCCTGCGTCGGCATTAGTCAAACGTGAACAGGAGAGAGCAACCATGAGCAAGAAAGCAGCAAAGACAACGCCGGGCCGTTCCTACGCGAGCGGAGCCGTGCCGGATGCGGGCGAGTCCACGTCGAACGCGGAGCGCCGTTCGTTCCTGCGTGTGGGCGACGTGCCAGCGGGCGGAACCGTCGTCACGTTCAATGGCGAAAGCCGCGTCACGAAATCCACGTTCGGGGACCAGTGGGTTTGTGGCGTCCGCATGGGCGGGCGGGAGTATGATTGGGGCATCCGCATGGGCGGGAGCGTGCATCGCGCAATCCAGAAGATGACCGGCAAACGCATCAAGCCGGGCCTCAAGGTGAGCGTCGAGCCGCGCGAGTTCGAGAACGACAAGGGCGAACTCATCAAGTTTATCGCGGTTGTCGAGGACTAGACCCCATGGCGAAACGCACTCGGCCGAAGAAATCGATTCGCAAAACTTCGCGCCGAGTGCGTTCGGTCGCCGCCGTCAAAGGCTGGAAAACCCGCCGAAAGAATTTCGCGAAACGGAGTCGAGCCGCCAAAAAAGGCGCGAGAACCAAACGCGCCCGGCTCTACCTCAAGCGCGAACGCGACAAGAAACAGAAACCCGGCAAGCAACCGGCCGCGCCACGACGCGAGCCGAAATCCGAGCCACCGCTACGGGATTTCGTTATCAGCCTGAGCTACAAAGGGCGCAAGGGCAATTCTCGAACCGTCGATTTCGTCGCGAGCGCCCGGACGCGAGAGGAAGCGTTAGAGCAGCTATTCGAGGAAAAACCGTGGACAGAAAAAATCCCATGGCAAAAAGTATCGATACATGCCGGTCCCGTCGTGAAAGAATCGCACGAATTACTTTCGCGACTCGAAACGAAATCATCGTCACGCCGAAAGCGAACGAAGTCCAAATAGATATCGACGGCTATCGAGCCGCGCAAGAGTTCAACCGGCGCGTTCGGTTGTTCGTGCGATTCGTGGACGTGCAAGGCTGGACAATGAGACTCGCGCCAAGCCGGAGCGGGAAACCGTTTCACTTTCACGTCACCGTTAGAGTTCCTGAACTCATCGACTCTCACGGATTATTTCGCGTGCTCCTCGCTTCGCTCCTCGGCTCCGATTGCATTCGTGAAATCATCAATTACGCTCGCGTAACCGAACGACGGCCCTATCCGATTTGTTTTTTCAGGGCGAAAAATGTCGGCCGGAACCCGCCCAAATTCCGCAAATTTGCTCCAATTCCTCGGGCCTGAGATGGCACGGCGCGTGCAATAGAAAGAGGCAGGAGATGAGCAGCCATGAATTTCAACCGTCTCGTATCGTTCGCAATCTTCGCCGGAGTCGCGATTTCGTTTGCTATCTTCGCCGCGTTGTAGATTGGCCGTTACTGTTCGGCTATCTATTCCTTGCCGGTTTGCTTGGCGCGTTTTGGTGGAGCATATGGAAATCAGCATCTTAGAAACGTTCGTGCTACTCGTCGCGTGCGTCGTGGGCGGTTGTCTATTTCTTCCCGAGGACCGGCCGGAGCCGCCGACAGGAAACGGAACGTATGTCGGAGCCTAATTCGACGATGTTTCATTTTGTCGATTTCTATTGCGGGTTTCTCGCAACCGCGCGGAGCCTTCGCAACGTTACCGGCCACGCTGCCGAGCACGTTCGATATTGCGAAACCTGCAAAAACAGGCCGGAAAAGGTCAAAACAACCGGCCAAGTGCCATCATGGGAGCATCGCTGCAAATGAAAAAGAAACCATCGAAAGACCTTTGCTATTTTTGCGACAACAAAACAAGTGCATCGCTCCTCGTCAAAGGTCGCCCATTGCGCTACACACGCGCCACGCCATTTGGACCTCGAAACGATTGGTTCCAATCGTTTTGCGAATCACACTGGAACCAAATTCTCAGAACAGGACCGCTAAATTTGACGCGACCAATCGAGAAAAAAGACCTCATCTCGCAATCACGCCCGCGCGAAACTATGGGCAGACTCGACTAGCCATGGTGGGAGATGACTATCGCGCGTTCATTCCTCGCAAGCAGCGCCTCCGCGACCTTGCCGACGTGAGCGAATGCAACATCCGACATGGCGCATGGCGCTATCCCACGCGCGAAATGATGGCCGATTTTCTCGCGCCGATGATAGTCGCCGCGTGCCGCTCCGTGCTGAACACACCGAGCCCGGCTCGAAACTTTGGCGAGAATTGCTCAGAAATTCGCCCATATCTTTCAACGACCTACGCCTATCGACATGAAGCCTACGAAAGAGATGTTCACTATCATAATCACCACGTTCCTCCAGAAATTAAGTCCCGCCAGCGCGAAATCAAACGCCTTAGAAAACTCCTCACCGAAGCCACTGAAAAACGAGAGTTCTATTTCGGGCAAATGTGGCCGCGAACTCGCTTTTTTCAGTGGAACGAGAAATGGAAAGCACGAAAAAAAGAACTCTCGGCCGCTGAAGATGCGCTCGCCCGCGCCATTGCGCGATTAGAGTTCTAAGTATATTCGCCAT
>Ga0210380_10000732_pt1 | contig 13950 bp, 14 predicted proteins | sample PLM4_5_coexredo_FD_155476 | JGI IMG/M metagenome (GOLD analysis project Ga0210380, IMG submission 155476) | Groundwater sediment microbial communities from an aquifer in East River, Colorado, USA - PLM4_5_coex redo | ecosystem: Environmental > Terrestrial > Soil > Riparian zone | place: USA... | reverse complement strand
ATTCTCGGGGCCGCGGCCTACCGGCCCGGATGGTTCTACCCGGGATTCCTGATCGTGGTCGGCGCCCACTACCTGCCGTTCATCTTTCTCTACGGGATGCGCATCTACGCGGTGCTGGCAGCCGCGCTGATCGGCGGTGGCCTGGTGCTCGGCATGACGCGATCCGACTCGTTCACGATCGCCGGCTGGTACGGCGGACTGGTGCTGCTCGGTTTCGGGGCCGTGTTGTGGACGGCTCAGGCCCGTCAGCAACGGGAGGCACACGCACGATGAGTGGGCGCGCAATCGTCGAATCGATCGCCGGCGAGTACCACCGGTATCATGCGCTGGCCGAGGGAGCGTTCGCGCAGCTGCGCGATCCCGAGCTGAGCGCGCCGCCGCCCGGCGGCGGCAATCCGGTGGCGGTAATCGTCTGGCACCTGGGCGGCAATCTCGCGTCGCGCTTCACCGACTTCCTCACCAGCGATGGCGAGAAGCCGTGGCGGAACCGCGAGGAGGAGTTCGACGACCGCCAGGTGAGCCGCGACGATCTGGTCGCGAAGTGGGAAGCCGGCTGGAATCCGCTGGCCGAAACGCTCGCCGCGCTGGGTGACGACGATCTGACCCGCACGGTCACGATCCGCGCGCAGGAGCTGACCGTCCACGCCGCGCTCCATCGCTCGCTGTCGCACTTTGCCTACCACGTCGGTCAGATCGTGTTCATCGCCAAATCGTTCCGCGGAGACGAGTGGAAGTCGCTCAGCATTCCGCGCGGCGGCTCGGAGGCCTACAACCGCGCGCCGATCTTCGACCGTCCCTCGTCCCACGCCGGTGCGGTGCGCTCGCGAGTCGCGGAGAAGTAGAGAACCCAGCAGACCGCGGCCAGCGTCGCCGAGGCGAAGAACGCCGCCCCCGGCACGTGGAACCGCGCGCCCGGCGCCGTGAAGCGGCCGAACAGCTGGGTCATGAGTGGCGGCCCCACGATCGAGCTCAGCGAAAACAGGCTGGCCACTGCGCCCTGCAGCTCGCCCTGGCTGTCGGGCGGGACTCGTCGCGACATCAGCGAGTTGGTGCTCGGCATCACCGCCGCACCGAAGAACCAGGTCCCGAGCCACGCGAACATCATCCAGCCCGCGGTCGCGGTCGCGTATCCGAGGTAGCCGAGAAACGCGAGTGCGATTCCCATCAGCGCGGTGCGGCGTTCGCCGATCTTCGGGACCAGCATGCGCACCAGCGTCGCCTGGCTGGTCGCCATCACCAGGCCGGCGAGCGCGAACGATGCCCCGATCGTCGCCTCCGACCAGCCGAACCGGTACTTGGTGAAGAACGTCCAGGTCGACGGCATCACCTGGTGCGCGACCATCCACAGGAACAGCGCTCCGAGAATCGCCAGCACCTCGGGACGGCGGCGCATCTGGAGGAGCGTTCCGACCGGGTTGGCGCGGCGCCAGTCGAACGCGCGGCGGCGCTCGGCCGCCAGCGTCTCGGGCAGCACGATCATTCCGTACGCGAAGTTCAGCAGGCTCAGCACCGAGGCAGCGAAGAACGGCGCGCGCGGTCCCAGGGTGCCGAGCACGCCGCCGAGCGCCGGACCAAGGATGAAGCCGATGCCGAACGCGGCGCTCACCAGTCCGAAGTTCTGGGCGCGGCGTTCGGGCGGGCTGATGTCGGCGACGCACGCATACGCGGGTGTGAACGACGCGCCGGCGATGCCGGCGATCGCGCGGCCGACGAACAGCCACGTGATCGACGGCGCGAACCCCATCACCAGGTAGTCGATGCCGAGCGCGCCAACTGCGAACAGCAGCACCGGCCGGCGGCCGAACCGGTCGGACAGGTTGCCGAGCACCGGGGCGCACAGGAACTGAGTCGCCGCGTAGGTGAACGTGAGCCACCCGCCGGTGATCGCGGCGAGGCCCAGGCTCGGCGCGCCCAGGTGCAGGAGCAGCGCCGGGAGCACCGGGATCACGAGGCCGAAGCCGATCGTGTCGATCAGGACCGTGATCGCCACGAACACCAGGGTGTGGCGGCCGGGAGTGCGCGGGGTCATGGAGCGGCAGGATACCGCATGGGCGAGTGCGGTAGGATGCCCCGCCGTTGGCAATTCCGGCGAGGCAACGCATGAGCGAGGCCGCACGATGATCGATGCACGCGAAGCACTCGAGAGACTGCGCGAGGGCAACCTCCGGTTCGTTTCCGGTGGACCGCTCGGGCATGAACTGGCGAGTGAAACCCGCAAGCACGAGTGGATCGAGAACCAGAAGCCGTTCGCGATCATCCTCGGCTGCTCGGACTCGCGAGTGCCGACCGAGATCGTGTTCGACCAGGGAATCGGTGACCTGTTCGTGATCCGGGTGGCGGGGAACATCGTCGCGCCGTCGCTGGTCGGCAGCGTCGAGTTCTGCGCCGAAGGGTTCGGCACCCGCCTGGTGGTGGTGCTCGGCCACACGCAGTGCGGGGCGATCCAGGCCACCATCGACGAGCTGCGCCGTCCCTCGCAGGACCGCTCGCGCAACCTGCGCTCGATCGTCGACCGCATTCGTCCCGCGGTCGAGCCGCTGCTCGCGAACGGGGACCGCGCGACCCTGAGCGGCCGCGCGGTGCGCGCGAACATCTGCATGTCGGCCGACCACCTGCGTCACGGCTCCGAGATCCTCGAGGAGTTGATCCGCGACCGCGGCCTGCTGGTGGTCGGCGCCGAGTACAACCTCGAGACCGGGATCGTCGACTTCTTCGACGGGGTGTAGAGGATGAGCGGGCAGGTCGACCTCTACCGCATCTACCGCGAGTTCGCCGATCCGGTGGTCGCCGAGATCCGCGCCGAGACGTTCGGGTCCGACATCGGTCAGAACAGCTGGACCACGGTCGAGGAGTACGCGCGGGTCGCCCCGCGACTCGAGGTTCCGGCGGGCGGGCACGTGCTCGAAGTCGCGAGCGGCTCGGGCGGACCCGCGATCCACCTGGCCCGACTGCTCGACTGTCGCGTCACCGGGATCGACCACGATCCGGGCGGCGTGGAGACCGCGACCCGAACCGCGTCCGATTGCGGCGAGGCGCATCGCGTGCGGTTCGACGTTGCCGACGCCGACGGGCGGCTGCCGTTCGACAGCGATTCGTTCGACGGCCTGATCTGCATCGACGCGCTCAATCACCTGCGCAACCGTGCCGGCGTGCTGGCGGAATGGCGGCGTGTGCTCCGTCCCGGGCGCCGGGCGTTATTCACCGACCCGGTGGTGGTGACCGGGCCGGTGACGAACGAGGAGCTGGCGCTGCGCAGCTCGATCGGTCACTTCCTGTTCGTGCCACCGGGCGTCAACGAGCGGCTGATCGAGCAGGCCGGGCTCCGGCTGGTGGCGCAGGAGGACCGGTCGGACGCCGCGGCGTCCATCGCGGGTCGCTGGCACGACGCACGACAGAAGCGTCGCGACGCGCTGGTCGCCCTCGAAGGCGGGCCGCGTTTTGAGGGGCTGCAGCGGTTCTTCGCGATCGTGCGGGATCTGGCGCGCGAACGGCGCCTGTCCCGCTGGCTCTACGTGGTGGAAAAGATCTGAAGGCGAGGAGGACACGATGTCGCGACTGCGCGTGAGGTGCTTCGGAGTTTCCTTCGACGGCTACGGCGCCGGACCCGATCAGAGCCTCGAGAACCCACTCGGAGTCCGAGGGCCGGAGCTGATGGACTGGATGTTCAGGACCCGGATGTGGAACACGATGTCCGGCCAGGGTCCCGGCGAAGCCGGGGTCGACAATGAAATCGCGGAGAGAGGCTTCGACAACCTCGGCGCCTGGATCCTCGGACGCAACATGTTCGGGCCGGTGCGCGGGCCGTGGCCCGACGAGAACTGGAAGGGCTGGTGGGGAGAGGAGCCGCCCTACCACGTACCGGTGTTCGTGCTGACGCATCACGCGCGCAAGCCGCTGGCGATGAAGGGCGGCACGGAGTTTCGCTTCATCACCGACGGCATTCATTCCGCGCTCGAGCAGGCGAAGGCGGCCGCCGGAGGTCGTGACATCCGGCTCGGCGGCGGCGTCGCCACGATCCGGCAGTACCTGCAGGCCGGCCTGATCGATGATCTCCATCTCGCGATGCGCCCGGTACTGCTCGGGCGGGGCGAGCCGCTCCTGCAGGGCCTCGACCTGGATGCGCTGGGATACGCGTGCGAGAAGGCGGTCGCCGGCGAACGCGCGACCCATGTTCTCCTGCGCAAATGCGTGTGAACGGCGCCCCGGGCCGCGCGGGCCGTCCTCATCGGGCCGCTCTGACGGCATCGATCGTCGTTCTCGCTGCGGCCGGATGTGCCGCGCCTCGGACCTACAGCGTGGATCTGCCCGAAGTGAAACCTGCGGGTCCCGGTTGGTACTTCGAATGTCTGGCGAGGGGGCCGAACGAACCGCGCAGGGAAGTGACCTTGATGGCGACCCGGTTTCAGGATCGCGGCGATTCGACGGCACGTGCGACTTGGCGGATTCGCGTTCCTCGCTGTGTGTACGCGACCGGAGATACGGCCGGAGTGATTGAACCCGTCGCGGCGGAGGGCAGGACCTGGCACCTGAGTCTGGCTCAGGTATCGGCTTGGCCGTGCACGCTCCGGGGAGAGCTTCGGGGTACGAATCCGGATGGCAGCACCGATCTCGTCACATGGTCCTGTGTACTGACGGATCACGAAACGAAGAGCGAGCACGAGGGGCGTGATCGCTGGTACGGCGACCAAGGGTTTACCTATGCCGACGGCTACCTCGTGCCGATTGCGAAGCACGGTGACCCGAGATGGAATCGAGCGAACGACAGCCAGATCGTGCGCGCGCGACTGGAAGATGGAAGCCTGACGGTCGCGGTGCCCACGGCAGGTGCGAAGCGAAGGGTGCGCGTGGTCGCGGTGGTCGATGATTCCGGCGCACCGATCGCGGCCACCGTTGGCGATCGGGCGGGCCTGGACGCGCGTGACCTAGACAGGATTCGCAGGAAGGTAAAAGGCCTCCGATTCCGGCCGGCTCGCTATAGGAACCACCCGGTCAGCGACCTGGTCCACCTGACCGTGAATGCGGGTTCCGACTGACCCGGAGCCTTCACGCGCGTTTCTTCCTCACCAGCGCGTCGAGACTCCACGGTCCGCCACCCCGCGCGGCCATGAACAGGAAGATGAAGCAGTGCAGGACCGCCGACACCCCGTTGTTCTCGACCGGCCAGGTGCCCTTCGGCGCATGGAATTGCCAGTACGCGACCGCCATCTGACCCGACGCGATGAATGCCGCCGGTCGGGTGAACAGGCCAAGCAGGATCAACGCGCCGGTGATCACCTCGATCCCGGCGCCGAACCAGATCTGGGACAGGAGCTCCAGCTCGCGGCCCGGTCCCATTCCTCCGTACCAGCCGAACAGCTTGCGGGCGCCAGCCTGAAAGAACAGCAGACCCGCCACCACGCGCAGCGCGAGCCACGTGATATCTTCGATTCTCTTCAGATTCATCCCCGTTCCCTCCGCCATCTTGCCAGCCACCCCGGTCGCCAATTCCCCTGCGGATGCGGCGAGGCAGGACCTTCAGATGCGCGACCGCGCAGTTCGGACGATCGGCTGTGTCGGCGCCGTTCGTGGCAGGTCCATGAACCGACGCCCGGGAGCCATGCTGCGTGCGGCGATCGCCTTCGGGTTGCTGGCGGTCGCGGTGAATGCATCGGCCCAGGAGCTCGAGCCCGGCGCGTACTGGCCGATCCCGGTCGGCTTGAACATCGCAACCGTCGTCAACAGCTACAACTGGGGAGACCTGGCGTTCGATCCCTCCGGGCCGATCGACGAAGCCAACGCGGAGATCAATACCACCGCGTTCGCGTTGACGCGGGCGTTCAACATCGCCGGTCGATCGTCCAACGTGGGGATCGTGCTGCCCGTGGTCGTTGGCCACGTGGAGGGCCTGTACCTGGGGAGCCCCGCCGAAGTCGATCGCTTCGGACTGGGCGATCCGCGACTGCGCATCGCGATCCTCCTGCACGGGGCGCCCGCGATGACGCCCCGGGAGTACGCCACCTATCGCCACGATCTGATCGTGGGTGTCAGCGCCAGCGTGGCGCCGCCACTCGGAGAGTATGATCCGGCGAAGCTGATCAACATCGGCACCCATCGGTGGTCGTTCAAGCCGGAGGTCGGCGTCTCGAAAGCACTCGGTCATTGGGTGGTGGAAGCAATGGCAGGGATGTGGCTCTTCACCGACAACACGAACTTCGCGGGGGGTCGCACGCGCGAGCAGGATCCGATCGGCGCGCTGCAGGCCCACCTCACCTACAAGTTCAAGCGAAGCATGTGGCTGGCAGCCGATGCCAACTACTACACCGGCGGACAGTCGACGGTCGGCGGCACACAAAACGCCGACCTCCAGCGCAACTCGCGGATCGGGACCACGTTTTCGTGGGCACTGGATCGCCACCATGCGGTCCGGGCCTCGGTGAGCCAGGGCGCCGTCACCTCGATTGGCGCCGACTTCACCTCGATCGCGGTCGGCTACAACTACGTCTGGGCGTGGTAGCCCGGGTGTGAGCAACTCACGATGCAATCCATCGACCTCATCCGCGACAACCTGAACAAGAGCTCGGATCGCGTGCTCGCGCGGATCGACGAGATGCGCGAACACTGCATGGTCGTTCCGACTCCCCATGGGGGCTGCCACACGTTGTGGGTGCTCGGGCACCTCGCGTACATCGAGGCGCTGGTGGTTCGCGGGTTCATGCGCGGGGAGCCCAATCCGCTCGCCGGGTGGGAGGAGCTCTTCGATGGCGCCGATGTCGGCGGTGAGGAGAGCCCGTACCCGCCATTCGAGCAGGTCCTCGCGAAGTTGCATGAGGTTCGCGCGGCCACGCTGGCTCTGCTCGACGGCCTCTCCGAAGCGGATCTCGACCGGGCCAGTGCGAACGCGCCGCGAGGTCATGAAGAAACGTTTGGCACGTGGCGGAAGTGCCTGCAGTACGCCGCCGACCATTGGTACATGCATCGCGGTCAGCTGGCGGACGCGCGCCGTGCGGCGGGCCTCGAGCGGATGTGGCTGTAGCCCGGCGAAAGGCCGCAGAGGGGTCGATTGCGCCTGCTGGAGTCAGCCCGGCACCGGGTGGTACCTTCTGTGCGGCCCAACCGCTCGCAACGTAGTCCCCTCGGCGAGCGAGCCACCCCCCCCGATCTTCCTGACACGGTACGACCGACGGCGCGCCGTCACGTCACCTGGAGATCTCGCTCGTGGGATCGACGATTCATTCAGGATCGGTATCCGCACCACGCGGCCATGGCCTCGACTTCCTCCCCGAGGACGGCGAAGCCGCCCAACTGATCCGTGAGTATGACTGGTCGTCGACCCCGCTTGGCCACCCGTCGCGATGGTCTCCGAGCCTGCGGATGATGGTGCGCTTCCTGTTGGCGAACCGGTTCCCGATGCTGCTGTGGTGGGGTCCCGAATACGTCCAGATCTACAACGATGCGTACGCGCCCATCCTCGGCGCCAAGCACCCCGATCAGGCGATGGGCAAGCCGTTCCGGGAGTGCTGGCACGAGGTGTACGACGTCCTCGGCCCGATGGTGGACACGCCGTTCTCCGGCGGACCATCGACCTGGATGGAGGACCTCGAGCTGGTCGTCCGGCGCCATGGCTTCCCCGAAGAGAGCCACTTCACGATCGCCTACAGCCCGGTGCCCGACGACACCGCGCCGCGCGGTATCGGCGGGGTGCTCGCGACCGTGCACGAAATCAGCGAACAGATCATCGGTGAACGGCGCCTCAAGATCCTGAGCGAGCTGGGCGCCCGGGTCGCCGAGGCGAAGACCGACGAGCAGGCGTGCGTCGATGCGATCGACACTCTTTCGCGGCATCCGAAGGACGTGCCGTTCGCGATGCTGTACCTGGTCGATGATGCGAAGCGCGAACTGCGGCGGGTGAGCACGACCGGCATCACGGTCGACAGCGCATGCCCGGCGGTGCTCGGACTCGACACGCCGATGACCGAAGTGCCGTGGCCGCTCGCCCCGGCTCTCGAATCCGAGACCCTCCAGTGGCGGGACGGACTGTCGACACTCCTGGCACCGGTGGCGGCAGGCCCGTGGCCCGACCCGCCGGATTCGGTGGCAGTGGTGCCGATCAAATCGAACGTCGCTCGCCGACCCGCCGGCGTGCTGGTGGTGGGAATCAGCGCGTGCATCCGGTTCGACAACCGGTACACCAGCTTTCTCGAGCTGCTGGGAGCCCAGGTCGCGACTGCGGTCGCGAATGCCCGCGCCTGGGAGGAGGAGCGGCGCCGTGCCGAGGCGCTGGCCGAGATCGACCGCGCCAAGACCACATTCTTCTCCAACGTGAGCCATGAATTCCGGACTCCGCTCACGCTCATGCTCGGGCCGCTCGACGACGTGCTGTCGATGCCCGCCATCCCGCCCGGCGTGCGTCCGCATGTCGAAGTCGCGCACCGCAACGCCCAGCGCCTGCTCAAGCTGGTGAATTCGCTGCTCGACTTCGCGCGGATCGAAGCGGGCCGGATCGAGGCGTCGTTCGCGCCGGTCGATCTCGCGCAGCTCACCACGGATCTCGCGAGCACGTTCCGTTCTGCCATGCAGCGCGCGAGCCTGGATTTCCAGGTCGACTGTCCGCCGCTCGGCGAGCCGGTCTACCTGGATCGCGAGATGTGGGAAAAGGTCGTTCTCAATCTGCTTTCGAACGCGTTCAAGTTCACCCTCGAGGGCAGGGTTCGGATCGGCATCACCCGCGTCGGCGACCAGGCCGTGCTCGAAGTGTCAGACACCGGCGCCGGCGTTCCCGAGCATGAAATCCCGCACCTGTTCGACCGGTTCCACCGGGTCGAGGGCACCGAGGCCCGCACGCACGAGGGCTCCGGCATCGGCCTGGCTCTGGTGCAGGAGCTGGTCAAGCTGCACGGTGGCTCGATCGAAGTGGAGAGCCGACTCGGCGTGGGAACCACGTTCCGGGTCCTCATCCCGTTCGGCACCGCACACATTCGCCCCGAGCGCATCAAGGCCGGGGCGGCTCTCGCTTCGACGGCGACCAGTGCCCAGGCCTACGTCCAGGATGCGCTGCGCTGGCTGCCGGACGGTCCCGAGGAAGAGGAGGGCGCGACGCTCGATGCGATGGGCGAGGCGACCGGCGCCAAGCGCGACCAGCGCTTCGCTTCGACCTTCGGCTCGCGGATCCTGCTCGCCGACGACAATGCCGACATGAGGGCATACATCCGCGAGCTGCTCGGTTCGCTGTACGCGGTGGAAGCAGTGGCGGACGGGGCCGAGGCGTTGGAAGCGGCGCGTCGCGAGCGGCCGGATCTGATCCTGACTGACGTGATGATGCCGCGCATTGACGGGTTCGAGCTGCTGACCACTGTGCGTGCCGACCGGGGCCTGTGCGACATCCCGGTGATCGTGCTGTCGGCGCGGGCCGGCGAAGAGTCACGGATCGAAGGTCTGGGCGCCGGCGCCGACGACTACCTCGTGAAGCCGTTCCACGCTCGCGAGCTGCTCGCGCGCGTGGGCGCGATCCTCGAGCTCACGCACGTGCGGCGCGTCAGCGAAGAGCAGTTCCGCGCCTACGTGCAGGCGACCTCCGACATGGTCTTCCGCATGAGCCCCGACTGGTCCGAGATTCGCCAGCGGGAAGGGCGCAATGTCAGCGACGACGCGCCCGATGCCACCCGGACCTGGATGGACAGGTACATCCGCGAAGAGGACCAGCCGGGCGTCCAGGCCGCGATCGACGAGGCAATCCGGACGCGGAGTCCGTTCGAGCTCGAGCATCGCGTCGTCCGTCCGGACGGATCGCCGGGCTGGACGTTCTCTCGCGCGATTCCGCTGTTCGACGACCACGGCGAGATCGTCGAGTGGTTCGGCGCCGCGAGCGACGTGACCGCGCAGCGCGAGGCGCAGGACGCGCTCGAGCGCCAGCGACGGAAGCTCGAGGATGCGGACCGGCAGAAGAACGAGTTCCTCGCGATGCTCGCGCACGAGCTGCGGAACCCACTGGCGCCGATCCGCAACGCCGGCGAGCTGTTGTCGCGCGGCATGGTCGCGGATCCGCAGGGCCGGCTCGCGCTCGCGACCGTCGAACGCCAGGTCAAGCATCTCACGCGGCTGGTCGACGACCTGCTCGACATCTCCCGGATCACCCAGGGCCAGATCGAGCTGCGGCGCGGTCCGGTGCGGCTCGAGCACGTCATCGCGCAGGCGGTGGAGGCGGTGGATCCCCTGATCCAGCAGAAACAGCACCAGCTCGCGGTGATCTCGAGCCGGAAGCAGCTGATCGTGGACGGCGATCCCGAGCGGCTCGTGCAATGCATCGGCAACATCCTGACCAACTCCGCGAAGTACACGCCGCCGGACGGCGAGATCCGGATCGAATCCCGCCGCGAGAACGGCACGGCGATCGTGACGATCAACGACAACGGGGTCGGGATCCCGCCGGAGCTGTTGCCGGCAGTGTTCGACCTGTTCGTGCAAGGCGAGCGGACCCTCGATCGCGCGCAAGGGGGGCTCGGCGTGGGCCTCACGATCGTCCGGCGCCTGGTCGAAATGCATGGTGGCTCGATCACCGCCGCGAGTCCGGGCATGAACCAGGGGGCGACGTTCGAGATTCGTCTCCCACTCGCTCACGAAGGCACGACGACACTCGAGGCGTCGCCGGTACGCCAGGTTCGCACCCGCCGGATTCTGGTGGTCGACGACAATGAAGACGGTGTCGAAATGATGGCCCGCCTGCTGCAGTTCGACGGGCATGAGGTGGAGACCGCGTTGTCGGGATCGGAGGCGCTGGAGCGCCTGGTCACGTTCCGCCCGGAGGTGGCGATTCTCGACATCGGCCTGCCGGGGCTCGACGGCTATGAAGTGGCGCGGCGGATTCACGCAAGCACCGATGGCCCACCGGTCCATCTGATCGCCGTCACCGGTTACGGCCGGGAGGAGGATCGGGATCGTGCGCGCGAGGCCGGGTTCGCGGCGCACCTGGTCAAGCCGGTCGAGTTCTCCGCACTGCAGCGCGTCCTCGCCGGACTGTGACCGCGATGAAATATCTGCTTCGCAATCGGAACGTAGCTGTCGTTGAAGCATGGCGTCGGCACTTTGCCGATTGTTCCGATGTCGTGGTGTCCGCGGGCGACATCTTCGATGAGCCTGCCGATGCCATTGTGAGCCCGGCAAACAGTTTCGGGTTCATGGACGGCGGTATCGACATGGCCTACAGCCTGCGCTTCGGCTGGGATCTCCAGGCTCGGCTGCAAGCGTTGTTGCATGCCGAACACGATGGAGAGTTGCCAGTCGGGCAGGCGGTGATCATCGAAACGAAGGATCCGAAGTTCCCCTTCATGATCAGCGCTCCGACGATGCGAGTTCCCATGGATGTCTCGGAGACGGTGAATGCCTTCCTGGCATTTCGCGCGGTCATTCGCTCGGTGCGGACCTACAACCGCACGGCACAGCGACCCATCGAGAGCGTCTTGTGCCCGGGTCTCGGTACCGGGGTGGGTCGACTCCATCCAGACGCCTGTGCCCGCCAGATGCACTACGCGTATCGCACCTCGCATCTGGGAGAAAAGACGGTGCCGAAGGATTTGATGGAGGCGTGTGCGACACAGTTTGAACTGGCCGGCCGGAGCGATGAGTGACCTCGTCAGCGTTCCGCGCGTAATCCCTCTGCCCGTGCGCCTTCTCGGATCCCTCGTCGCCGACCTGTTCTCAGCGAAATGACGACGCTCGCGCTGGTGTCCCTGGTGGTCCGCGACTACGACGAAGCTCTCGCGTTCTATGTCGGAGTGCTCGGTTTCGAGCGCGTGGAAGACTCGGAAGTTCCGGGCGAGGCGAAGCGCTGGGTCGTGGTCCGCCCGGGCGGCGGGCAGGTCGGACTCCTGCTGGCTCGCGCTGCGACGCCGGAGCAGGTGGAACGGATCGGCAACCAGACCGGAGGACGTGTGTTCCTGTTCCTCCACACCGACGATCTGGATCGCGACTACGCCGCCTATCGCGCTCAGGGAGTCGAGTTTGTGCGCGAACCGAAGGACATGCCATTCGGCCGGGTCGCCGTGTTCCGTGACCTGTACGGGAACCTTTGGGATCTGGTGCAGCCTGCGCGTTCAACGATGAACGGGTGACAACGGATAGCCCGCGCGCTTCCACGCTTCGACGCCTCCGCGCAGCGCCCACACGTGCCGGTAACCGGATGCCCGGAGCTTCGCCGCCTGACCGGCGGACGTCGCTTCGGACGTTCAGGTGCAGTAGAAGATGAGCTGCTGCTCCTTTCGCAGGCTGGGGAGCTGCGCTTTCAGTTCCGACATCGTGATGCTGCCCTCCAGGTGGATGGGCTCGCACCGGGATTCGTCCTCGTACGCACAGACCAGTAGCGCCTCGCCGGCGTTCGCCTTGCGATGAGCCTCCTCGACGCTGATGCGTGGGGCCTCGCTCATGTTCTCGTCCTCCGTTCCGCCTCGTCCCGTACTGGCATGGAGAACGCTGCAAGCCAAGGGCCAGCGGGTGGCACTCCTTTCGGCGGAATTGAGAGGAATTGAAGGTCGGAGCACCGGGATCCCTTCCGAACTGACGATGTCTTTCTACAAACGTCCACCGGTTGGCTGATCGGAGAGAGGAGAGATGTGAGGTTCCTGAGTTCGATCGTGGCGCTGATCGCGTGCGTCACGGTCGCCGCAGCACAGAATCCGGCGACGCCGGACCTGGCGTCCCTGGGACGCCCGTCCCAACCGCACGTTCGGATCATGACGTGGAATATCGCGACGAACTCCATCTTCGCCGATCCCGGCGTTCGCCGGGCGGCGGACCTGGACGGCGGCAGGCCGGCGCAGTTCGCCCGGATCATGCGGGCGCTGCGTCCCGACGTCGTCTGCCTGCAGGAAGTTTTTCCGCCGCGTACGGCCGAGGACGTGGGGCCGCTGCTCGATTCCATCGCACCGCTCGGAGGCAACCGTCGGTGGCGGGCCTGGGGGGTCCGCGACGTCGTCATCGCGACCTCCGGCTCGCTCAGCATGCGCGCCGCGCGAGTGGAGGATTGGGGGAGCAGAGTGACTCGCGCGCATGCGATGGCGCTGGTCACCTTTCCTGCCGAACGGGGCGTTCCCAGCCTGTACGTCGTGGGTGCTCACATGCAGTCGCAAAGCCAACCGTCCGACATCGCGGCGCGCCAGCGGCACGCCGACGCCATCGTGCAATGGCTGCGCGAGCTCCGCGCGCCGACCGCGAGTGGCGGTCTGAGTCCGGGGACTCCGTTCGTCGTTCTGGGTGACTTCAACGCCTACCACACCGACCCGGCCCGCCACCTTCAGACGCTCATCACCGGTGTCATTGCCGACACGGTTCGCTTCGGCCGTGGGTTCGCGCCGGACTGGGATGGCACTGCGCTCGCCGATGCCGCGCCGCTGCACAATCGCGTGGGACCCGCCACCTACACGTTCGGAGACGGGGCGGGACCACCGCCTCCCGCAGCGCTCGACCGCATCCTGTACACGGACTCCCGGCTCACGCTGCTCGGCGCGTTCGTGCTCGACACGATGACCCTGGATCCGGCCACACTCTCGCGCCTGGGCCTTCATAGGACCGATGTCCTTCTCAACGCCACTGCCGGCCGGTACGATCATCTGCCGGTGGTCGCAGACTTTGCCGCGCGCCAGAACTAGACGCGCGAGGGGGGCCGTCCGTTCACCGCTGGAGTGTCCGAATGTCTGTGTCGGGTCTGCTTCTCCGCTCACCGGCATTTACGTCGCCCTGTTCGGGCTGGTCATCGCATTTGGACTGGTTGGTCACGAACCGAGTTCCAACGTGGCGGCACGATTCTCATGGGCCCGGTCGTCGGCGCATACGTGTGGCGGTTCGCATGCGCTCATCCAGTGGCCAGCGTCCTCGCTTCGTACGCGCGATACTGAATCGCCTCGGCCAGCCGCAGCGCGCTGACCCGCTCCTCGCCGGCGAGGTCCGCAATCGTGCGCGCGACCCGCAGCGCGCGATGGACCG
>Ga0210380_10000730_pt1 | contig 13966 bp, 13 predicted proteins | sample PLM4_5_coexredo_FD_155476 | JGI IMG/M metagenome (GOLD analysis project Ga0210380, IMG submission 155476) | Groundwater sediment microbial communities from an aquifer in East River, Colorado, USA - PLM4_5_coex redo | ecosystem: Environmental > Terrestrial > Soil > Riparian zone | place: USA... | reverse complement strand
CAGGCCGCGAGCCCGGCAGGAGGCAGCGACCTCGAGACCGATAAACCCTGCGCCCACGATCGCGACACGGGGCGCCTCCATCAGTTCCCGCCGCAGCGCGATCACGTCGTCCAGACCGCGCAACACGAGCAGGCCGGCGCGTGGCGCAACGCCCGGGAGGGTCCGGACACGCGCACCCGTCGCGATGATCAGCCGGTCGTAGTCGGCGAACGTGCCATCGGCAAGCGTTACGCGTCTGGCGCGAAGGTCGACCGACGTCGCCCGCACGCCAAGCCGCATGTCGAGTGCGAGCGCGTCGTACCCATCCTTCTTGCGGAAAAAGGTCTGCTCCGGCTCCCATGTGCCTTGCAGCACCTGTTTCGAGAGCGGCGGACGGTCGTAGGGGCGATGTGGTTCATCGCCAATGAGCGTCAGCTCACCGTCGAAGCCCCGGTCGCGTAGCGTCTCGGCCGCGCGCAAGCCCGCGAGCGAGGCGCCAACGATTGCGATTCGGCGCAGCATTCGAGCACGTCACTCTTCGATCGAAATCGCACCCGTTGGACACCCCTTCACAGCCCCGTTCACCTTCGCGCGCAGACCCTCCGATGGCGTCTCGATCAGGACGTGCAGTTCGCCGTTGTCGCCAATCTCGAACACCTCAGGCGCCGCCTCCACGCAGAGGCCGTGGAGGTCGCATTTGCTCAAATCTACAACGACCTTCATATGTCCCCCCGGGCTCTTCGAGCCCTGCTGCCGTGGGTCTACGCTACCACGGCGGTTTCCGAATGAGGTCTACCGAGCGGCGCGGACCCTTTGGGTCCGCGAGAGCGAGGGCGACCTTGGGAGGTCTCCGAAACCGCGAGCGCACAGCGCCGCGGCGCTTTTGGCCGCTGTGAGGCGCGGCGTGTCCTCCGCAAAACCGGCTTGATCCGTCAGTATTCAAAGTAATTGCAAGTACATCGCGGGAAGCAACCACGAAGAACACGAAAATCTCGAAGGCCACGAAACCCATAAAGGGAATTCGTGACCTTCGCGCCTATTCGTGATCTTCGTGGTTAAGACCGTGGGTTTCTGACTACGGTTTTGCTGCGGACACGCTGCGAAGGAGCGCCGCGCCGCTTCGCCCGCTGTGAGACGCGGCATGTCCTCCGCAAAACCGGCTTGATCCAAGTAACCGAGCTTCGCCGTCGACCGAGCGTGCTTGTCGGCCTTCGGCGCTGACTACGGTTTTGCTGCGGACACGCCGCGTCTCACAGCGGGCCGATTGAATCTGAAAATGAACTAGCCCCGCCAGCTACCACGTAGAAGTCGTATCGGATATCGTGCGACGCCCGCAGGCGTATTCGCGCTATCGAATTCCGTATATCCCGTCCGCTGTCCACCACCTATTTCAGCAACAACTGCTACTGCTCGAGGCGGTTGGGCCCACATTGAATCGACCTCGCCGCCGCGCTAGACTGCGGCCGCCGGTCGAGTATCCGGCTATCGAGTTCAGCCGACTACTTGTTAGCCGGAACTGGAGGATGGACATGGTCAGCTGGTGTAGACGACTTACGACGCCTCTTGCCGTTGCGGCGTTGTTACTTTGTACGCACTCAGCACATGCTCAAGCCCTTGACGAATCGTTCAGGACCGATATCGAGAAACTGCTGGAGGTAACGGGGTCGAGTCAGCTCGGCACTCAGATGGCCAGCCTTGTGAGCCGCCAGATTCTCGAGGGACTCAAGCAATCACAACCCGATATTCCAACTCGCATGATCGAGCTCGCACAACAAGTACTCGATGAGGAATTCGCAAAAGCGTTCACTGGGCCGGACAGCCTGACGTCACGGATTGTGGCGGTCTATGCCAAACATTTCACACAGGCAGACGTTCGAGGGCTGCTTGCGTTCTATGGAACGGATCTCGGAAAGAAGGTCATCGCGGCGCTGCCGATTATTTTCCAAGAATCCGCCGCAGCCGGCCAAGAATGGTCTGCGCAGCACATGCCCGAGATCATGGCTACGTTCGAAAGGCGGCTTCGGTTGGAGGGCTTACCCAAATAGTCCGTCTAACAGCGGCTGCACCTGTCGGCGGCCGACCGACGCGTGGTTAATGTTCGTGCGGACGGGAGCGGCCGCCGCGGGTGAGCCACATGGCGTTAGCCAGACGAACTATGACTTTCGACACTGAGAAAGTTGATCGAGCAGTATTGGCTCTGCTTTGTCTCGGGCTTCATGACGAAATTCGTGCGTGGAAAGGTTTCGATTGGGAGATATGACAGCAGTTCCAGATCGCGCCGAAGCGGCGGCGTACTACTTCAGCTACATCGATCAAGTCCCGGAAGGCGACATTTGCGAACTTCTTGAGGTTCAGGGGAAGGAGACGGTCCACCTGCTATCTGGCATCTCTGAGGGGCAATCGCGGCATCGCTATGCACCAGGCAAGTGGAGCATATGTGATGTCGTGAACCACCTCAGTGACGTTGAGCGCCTGTGTGTGTTTCGCGCGTTCTGGTTTGCACGTGGGTTCGAAAGTGCGCTGCCCAGTTTCGATCAGACAATCGCCGCAGCTGCTGCTCGTGCAGATGATCGCACATGGGATAGCGTGGTGGAGGAGTTCCGAGCGGTCCGAGCGGCCACTGTGGCTTTCTTTCGATCCGTTCCGGCGGATGCGTGGGCGCGCCGTGGGATTGCCAGTGACAACCCATTCACGGTCCGTGCCCTCGCGTACCTTGCAGTGGGGCACGTCATCCATCACACCAAGATCCTGCGGGAGCGGTACCTGCACTCCTGAAGTGCCAACTTGGAGCAGCAAACTGGCAAGGGCTCCCAAGCGGCCGGCTAACCACGCGCTGAACCGAGAGCGCGAACACGGTGACGAGATGCTCGCGCTGCGGCTCAGCGCGCAACGTTAGGCGGAAAGAATTGATGACGTTTAATCAGAACTTGGGACCGTCGAAAAGGATGCTGGCGTGCGTGAGCACCTTAATCTTAGGGGCGCGGACAAAGCCCATCCGGTTCTTTTTCTGATCCTTCTTCTCCCGCTCGGGATCGCCAGCGGCTATGTCACGGTGACACTCGCATATCTCTTGTCCCATGCGGGCGTGAGTATCGGGGCCATCGCAGGCCTCGTGGCGCTCAGCCTTTTCCCACAGACGTGGAAGGTGCTGTGGGCGCCCATCGTGGACACGACGCTCACCACCAAGAAGTGGTTTCTGATTTCCGCGGTCGCCACGGGCGCGCTGATGATCGCAACGGCCATCGTGCCGCGGAATCTGGCCAATCTTCGTCTGATCGAGGTGCTCGTGATGCTCTTCAGCGTGGGCGCGAGCGTCAATGCCATGGCGGGCGAAGCGCTGATGGCGCACGCGACCTCCGCAGAAGAAAAGGGCCGCACGGGCGGATGGAGCCAGGCAGGGCTTCTCGGCGGAGCGGGATTGGGCGGGGGCGCAGGATTGTGGTTGGCGCAGCATGTCGGCGCATCGTGGGTTTCGGGAGGCGTCCTTGGAGCGGTCTGCGTGCTTTCAAGTATCGCGGTTCTTTTCCTCGACGAGCCCCCAGCCGAACACCGCGTCACCCTCTACCGCCAGAGCGTCGTGAACGTGGCGAAGGATGTCTGGTCCGTCTTGCGGTCGCGGACCGGTTTTCTGGCGCTCGTGCTGATGATCCTGCCGATTGGTCTCGGTGCAGCGAGCAACCTGTGGGCCGTCGTCGCCGACGACTGGCACGCGTCGGCAAATGTCGTCGCTCTCGTCAATGGCGCGCTGGGTGGCATCCTCTCCATGTTCGGGTGCGTAGTCGGCGGTTACGCAAGCGACGTGATGGACCGCCAGACGGCCTATTGTGCATTCGGCGTCGCGCTTGCGATCTGCGCAGTTGCCATGGCCCTGGCGCCAAGAACGGAGGCCATGTTCGTTGTATTTACCGGCCTCTACGCGTTCATTCTTGGCTTTTGCTTCGCTGCGTTCGGCGCTGTGACATTCGAGGCAATCGGCCGTGGGGCCGCAGCCACGAAATACAATCTCATCGCCAGCGTATCGAATATATCGATCGCCTATCTGACAATGATCAACGGGTGGGCGCAGACGCGCTGGGGCTCCGGAGGCATGCTCTATATCGAAGCGGCGTGTGGCGTAGTTGCGGTGGCTCTTTTCGCGATTGTGGCGGCAGCGGCTCGCGCTTTGCCGCCGAGTCCAGTCACCGCCACCGCCTAGCGACTTTTGTCCTCGTTCGAATTCTTGAGTTCTCGGGACATGCAATGACGATTTGCAAATGTTCCGCCTGACATCGCATGCACCAGACGGCAGATCTTGCCTCGCCGAATGGTGAAGCGCCGCTGGTGATGCGTTGCCGTTAGGCCTACTAAAGCAAATTGATCATCCACGACAGACGCGACGAGGATTGAGATGAATCGGGCGGTACTCGACGTCGTTGAGCTTGAGTACGAGCTCCGTGGAGACGGCGAGCCGGTGGTGCTCATTCATCCCGGCATCTTCGCCGATTGGTTCACGCCTTTGCTGCAGGAGCCGGCTCTCATCAGCCGGTATCGCCTCGTGCATTACCACCGTGTGGGCTGTGCCGGCAGCACCCGTGTTGCAGGTCCGGTGAGTCTCGCGCAGCAGGTGACGCACTGCCGACTCCTGATGCAGCATCTCGGCATTGCGCGGGCACACATTGTTGGTCACTCGTCCAGCGGGAATATCGCGCTCCAACTGGCTCTGGATGCCCCTCACCTCGTCCAATCGCTCGCGGTCCTTGAACCGGCGCTGATGTCGGTGCCGAGCGCCGCAACGTCGAGAGTATTCGTCGGGAAGGCTGTCCAGCTATACCGCGGGGGCGACAAAGCCGAAGCCGTCGATACCTTCCTACGGGGAGCCTGTGGGCCCGGCTACCGTGCTGTATTGGATCGAGTGCTTCCGGGTGCATTCGACCAACACGTGGCCGATGCGACTACGTTCTTCGAACAGGAGGCGCCAGCGCTGCAGCAGTGGGCGTTCCTGCCGGAGGACGCCAAGCGCGTTATTCAACCGGTCTTGGCTGTCGTGGGAGCGCGGAGTCTCGAGCTGGATCCGATTTGGAGCGAGCGACAGCAACTGTTGCTTGACTGGCTGCCCAACGTCGAGCCCTTTGTCCTTCCTGACGCGACCCACCTGCTGCAGGTAGAAAATCCGCGCGGCATGGCCGAGGCTCTGGCTGCCTTCTTTGCTCGCCACCCACTCACCGTCCTTGCGTAAGGGGCACCAGCGTTGGTCCAATCAGCACCGAAGCATGTCGCTATGGCATCGGCGTCTAATCTCCAAATGGAGCCGACGCGGCCAAATTAGCGCCGCGCCGCTTTGGCCGCTGTGAGGCGCGGCGTGTCCGCAGCAAAACCGTGGTCAGGCCGAAGGCCCACTAGCTTCGTCGCTCGACTGCAAAGCTCGGTTGATCGGATCAAGCCGGTTTTGCGGAGGACATGCCGCGTCTCACCGCGGCCAGATCGGTGCGAGGCGGACAGCTCGCTGTAAACAGAAAGAGCCGACCCGCGTCGACCCTTTCCGTTTTCTCACTGCTTGCCTCGCCGAAGCCTCGGCGAAGGCGGGCCAGCTGATTCAGAACAAGAACCGTGAGCCAATCTGCACTTGGCGCGGGTAGCCGATGCTGGGAATGAATCCCGTCGGCTGCCGGAAATTCACACTACTGGCGTTGCCGGAATAATTCGCACCGAAGTTGGCCGTGTTGAACATATTGAAAAGCTCGATGAAGATCCCGAGCTTCCTGTCGCCCCCGAGCGCGAGGAACTTCGTCGAGCGCAGGTCCACGACCGTCGTGTTGTCGCCCCGGGCCGAATTGATCGAGACCTGCTTGCCGGTCGCCGGATCGACCCACCGATCGTTATTGGTCCCATCCGCATTCAGATCGCGGCCGGCCGTGAGATTGTACGGGCGCGCGCTCGCCATCTGCAGGACGGGCGAGAGTTGAATCCCGAACGGAAGATCGAACACGCCCGTGGCCACCATCCGGTGACGCTCGTCGGGACCATTCGGTCCCCATTCACTCTTGTTGAAGATGTCGGACTGATCCTGCGCCAGCCCCGCTCCCGACCGGTTGCCGGTTGAGCCGCCATACGAATAGGCTCCCGCCACCGTGTAGTGCGCCTGCAGCGTGGCGCGCGGGTAGCGCCGCTGGAAGAGGAACGTCAGCGCCTGGTATCTGGACTTGTTGATCGCCGCAAGGATGTTCACCGTACTCAGGGTGTTGGCGGGAAGGCCGGCCTTGACGTACTCGGGAGCCAGCTTGCGGACGCCATTGATGATCGGACTGAGATTCAACTGCCGCATCTCTTTCCGTCCTTCGACGTGAGAGTAGTCGATCGAGAGCACGGTATTGGCCGCCAGCGTGTGGGCATAGCCGATATGCACCTGATGCGTGCGGGGATCGGTGATCGCGGGGTCATGCCACTGGCCGGCAGAATTGGGCGGCAGCGAGTTCCCTTCAGTGGGCTGCGGCGGCAGCGGATCGATCCCGAAACGGTACGTGGCCAGCTGGCCGACGCCGATGGACGTGTTCGTCAGCGTGGCCAGCGCATTGAGGGGGCGATGGTTTTGCGAGGTGATGTCGCCCGCGGCTGCCGAGACGTTGTATTGATCGAAGTACAGGCCGTAGCCGCCGCGCACGACACGCCGCCCGTCTCCGCTCAGGTCGTAGGCAAAGCCGACTCGGGGTGAGATGTCCTTGAGCGGCGTCTTCGGCGCCCTGCCATACGGACTTCCGATTTTCTCGAGCACGGCCCGTGTCGCATTCAGCGCGGCCAGCCGCTGATCCATCAGATTGAAATCGATGTCGTAGCGGACTCCCAGATTCAGCGTCAGCCGCGTCTTGATCCGCCAGTCGTCCTGGTACCACGTCCCGAATTGAGCGGCGTTCTGCACGTTTGTTCCCAGTGACCCCACGCCGTTGATGGCCCCGCCGTTCGCCTGTTGCCACGACCGCACGATCCCGGGTGTCGCAAAACCCTGGGGATAGCGCCCGTTGCTGTTGCTGAGGATCACGGACGGATCGTCGAAGAACACGATCGTGGCGAAATGCTCGTTTCCGTTGTCGCGGCCGAGGCCGGGCAGGAAGCTGTAATTGGCGCCGAACTTGATCGCGTGCGTGCCCAGAAGCAGCGACACGTCGTCCTTGATCTGTTCCTCCTTCCGATTCGACTTCGATCCACCGGCGCCACCGGCGCCAGTATTGACCGTCGGGAACGACAGACGCGGCGGAAAGATGTCGACGTTGGGGAAGTCCCGGATGTAGTGCTTCTCCGTCACGTTGCTGACCGAATCGTCGAACCACCGCATGTGGTTCACATGCACGGTGAGCTGGTTCAACCCGCGGCTGCCAAACACCAGGCCGTGCTGTACGACGACGCTCTGCGCGGTGATCTTGGCGTCGTTCACCTCACGCATGTCGTTGTTGGTGGTCCAGGTCACCGCATCCTTCAGGTCCCGCTGCAGCGCGACGCGCACCATCACCGACTGCGCGTTGTTGAGCTGGGCGTTCCCTTTGAACGACATCATCCGGAGGCGTCCATTCACTGGCCCGAACCGCGGATGGTTCTGATAAATCAGATCCTTCGAGATCAACCCGGCCCTGGCCGCGTTCGCGAGCAGCTCCAGCTGGTTGTACTGGGCGTCCGGCACGGGTAGTCCCGTGTCCTCTCGCATTTGTTCGACCGCGGCGAAGAAGAAGACCTTGTTCCGTACAACCGGGCCCCCAACCGACCCGCCGAACTGCTGGCGGCTGAAGGGCACTTTCTCCGCATTGGACTGCTTGGTGAAATAGTCCTTCGAGCTCAGCTTTCGATCGCGCTCGTAGCCGAACGCCGAACCGTGGATTGTGTTGGTCCCCGACTTGGTCACCAGCGTCACCGCCGCGCCGCCCGTGCGCCCGTCCGCCGCGGTGAACTGGCTCGTGGCAAGCTGGAATTGTTCGAGGCTCTCCGTCGTGAAACTCATCAAGGGTCCGCCGTAGTTGTTGTCGCGGTTGTCTGCGCCGTCGACGGTCGGGACCATGTTCGCGCCGGCAGAACCCATGAAGGACACGGTCCCGACGTTGTTCTTGGTCCGGTGGAGGTCGGCAACCGGGGCGGCCCCCGGCAGCAGTTCCAGCATCCCGGTGATCGTGCGCGTGATCATCGGCAGATTCTGGAGCTCGGTCGCCTCGATTCTCGTCGCGACCTTCGACTGCGTCACTTCGATCAGCGGCGCTTCGCCCGTCACGCTGATCGTCTCGGCCACGCCGACCAGGGCCAGCTTGAAATCAAGGGTGATCGTGGCGTTGATCGCCAGCGTCACGTGCTCGCGGGCCGAGGAGGCGAATCCCGGCAGGTCCGTCTTGATGCCGTAAACGCCTGGCTCGAGCCCCGGCATGAAATACTGGCCCTCGCCGTTACTCACGGCCGTGCGGACGACGCCCGTGTTCTCGTTGGTGACGGTGACCGTCACCCCCGGAAGGACGGCGTCGCCCGCGTCGACGATCCGTCCGCTGAACGTGCTCGTGGCCTGCGCGAAAAGCGGCACCGCTGTCAGCAGCGTCGCCGCCGCCAGGAAGCACAGCTCACGCCACCCCTGTTTGTGAATGAGGAAAAGACTCATACCTTCACCTCCAAAACCGGACTCCGGGCCTGATGCGCGATCGTGTGACAGCGGTGTGCCACTTCCCTGTCACGTTGTCAAGGATCAACTCGACCCAGCCTTCGGCCTCGACGACGGTCTTCCTTGGCCGCAGTGAAGCGTCAGAGCCGCAGTGAGACGCGGTATGTCCAAAGCAAAACCGGCTTGATCCGTCAAGTATTCGAAGTAATTGCAAGTGCATCGCGGAAGCAACCACGAAGAACACGAAAATCTCGAAGGCCACGCAAACCTATCAAAGGAATTCGTGACCTTCGCGCCTATTCGTGACCTTCGTGGTAAAGACCGTGGGTTTCCTGGATGTAGGTTGCCGTCCATTCAGGCCCAATCGGAAGAATCTCGCCGACCGGTGCACCACCGCGGATGCATGTCGCCTACAGCGCATGCTGCGTCTGTTGGCGCCGGAGGAGGCCAAAGAGGCGTAGGATGGCGGTCTCACGATGACGTTTCTCTCCAGCCTCGCCGCGTTCACGTTCATCGCTCTTGCGCTTATCTCGGCGTGGTGGACGACTCGAAAAGCACGAGATGTTCTTCAGAAATCATTGGGACGTACGATTCGGGACCGTGAGGAGATGTCCTTGAAAAGTTGGATGGAGGTCTCCGATCAGAACCTCGACTCAGCCCGGATGGCGTTGAAACGTAACCCTTTTGACCGGGCGCTGAAGTTGCTATTTGGTGATCCGCCGATGACCGTCGACGCAAACGAGATCATCCGAATCCGTCCCGACTCGGACCCTTCATCACCTTCGGTCCTCTGGAGCGCCTCACGTGATAGGAACCTCGCCTTCTGCGAGATGCGGTTCATGCCGAATGGGGTCGAAGTCAGCGTGATGCGGAATGGGACGCGCCAATGATCTCAGATCTTCGAGAATCGCGAGGCGGCGATCAAGGAGGCTGACCACGAGCGAGAGCGATTGGTGAGCGCGGGATGGGTTGCCAGGCGTGATTGAGAGCGTCGACGGCCGGGTGCGACCATGAGCCGCCGCAGCTGAGACGCGGGCGTTCGGCAGTCTGGAGAACAGGATGCGACTTCAACGTGAAACGGCATTCCGGTCGATAGCGTGGTCTGTGGCGTTGGTCGTTACCAGCGCTCCTGTCGTGACTGCTCAAGGCACGGGTACAGGCGCTGCATCCGAGGCCTGGTACAAGGTGGCAACCGGAATCATCGGGATTCCTGCGGCGCTGGTCGCGCTGGCAATCGCTGTCAAAGTACTCCGAAAGACCACGCTCGAGTCGAGGAAGCTCGAGCTCGAGATTGTCGAGAAGCAAAAGATACTCGGTCAGGAGTTCGCAAAGCAGGGACTCCAGGACATTGCCAAGCCAATCGGTGACAACCAGCGCGCTCTTCTGCTTGTCGTCCGGTTTGCCGTGTTGGAATTGACGCTGCGTCTATGGGGGTTCGTCCCTGCGGCGTTTGCAAAGCTGACCGGTTCGGCGCCCTTGGTGCTTTACTTCATCGGGGGTGATATGGCGCAAAGCCTCGACTCGAGGTCGGCACCCATCGTAAGCGCTATAGCCGCCACAGCGGCGATCAGTCTCGCGCTCGACGTCGTCTATTGGTCGATCGTGTTCGGCTTCGGCTGGCCCCTGTTGAAAGACACGTGCAGGTTTCTCGGCATCGAAATCAGGAGTCTCTTTGACCTGCCATTCATCGGGCGCAGGTCGGGACGAGCGAAAGCCGAGGAGGCGAGGCCTTGACGACTGTCGGGTACTCGCCAACGTACACCCCTGCACGCCAACGGTGTTTGCTCTGCGAGGCTGAGGCCAATGTCGAAATGCGCAAGGCCAAGATTCACATCGAATGTGCGGCCTGCGGGCCATACTAGGTTTCACTGGCAGCGGCGCCGGCCCAAGCCGCAGTTTCGAGGATCTGACAGACCTCTCTTTTCGTGACCGCGGTTTTGTCACCTGTTTGCAGAGTGTTTTAGCGGCCTTCTGAAACACCCTATTGCCGTTCCGCCCGGTGCTTACTGTCCGTCAGTGTTGCCCATGTTGATGAGCGGATATCCGCCCATCGCCAGCCGCACCGACGGCCCTGACGGTGCTTCGGCGCTCATCTGGTGCCAGCTCATGGGCGCGGCATACAGCACGTCGCCTTCCACCGCATGATATTCACCCATGTTTTCGAACTTGCCACTGATCGCGCCCACCTGCACGATCCACCACTCCGCCGGTCCTGCATGCATATGGCCGAATGTGCTGTTCGGGTTGAAGGGGCCTGGACCGGTACCCCCGCCCACGTTTCCGCGACCGCCGCCGGGACACTTGTTGTCGGCCGGATTCACATAACCGAGTAGCGGGCTCGCAAAGATGTGATCGTCCAGCACTCTGGCGCCAGCCGGCGCGCATTTGTTGATCCCATCTTCGAACAGGTTCCAGTGCAGCTGGTTGGGAGGTGTATATGCGCCCGGCGTGTGGCCAAATGACACTTTGACGATCTGTCCGCCGCTCGTTGCTGGGGGCGGCGTGCCGCTCGCCGGATACGCCGTTTTGTAATTGGCGGGATTGACCTCGATCCACAACGCGTTCTGACTGCCCGCAGCGTCGTACGAGAAGATCGTCGTCTTCATGATGTTGACGATCGAGCCGCGCGAGGCCGTCACTGGCTGCTGCCCTTCGACCGTGAAATGCATTTCACCGGCGATGACCACAAAAACAGTGGGGGTATCAGGATGCAGCCGGGCGGTGAAACGGCTGCCCGGCGCCGCCGAATTGTAAGTGGCATCCTGCTCGGGATCCTTGACAATCTGTTCCTGCCAGTTGTTCTGGCCGGCATGCATCTGCTTGAGATCGGACAGTTTCCATAACGGCCGCATCGGAGGGCTGTACACGCCGCCTCTGGTCTTGTTGACCCACCACAACTCGGCCGCGCCGCGGCCGCCGCCGGCGGGTTGAGCGTCTTGAGCAAACAGTTGCAGGCAACTGGCGGCCAACAGCGCCCCTACGAGATGGGTTGTGTGTAATTTCATGATCGAAACCGCTCCTTGCTTTGCTTGCTCGGGATCCTTCTGTTCAGGCATTGAACTTATAGGCACAGGATAGCCCTTGCAGTCGGCATTGCCAGCAGAGAACCAGGGAACCTGATTTCAAGACAGGTCCGAAGCGCGATGGAGCTGTCCTCTCTCCGTCTTCGCCACAGTCCCTCAGAACGCAGCATCATGTCGCGGGCGAGGGGCCTATCTCCGCTCATCGAACCCGCCGCACGACAGCTCGCGTTGCTCGTCTTGGCGTCTGGTAAGATTGCCCCCCCCCGTTTCAAGGAGGCCGTATGAAACGCATTGCGCTGATGCCTGCGTTGGCCACTCCACTCCTGATGGCCGGCCTAGCCCTCGCCCAAACCCCGCTAGGTCGCACTGCCGCTCAGACCCAGATCATGGCAAACGAGAAGGCGGTGATGGACGCGTTTGCGAAAAACGATCCGACGACGTTTCACAGTCTCGTCGCCTCAGACAGCTTCGCGTTGGGTGAGATGGGACTTGGAAGAGTCGCCGACCTCGACCAAATTATGAGCGCGTGCAAGTATGTGAGCTGGGGCTTAAACGGATCGCAGTTTTACTGGATCAACGACGCAACTGCGGTTCACATTTTCAAATCGACAGGCAAGGGAACTTGCCAGGGTCAACCCGTCCCGGAAGCGACGTGGTCTTCCACCGTCTGGACGAACAAGGGCGGCAAGTGGGTTGCGGTCTTCCATCAGGAGTCGATAGCGATCCAGCAGCCCGCACCGCCCGCAAAGAAATAGAGAATAGGGTCCTTCGGTCCCATGTGTCCCATGAATTTCTACTCTGGGTCACCGATGCCCCAACCTCCGGCCCGCTGTGTGTTCAAAATCGGTGGCGTTGCGAATACACAATCGCAATGACGAGGATGACCACGATGACGAGGAACTGGGGCAGTCCGACCCTTGTGAACATGGGGATGATCCTCTCGCTTTCTCTATTTCACCTCGGCGCGACTAAACACGTCGAGCATCTGCGCTGCCGACCGAGGTTGCAGGACGGAATCGGTTGCGAACTCCTCGGCTTGCGGATAATCGGTAGCCCGAATCCGTTCAGCCGCCTTCGCGAGATCATCGGGCCCGATCGCCGCCAGCCGTTCCCCCATCGTCGTCTCGAACAGCATCGCGTTCGCGCCCGCGACGAGAATGAAGAACACCTTGGGCCACCAGGCCGCGTTTGAGGCGTACACAGTCGGCTGGGATAATGGGTTAGTTTGAACTGACTCGTGGCGTTCCCGTGACATTCGCTTGAATCACGGCGATGTTCGACATGATGGCGTAGAGTTCTGCCGCATTCGCCGACTTCGGGGTCAATCGCTTCACCAGATTGCCGATTCCGTCCAGTGCCCTCAGCACTTCCTTTACCTGCTCACGGCTCATCGTAACGTTGTCGTCAGACATCTCGCCTCCAACCGTCCCACGATTTCTCAATCGACCAAGCGAAAGGAACACTCTTCAAGGCTCGCGGGGCGTGAAAGGGACACGCACGCACAAGGTAGCAGTCCGTCAGCGAACGCGATCTCCAACCGCACTCACGTTAGTCCTCTCAGGCGGCTCCATCACGGCCACGGCGCCACTGCGCCCGCCCGGACGCTGACTGCGTGGCGCGCGCACTCCGACTGGCGGAACACCTTCCGCGCCTGAAGCATTCCCGCGAAGGAGGCGCTGCAGAAACATCTTGATGCGTCTCAGTGAGTTAATCACGTCGGCCTTTCCTCGGTCAGTGAGCTGCCAGAATCCCTCGAATGATCCCCTCGAACGCGACACTGTTCAAGATCGCGTGGGCTGATTACTTCACTGTGTCCGTCTCCGCCTGATGCAGTGCAGGCAGCACGCGCGCACCAATCGCGTCAATCGCACGCATCATCTTCACCTGGGGCAGCGAAGCTGCGTTCATTTGAAACGAGACTCGGGACACGCCGCCCAACGCCTCGGCGTGCCGCAGAATCTTGTCGACCACTTCGTCCGGGCTGCCAATCAGCAGCGCCCCGTCCCGGCCTCGTTGCGCATCGAAACTCGCACGCGTCATCGCAGGCCACCCGCGTTCCTTCCCGATATCGGTCATCGCCTTGGCGTACCCCGGAAAGAAGGTGTCAGCCGCCTCCTGCGTGGTGTTTGCGACGTACCCGAGCATGTGGACGCCCACCTTGAGCTGCTCCGCCGAGTACCCGTGCTGCATCCCGGTCTTTCGATACAGATCGATCAGGGGCCGGAATCGCCGCGGCTCGCCGCCGATGATGGCCACCATCAACGGCAGCCCGAGTTGGCCCGCTCGGACGAATGATTGCGGTGTCCCGCCGACGCCGTGCCAGATCGGCATCGGATTCTGTACTGGCCGCGGATAGACGAAC
>Ga0210380_10000728_pt1 | contig 14015 bp, 13 predicted proteins | sample PLM4_5_coexredo_FD_155476 | JGI IMG/M metagenome (GOLD analysis project Ga0210380, IMG submission 155476) | Groundwater sediment microbial communities from an aquifer in East River, Colorado, USA - PLM4_5_coex redo | ecosystem: Environmental > Terrestrial > Soil > Riparian zone | place: USA... | reverse complement strand
TTTCGGATCGAGCAGATCGGCAAAGCTTTTCGGCCGATCCTCCGGCTTCACCAGATCGGTGTTGCAGCCGATGACGCTCAAGCCCACGCGGAAACTCGCGAACAAGCCATCGGCGTCCTTGTGGTCGGCCGGATAGTGCTGCGCGACGTCTTCCGGCACGTAAGACGTCAGCAGCCCGTCGCGCTTCCAGACGATGAAGTGCGCGGCGTCGGACGAGTTCACCGCATCGACGGCGTAGATGCGGCTCGCATATTCCTGGCCGATGCGCTGGAACACGCGTTCTGCCCCGGTGCGCTCGACGCGTACGGCGATGCCCGAGTATTTCGCTTCAAACGACTTGGCGATCTTCTCGGCGAGCGGCAGGTCGATTGAGGTGTAGTAGACGACCTTGCCTTCTTTCCGGGCCCCGGCGATCAGCTCGGGCGTGACCGCGGACGCGGGCGGGGCGGCCGACAGCACCTTCGTGGTCGAGGAAAGCCCGAGCGCAAGCGCGCCGGAGCCTTTCAACACGTCACGCCGCGATAGCCTGGTTCGCATGAACGACCTCACACCTTAAAATGCTGCACGTAGCGCTTCTTGATCTCCTCGCTGTCGCGCTCCACCGCGGCCGCATCATCCTTCATGATCTTGATGTCCTTCATCGGTTTGCGGCCAGGCGCGTCCTTGACCAGCGCGTGGGCGGTGCGCAGGCCGCCGAATTCGACATTGAACTGCTGGCATTCGGCCGAGAGCATGAAGCTCTGCAACAGCCGCGCGGCGTTCGGGTTCGGCGCACTCTTGAGAATGCCGTTCGGGCCGATAATAAGCGGCGAGCCCTCGACCGGATAGATCACATCGACCGGTTTGCCGGTCTCCTTGAGCTGAAACGCGCCGTACTCGATGCCGTCGGCCATGATCGCGCGCTCGCCCAGCGCCAGCTTCTTCGGCGGGTCGGAGGCCGACTGCACCTGCATGACGCGCTGCTTGGCGAGCTTCTCGTAATAGTCCCAGCCGACGTCGCGCGCGGTCTGGTAGGTGGCGGTCAGGATGGTGCCGCTGTAGCCCGGATGCGCCTTGACGATCTTGCCGGCCCATTTCGGATCGAGCAGATCGCGATAGCCTTTCGGAGCGTCCTCGGCCTTCACCAGATCGGTGTTGCGCGCCATCACGCAGAGATAGACGCGATAGCTCGCGAACAACCCATCGGCGTCCTTGTGTTCCGCCGGATAGTGTTGCGCGACCTCTTCGGGCACGTAGGGCGCCAGGATTCCTTCGCGCTTCCAGACGACGAAATGCGCGGCGTCCGACGACTGCACCACGTCGCAGGCGTGGATATTGCTCGACCTCTCCTGGGCGATGCGGGTGAAAACCCGCTCGGCGCCGGTGCGCTCGGTGCGGACCGCGATGCCGGGATATTTCGCCTCGAACGCTTTTGCCACCTTCTCAGCCAGCGGCAGATCGACCGAGGTGTAATGGATGACCTTGCCCTCTTTCTTCGCGGCCTCGATCAGCACCGGCGTCACCGCCTCGGCGGGAGGAGCCGCGGCGCGGATGGGCTCGGCAAAAAGAGTCGCCGCAGTCAGGGCGGTTCCCGCCTTCAGCACGTCGCGCCGGTTGAATGTCGTTTTCATTTCTGCATTCTCATTTCTCTTTAGCTTTTCTATCGCCCTGGTCGGCTCAAACCCCGAATATCTTGCTGTAGCGCGCCCTGATATCGGCTGCACTTTTCTCGACACCCTCAGCATCGTCCTTCATCACCTTGATGTCCTTGAACGGCTTGCGGCCCGCATGCTCCTTCACGCCCGGATGGACCGAGCGCAACGCGCCGACGTCGATGACAAGCTGCTGGCATTCCGGCGTGAACATGTAGCTGTTCAGGAGCCGCGCCGCGTTCGGATTGGGCGCATTCTTGAAGATCGCGTTCGGCCCGACTGCCATCGGCGTGCCCTCGGACGGATAGACGATCTCGATCGGCTGGCCGGCCTCCTTGAGCTGCAGCGCGTTGTATTCGTTGCCGTCCACCATCACGGCGCGCTCGCCGAGCGCGAGTTTCTTCGGCGGGTCGGTCGAGGACTGCACCTGCATGATCTTCTGCTTGGCGAGCTTCTCCAGGTAGTCCCAGCCGAGATCGCGGGTGAGCTGGAATGTCGCGCTCATGACGTTGCCGCTGTAGCCCGGATGCGCCTTGACCATCTTGCCCGACCATTTCGGATCGAGCAGATCGGCGAAGCTCTTCGGGGCGTCGTCGGCCTTCACCAGGTGGGTGTTGTAGCCGACCACGCTCATGCCGACGCGGAAGCTCGCGAACAGCCCATCCGGGTCCTTGTGCTCGGCGGGATAGAATTTGGCCACGTCCTCGGACACGTGGGGCTGCAATATGCCATCGCGCTTCCAGGCGATGAAGTGCGCCGCGTCCGACGAGTTCACCACATCGACGGCATAGATGCGGCTGCCATACTCCTGGCCGATGCGCTGAAACACGCGCTCGGCGCCGGTCCGCTCGACTCGCACGGCGATGCCGGGATATTTCGCCTCGAAGGCCTTGGCGATCTTCTCGGCCAGTGGCAGGTCGATCGAGGTGTAATAGACGACCTTGCCTTCCTTTTGCGCGGCGGCGATCAGCTCGGGCGTGATCGCAGTTGGAGGCGGCGCAGCCGCTCGAACGGACGCCGCAGGAAGCGCCAGAGCCAGCGCGCTCGAAGCCTTGAGCACATCGCGTCGGGAAAATGTCCGCGCCATCGTCGTTTCCTCTTCACCACTTCTTACCCCTCCCCTGCACGGGGCAGGGTCGCACCGCCGAAAGGCGGTACGGGGAGGGATCACCTTCTTTGTGAGACCCCCACCCGGTTTGCTTCGCAAACCGACCTCCCCCCTTTCAGGGGAGGTAAGAAAGGAAGCTTATCCGGCCAGCGCCCGGCAGCGTTCCGGCGGCATCCGAAGCCACACTGTGGCCCCCGGTTCAACGCTCTCGTCCGCCTCGGTCACAATGCGCAACTGTGTGCCGTCCGCGGCCTCGACCATATAGTCGCGGCTCGATCCGAGGAAGACTTGCCGGATCACCGTGGCCGGGACCACGTTGTCCTTCGCCGTGGGCTCCGTGGCCAGAAGCTCGATCTGATGCTGACGGATCGAAACCGCGGTTTCGCCATTCGGCTGTAGCGGTTCGCCTGTAACGCGGAGCGGCACACCGGCAAACGAGACGCGGGTGCTGTCGAGCGCCTTGCCCTTGAAGACATTGCTCATGCCGATGAAACGCGCGACGAATTCCGAGCGCGGCCGGTCGTAGATTTCCTCCGGCGAACCGGCCTGCTCGATTTTTCCCAGGTTCATCACACAGATCACGTCGGCCGTGGTCATCGCCTCGGACTGATCGTGGGTGACGTAAACCGTGGTGTAGCGGAAGGCGTCGTGCAGGCGGCGCACCTCGAAGCGCATCTCCTCGCGCAGATTGGCGTCGAGATTGGACAAGGGCTCGTCGAGCAGCAAGGTTTCCGGGCCGACGATCAGCGCGCGGGCGAGCGCCACGCGTTGTTGCTGCCCGCCGGATAGTTCGCCGGGATAGCGTTGCGCGAGCGGACCGAGCCGCGTGGTGGCGAGGATCTCGTCGAGCTTCTTCTTGATCGTCGCGGAGTCCATCTTACGGAGCTTCAGGCCATAGACGATGTTCTCGGCCACCGTCATGTGCGGCCAGAGCGCATAGCTCTGGAAGATCATCGACATGTTGCGCCGCTCGGGCGGCACAGTCTTCTGCGGCGACGAGACGACCCGATCGCCGACCAGGATCTCGCCCGCGGTCGGTTCGACGAAGCCGGCAATGAGCCGCAGTGTCGTGGTTTTGCCGCAGCCCGACGGCCCGAGCAGGCAAACGAGCGTGCCGTGCTCGATCGTCATCGAAATGTTATCGACGACGGCCTGGGGCCCGTATTTCTTCGTCAACCCGCGCAGTTCGACCGACGCCACCGGAAACCTCTCGATCAACCGTCAATCAACAGGAACACCGGTTCCGGTCAAAAATACCTTGCGTCAGGAGCCCGTGAACACCGGCTTGCGCTTCTCCATGAAGGCCTTGCGGCCTTCCTCATAATCGCGACTCTTGAAGCACGCGTCCACCGCGGCTTGCGCCCGATCGAGATCGCGATTGCTTTCGTCCTTCATCATCTCGCTGACCACAGCCTTGACCGCCTTGATGGTCAAGGGCGCGTTGCCAGCGATCATATCGGCGTAGGACTGCACGAAGCTTTCCAATTCTCCGTCCGGAACGACCCGGTTCACGAGGCCCATGGTCAGCGCCTCGGCTGCGGTGAATTGCCGCGCCGTATAGAAAATCTCCATGGCGAAGGACGGCCCAACCACGTCGACCAGCCGCTTCAATCCGGAATAGCCGTAGCCCAGCCCGAGTTTGGCCGCAGGCACCGCGAAGGTCGACTTCTCGGTGGCGATGCGGATGTCGCAGCAGGTCGCGAGCCCCATGCCGCCGCCGATGCAGTAGCCGCGGATCATGGCGATGACGGGCTTCGGGAACTCGTGGAAGGCGATGTAGCTGTTCTCGACCACCTTGCTGTAATGCGCCACGGCCTCCTCGTTGGAGCGCTCCTTCTCGAAGCGGGAGATGTCGGCGCCCGACACGAAGGCCTTGCCGCCGGCGCCGGTCACCACCACCACCTTGATTTTGTTGTCGTTGCGGAAGTCGTTCAGCATCTCGCCCGCCATCTGCCACATATCGAGCGAGACGGCGTTGTGGCGCTCAGGATTGTTGAAGACGACGTAACCAACGCTCCCTTCCTTGCGGGAGAGCATTTTTTCGGTCTGTGGCGTGGCGACGGCGGCCTGGGTGCTCATGCTGATGTCCTTGGTCTTTCGTTCGTCATTCCCGGCCTTGCCTCGGCCATGACGGGTTGAATCTCATCATAACGCGTTAGCTTTGCGAAGCGCGGCGATTTCCTTGGGCCTGAAGCCGAATTCCTTCAGCACCTCGTTGGTATGTTGTCCGAGTTCCGGCGGCGGCGCCGCGATCTTGCTCCTGGTGCGGGACATGTTGAACGGTTGGCCAACGACATTCATCGTCGACTTGTCCCTCTTCTTCACGCCCTGCGCGATGCCCAGATGCTTGACCTGCGGATCGGCGAACACCTGGTCGATGTTGTAGATCGGCCCAGCGGGCACGCCGGCCTTGTTGAAGATGTCGATCCACTCGGCGCTGCTCTTGTGCTGCGTGTAGGCATCGATCTCGGCATTAAGCGCCTTGCGATTGTCCGAGCGCGCCTTCGAACTGGCATACTCCGGCTTCTTCATCATCGCTTCGGCGCCCAACGCGCGGCAGAACCGCTCCCAGATCGCGCCGCCGGTCGTCGCGATGTTGATGTGGCCGTCGGTGGTCTTGAACACACCGGTCGGGATCGAGGTCGGATGGTCGTTGCCGGCCTGCTTCGGGACTTCCTTCGCGATCAGCCAGCGCGCCGCCTGGAAGTCGAGCATGAAGATCTGCGCCTGAAGCAGCGAGGTCGAAATGTGCTGGCCCTTCTTCGATGTCTCGCGTTCGAGCAGCGCGGTGAGAATGCCGAGCGCGCAGAACAGTCCGGCGGTCAGGTCCGCGACCGGGATGCCGACACGCACCGGCCCCTGCCCCGGCAATCCGGTGATCGACATCAGGCCGCCCATGCCCTGAGCAATCTGGTCGAAGCCCGGCCGGTTCTCGTACGGCCCGTCCTGGCCGAAACCGGAGATGCTGCCGTAGACGATGCGCGGATTGACCTTCTTCACGTCCTTGTAGTCGACCTTCAGCCGCCGCTTCACGTCGGGCCGGAAGTTCTCGACCACCACGTCGGCCTTTTTCACCATCTTGAGGAAAGCCGCCCGGCCTTCCTTGGATTTCAGGTTGAGCGTCATGCTCCGCTTGTTGCGGTGCAGGTTCTGGAAGTCGAAACCCTCGCGCGGGCCGCCGGGAGCATCGCCGCCCTTCTCGTCCGGCGGCATCTCGATCTTGATGACGTTGGCCCCCCAGTCGGCGAGCTGGCGGACGCAAGTCGGTCCCGAGCGGACACGGGTCAGGTCGAGCACAGTGAAACGCGCAAGGGCTTGAGACGCTTTGGGAATAGCCATCGAAGACACACCGCCGGGAGTTACAGGTCCGGGGGGACATTCCCCGATAAAACCGGCGTTGTCTACGGCTCCCTGCGGCGTTGGCGCCATTGCTCGCGGGCTTTCGGTTCCCCTAGTCTTCGGTGCAGATCGGAGGACGACGCATGAAGCACATTGGCGCGGCGTTGGTGGTGACCGGCGCCCTGTTGACAGCCACGCCGGCTGTGGCGGACGAATGGCCGTCGCGGCCGGTGCGCATGGTCAACACCTTCGCCGCCGGCGGCACGGCCGACGTGCTGACGCGGCTCGTCGCAGATCAGCTCTCGGCCACGTTCAAGCAGCAGTTCTTCGTCGAGACCCGGGCCGGCGCGGCCGGCACGATCGGGGTGAAGTCGGTCGCCGACTCCCCGCCCGATGGCTACAACTTCGCGCTCACCAACATCACGCATCTGGTGTTGGCGCCGATCAGCAATCCCAAGCTCGGCTATGACCCCAAGCGCGACCTCACCAACATCGGCTATGTCGCGGGCTCGCCGATCGTGCTGTCGGTCAGCGCCAACGGCAGCATCAAAACGCTGCAGGACTTCATCGACCAGGGCCGCGCCACGCAGAAGCCGCTGACCTATTCCTCGTCCGGGGTCGGCAGTTCCGGACAACTGGTGGCGGAGGACTTCGCCAGGAAGGCCGGCATCAGAATCGAGCACGTGCCCTACAAGGGCGCCTCGCAGGGCCTGACCGATCTGGCCGGCGGCCATATCGTGTTCTCGGCCCAGACGCTGTCGTCCACCGCCGCGCTGGTGCGCGGCGGCCAGCTTCGCGCCATCGCGCATGCGCATTCGAGCCGCCTGCCGGACTTCCCGGAAGTGCCGACGCTGAAGGAATCCGGCTACGACGTTGTCGCCACCACCTGGTTCTCGATTTCCGGGCCGGCCAGCCTGCCCAAGGACATCACCGACAAGGTCAACCGCGAGATCGCGCGCGCCGTCTCCAATCCGGAGGCGCAGGCGCGGCTGCAGCGGGACGGGATGATCGCACACATCATGTCGGTGGAGGAACTATCGAAATACATCGACGCCGAGACCGAACGCTGGCGGCCGGTGCTCGATCAGCTTGGATTGATCGGCAAATAGAAGTTTCGCGAAAAAATCATCGTTGAAAGGGAAAGATCATGGTTTCAAGCATCAGCAGGCGCGGATTTCTCGGCACGGCAGCGGGTACGGCCGCGCTGTCCCTCTCGGGGCTCCGTCCCGCGCATGCCGCATTTCCGGAGCGCGGTGTCACGGTCATCGTACCGTACAGCCCGGGCGGCGGCAGCGACATCTCGGCGCGGCTGCTGGCACGCGACTTCGAGCCCATCCTCGGCAAGCCGGTGACGGTCGAGAACCGCGTCGGCGGCGGCGGCTGGGTCGGCTGGGGTTCGCTTGCGCAGTCGAAGCCGGACGGCTACTCCATTGGTTACATCAACGCGCCGAGCATGTTCGCCGGCTATCTCGACAAGCAGTCGGGCGGTTCGCGCCGAGAGAACTTGGAAAGTTTCACGCCGCTGATCAATCACGTGACCGACTACAACATGTGGGCCGTGAAGCCAGATAGTAAGTTCAGGACCGTGAAGGACGTGATCGACGAGGCCAAGCGCCGGCCCGGCACGATCACGCTCAATGGTGGCGGGCACGGTACCGACGATCACATCGCGGTGCTCGGCATTGGCGCCAACAATGGAGCCAGTTTCCAGATGGTGCACTTCCGCGGCACGCCCGAGGGCAAGACCCAGGTGCTGGGCGGCAACATTGAGGTCTACGCCTGCAATGTCAGCGAAGGCGCGGAGGACGTAAAGGCCGGGGTGGTCCGCGCAATCGGCGTGATGTCGCCCGAGCGCTCGAAGTTCATTCCTAACGCGCCCACCTTCCGCGAGCAGGGTTTCAACGAGGTTTGGTCGGTGTCGCGCGGCATCGCTGCGCCCGCCGGTCTGCCGCCGGACGTCGAAGCAGCGCTGATTGCTGCGTTGGAGAAAACCATCCGCTCGCCGGAGCACAGGGCCAAGGCCGAGGCGCTGAGCCTCGACCCCGCGATCATCAAGGGCGCGGACTACGCGAAGTTCCTCAAGGACAACGAGCAGGCGACGAAGAAGCTGATGAATTGGTAGGAAGCCGGCACCGCGCTCTCTTTATCTCTCCCCGCTCCGGGGAGAGCTAGCGCGCCGAGTACACGGCGATGTCAGCTCTTCCTGATGCTGAACGTCAGCACGCGACCCTGCTTGCCGCTTGCCTCGATCGTGTCGCCAGTTTCGCGGATCAGATTCGGGATGTCGATCGTGGTCAGTGGATCGGTGCATTCGATGACCAGCAGCTCGCCCGCTGCCATTTTGGACAGAAGTTTGCGCGTCTTCAGCGTTGGCAGTGGGCACTTCAGCCCACGCATATTGACCGCGGCGTCCTTAGCCACGGGTTTGGCCTTGGGTTTTCTGGCCTTGGATTCCGCCATTGGTTCAGTCTTTTGACCGTGAACGCGCGACACTGGACACCCCGGCCGGATCACGTCAAGTTCCCCGCATGGTTGCGGATTCCGATATCCAGCGGATTGCGCGGCTGACCCCGCTCGCCGACGTACTGGCAAGCTTCGACCTGTCGGTCGGGCCCGTCGAGCCGCGCGAGGAAGCCGTGTCCAAGGCGCTAGGTCTTACGCTTGCCGCAAGCGTAGTGATCGCCGAGGGCCACCCCAAGGCGGCGCTTGCGCTGCGAGATGGCTATGCCGTGCGGTCCGACGCGACGCATGATGCCAACTCCTATGCGCCTGCACCGCTGTCGCCCGCACCAGTGCGCGTCGATACCGGCGATGCGCTGCCGGCGAGCGCCGATGCGGTCGCAGCTCTCGACGCCGTGCAGATGCGCAACGCCGAGGCGTCGGCGCTCGCGACGGTCGCTCCCGGCGAAGGCGTGCTGGCGCCGAATGCCGACGCGACCGCCGGCCTGCAGTTGCGGCTGGCCGGCGCGCGCTTGCGCCGGATCGACGTGGCATTGCTGACCGCGCTCGGCGTCGAACGCGTGCTGGTGCGGCAGCCCCGCGTCCGCGTGGCACGGGTCGGAGAAGGCAAAGTCATCGAAGGCGCGGCGGCGCTGATTGGCGCTGCCATCGACGGAGAAAGCGGCATCGCGGTCCACGACGACATTGCGCTCGAGGCCGCGCTGACCGACGACAGCGAGGACATGGTGATTGCCATCGGCGGCACCGGCCAGGGCCGCAGCGACAAGAGCGTGCGCACGCTCGCCCGCATCGGTGAGGTCGCCTATCACGGCATCGGTATCACGCCAGGCGAAACCACAGCGGTCGGATCCGCGGGCCCGCGACCGGTGCTGCTGCTGCCCGGCCGAATCGACGCGGCGCTTGCGGGCTGGCTCACCATCGGCCGCCGTATGCTGGCGCGCCGCGCTTTCCGCCTGATCGAGGAGCAGCCGTTCGCGGCGCAGCTTGCACGCAAGATCGCCTCGCCGCTGGGCCTGGCCGAAATCGTCGCGGTGCGCCGCCGCCTGGGTCGGGTCGAGCCGGTCGCGCAGGGTTATCTGTCGATGCAGGCGCTCGCCCACGCCGAGGGCTGGATCCTTATTCCGGCCGACAGCGAAGGCCATCCGGCTGGCGCCCGCGTCGTCGTGAGGCCGTGGCCATGAGTGAAGCCAAGCCCTCCCACGCCGAGAGCGGGTTGCTCGCTGCCGTCCGGCAGGCCGCGCGGCAGGAGCAGTTCCTCGAAGTCGTCTCCGCCGAGGAGGCGAAAAAGCGCTTCGACGCGCATCTCGATCGGAGCCCCCTGCCCGCCGAACGCGTGCTGCTTTCAGCCGCGCTCGGCCGCGTGCTGGCGAGCGATCTCGCCGCGCCGATCGACGTGCCACCGTTCGACCGCGCCAACGTCGACGGCTTCGCGATCCGCGCGGCCGACTCGGCCGGCGCCGCCGATGGCGCGCCGAAGCAGATCGCGCTCAACCCCGAGGTGATCGCCTGCGGCCATGCGCCCAAAATCGAAGTGAAGCCCGGCACCGCCACCACCATCGCCACCGGCGGCGTGGTGCCGCGCGGCGCCGACGCCGTGGTGATGATCGAGCACACCGAGCTGATCGAGAGCATTCCGGCAATCGAGCTGCGCCGCGGCGTAACGCCGGGGCAGTTCATCTCCTACGCCGGCTCCGACATTGCGCGCGGCGAGACTCTGATGCGCAAGGGTCAGGTGATCGGCTCGCGCGAGATCGGCATGCTGGCGGCCTGTGGGTTGGCCTCGATCGACGTGGTGCGGCGACCGAAGGTCGCGGTGCTCTCGACCGGCGACGAGCTGGTCGCGCTCGGCGATACGCTTCGGCCCGGCGGCGTTTATGATTCCAACGGCGCGATCCTCGCCGCCGCCATCGCCGAGGCCGGCGGCGAGCCGGTGCCATTCGGCGCATCTCCCGACGACGCGGCCAAACTGGAGCAGGCGGTGCGCCGCGCGCTCAACGAATGCGACATGGTGGTGCTGTCGGGCGGCACCTCGAAAGGCGCGGGCGATCTCTCGCATCGCGTCGTGTCGCAACTCGGCAAGCCCGGCATTCTTGTGCATGGCGTGGCGCTGAAACCCGGCAAGCCGCTCTGCCTCGCGGTCGCCGACGGCAAGCCGATCGCCGTGCTGCCGGGGTTTCCGACCTCGGCGATCTTTACCTTCCATGCTTTCGTCGCCCCGGTGATCCATGCCCGCGCGGGCCTGCCGCCGGAAGCGGCCCAAACTATCGAGGCGCGTGTGCCGATGCGGATCGCATCGGAGATGGGCCGCAAGGAGTTCGTGCTGGTATCGCTCGTCTCCGGCGACGGCACTGTTGCATTTCCCTCAGCGAAGGGCTCCGGCGCGGTGACGAGCTTTTCGCAGGCCGACGGTTTCATCGAGATCGAGGCGCTGGCAGGCTGGCTCGACGCCGACACGCCGGCGCGCGTGACCTTGATCGGCGATTCCGCCCGCGCTCCCGACATCGTCATCATGGGCAGCCACGACATCGCACTCGACGTTGTGGTCGGCGCGCTGGCCGAACGTGGATTTTCCGCGCGCATCATCGCGGTCGGCAGCCAGGGCGGCGTCGCTGCGGCCCAGCGCGGCCAGTGCGATGTCGCACCGGTGCATCTGATCGACCCGGCGACAGGCGAATACAACAGGCACCTGCTCGCGCCAGGACTTTCGCTGGTCAAAGGCTGGCAGCGCATGCAGGGCGTGCTGTTCCGGCCGGGAGACAATCGTTTCGAGGGGAAGCGCGCCGACGACGCGGTGAAGGCCGCCCTCGCCGACCCCTCATGCCTGATGGTCAGCCGCAACGCCGGCGCCGGCACGCGTGCGTTGATCGACAAGCTCATTGCCGGCGCGCGTCCCCCCGGCTACGCCAACCAGCCGCGGTCGCACAATGCGGTCGCCGCCGCGATCGCGCAGGCGCGCGCCGACTGGGGCGTCGCCATCGAGCCGGTGGCGCGGATGTATAGGCTCGGGTTCCTGCCGCTCGCCCCCGAGCACTACGACTTCCTGCTGGTGGAGAGCAGGCGCGGCCAGCCCGCGGTCCAGGCATTTCTCGCCGCGCTCCGCGATCGCCCAACAAAGGACCGGATCGCGGCGTTGGGTATGCAACCTGCCGATGACTAGGATCTCGTTCGCATTCGTCTTGTTGCTGCTCGTGAGTCCCGCGCAGGCGCAATTGCGCGGCCACGGCGGGCCGGTGCGCGCGCTCGCGATCTCGACCGACGGCAAGACCGCGGTGTCCGGCAGCTTCGATTCCTCCGCCATCCGCTGGTCGCTGACGCGCAACGCCGCCGAACAGGTGCTGCGCTTTCACGAAAGCGCGGTGAACGCCGTCGCGCTCGCCACGGACGGCCGCATCGTCACCGGCGGCGAGGACGGCAAGATCGCGGTGTGGCTGCCGGGCTCTTCTGCGCCAGAGAAGGTGCTCGAAGGTCACCTCGCGCCGATTGTCAGCCTCGCGGTGTCGCCCGACGGCGCGACGCTCGCCTCCGCATCATGGGATCGCACCATCCGGCTGTGGCCGCTGAACGGCGGCGAACCGCGCGTGCTGGAAGACCATCAGCAGAACGTCAACGGCGTGGCATTCACGACGGACGGCAAGGCGCTGGTCAGCGCGGCTTACGACCTGACGCTGCGCATCTGGCCGCTCGACGGCAGTGCGCCGACCGCCGTGACGCTGCCGACGCCGCTCAATTCGGTCGCGATCGCCCGCGATGGCGAGATCGTCGCCGGCGGCGCCGACGGCCGCGTGTTTTTCTTCTCGTCCTCCGGCGAGCAGCGCGGCGAGATCGACAGCGGCCAGACGCCGATCGTCACCGTCGCCGCATCGGGCGACGGCGCGCTCGTGGCCGCGGCCGGCATCCGAGGCTCGGTCGCGATCATCGACCGCCGCGAACGCAAGGTCCTGCGCACGCTGGTCGGACCCGGACTGCCGGTGTGGTCGGCGGCATTCCTGCCGGACAACCAGACGCTCATCACCGGCGGCACCGATCGCATGATCCGCCGCTGGAACGCCGTCACCGGCGATCACATCGGCCAAGTGGCGATGGCCGGCGCCGAGGATGCGCTCGCGGCCTATGGCGGGGACCGCGGCGCGGAGGTGTTCCGCGCCTGCGTCGCCTGCCACACGCTCACGCCCGACGAAGGCAACCGCGCGGGCCCGACGCTGCATGGCGTGTTCGGGCGCCGGATCGCGACGCTGCCGGGCTACAATTTCTCCCCGGCGCTCAAGAAGCTCGACATCGTGTGGACCCCGGAGACGGTGGCCAAGCTGTTCGAGGTCGGCCCGATGGCCTACACGCCCGGCACCAAGATGCCGGAACAGACCATCGGCTCGGCCGAGGACCGTGACGCGCTGGTGACATTCCTCGCACAGGCGACGGCGAAATAATTTCTGCTTATTCGTCGCGTGCGCGCTTTCGGCCGGTGATCATGGCGCGCACGAGATTCTCCTTCTGCAGCGCGCACATCAGCAACACGCCCAGCACATGCACGACCACCAGGATCAGCACCAGGTTGGACGACCAGGTGTGCAGTCTCTCGACCCAGTCGACGCCGAAGAAGCGTTCCGTGATCTGCATCCAGCCGCTGATCGTTGACACGGCGAGCAGCACCAGAAACACCACCGACATCGCGCCGCCCGCCGGATTGAGGCCAAGATAGCGTCCCGTCCGACCGCACGCGATTTGTCCCAGATAGCGAAGCACGACGGGCAATGGGCGCACAAAACTCCGGAACCGTGCATAGCGCGTGCCGGTGAAACCCGACACGATACGAAACGCGATCAGCACGATCACCGTGTAGCCGGCGATCTCGTGCACGGTATCGAGGAGGTTGGCGGAGAACCACGCAATCAGCACCGACGCCGCAAGCGCCCAATGGAAGATGCGCAGCGGCAAATCCCAAACTTCAACCATCGCCGGCGCGTCCGAGGACGCCTGCGCAATCGATGAAGCTTGGTCTCGCAAATCAGGCAATCGCGTCGCGCGCTATTTCGCCTTGGTGTGTTTCAGGCTCATGTCTTCCGGGCTGTAGAACAGCTCGAACAGCTTGCCGCCCTTCACGCCGTAGACTTCGTAGCAGGAGCCTTCGACCTTGCTTTTGCGCACCTCGTAGCCCGCGGCCTTGGCGGCGGCTTCGGCTTCGCTTGCCGGCTTCCACGAAGCTTTAGCGATCTTGGTGCAATTTTTGAACCCGTCCGCCACAGCCGGCGCGGCTCCGAACACGCCAAGCGACAGTGCAGCCACGATCGATGCCTTGATCAGCCATTTCATCACAGTCTCCTTGTCAACGCCGATCCGGCCCGCGGCCCTGGCGTCACCCCGCCCGCAAACAAGCGGGGACAGCGCCCGTTGTCAACGAAAACCATTATATTTCAATACTTTAGAATAAGTATAAATCGAATTCAGGAGCGAGGTACTTGGGCGGATTGAACAATGCGGAC
>Ga0210380_10000727_pt1 | contig 14037 bp, 9 predicted proteins | sample PLM4_5_coexredo_FD_155476 | JGI IMG/M metagenome (GOLD analysis project Ga0210380, IMG submission 155476) | Groundwater sediment microbial communities from an aquifer in East River, Colorado, USA - PLM4_5_coex redo | ecosystem: Environmental > Terrestrial > Soil > Riparian zone | place: USA... | reverse complement strand
GAGGTTGTGGATTGCCGCGCTGGCCCAGGTCGGAAGAGAGAATGCAGAATTCCGGTCCGACTTTCCGGATTGCGTCGGCGAAACTGTCCATTCTCGCGGCTCCGCCGGCTCCGCCGACAGATCCTCCGGCAAACTCGATGAATGCCCCGTCGCGAGCGGCTTCCTTCATCTGATCGACGTTCATGAATACCGGTGTGAATGTCGCATGCGTGACAACCATATGCTGCACACCTTGACGACGTCCTTCGCGAACCAGCATCAAGCCTTCCGCCGGACTGGAATGGCCGGTCGCAAGCACAAGTCCGTTTTTGGCAATCAACCCGATGACTTGTTTCACCTCCGGCAATAACTCGCCGTTTCGCGAAACGCTCACAAAAGACCGGTTCTCATTTCCAGTGCGCACGTGATTCTCAGCATCGTAAGTCGGCATCCAGACGATGCGCCCCCATCCGCCGGAGACTTCCGTCATGTGTTGAACGCCAACGGGATTTATTCCACCGACCGCGAGATTCAGAGCAACGCCGCCAAAAACTTCCAACCCTGGAACTTCTTTGCGAACGATGTAGGCCAGCCCGCCCGTGGGATCATCGTGGTTTTTCAGGACGATCCCGCGCATCCCCTTCGCTCGTGCAAGTTTTGCGACGTCGATGGCATCGATCGAACGAGCTCTGCTGTCGGGATCGCTGTGAACATGAATGTCGATGGCCCCTGCCAGCAGTCGAGCCTCATCGTCCGGACGCACCTGACCGGAAATTGCGATAGCCAATGGCAGCGCCACCGTGACCATCACCGTCACAATCATCGTCACCATCATCAGCCGCTTTTTAAACGTTCTTTGCATTTTGTCGAACAGGTTACGGCACGCAATTGGCCAATGCAAGGACGGTCAGATCACGGAAGCTGCTGGTACCAATGGACGACGTCCCTCGACGTTTGCACGATTCCCCCTTATTCCTTGCCGCGAGAGTCTTGTTGACGGAAAGGCGGATCATGTTCAGAAATTTCAGTCAGAGCCTCCGTGCTGGTCGAATCGTCAGCCTGGTGTTCGCTACACTTCTCATCGCGGCGGTTACGGCGCCCCTGGAGGCTTCAGGCGTGACGAACTTATCGGAGGAGTCGCGGCTGACCGCTGAACTGCAATTCAGTCCTGATGTGGCACCAGCGAGTCCGCCGGATGAAACCATCCGCGTTCATATTTGGATTCCCGGCTTCGATGATGACGAACCGGTATTTATTTGTTCACCCATACCCACGCCGAACCCGTCGGTGAAGAAATCGTCGAATCATGGGCGAACCGGGAAACTGGCAGGTGTGGACGCCTGCAACGGAATGCTTCGAATGCTGCCGTGGATTACACCCTCTGCTCCCTTAGGGCGCGTGGAATTCCTGCTTCCGATAATCTGAAGAGACCCGGATTGATTTGCCTTCCGTTGAGGGAAAACGCAAGCAGGGAATCGCTGGAATAGGCGATCCTTTATTTCCAAAGCCAGTCCGCCGATAATGCAGCTGTGAAAGAACCGACCGATGCTTCCATCGAACATGCACGCCTCGCCGGAATTGATCTGAAATTAATTGAGATCAATCTTTCGCTGGCACCAGGGGAACGCTGGCGGAAGCACGACATGACACTAACCGTCATTCAGGAATTTGAACAAGCGCAGTTGACATGCGATGGCCAAGGAAGCGATGGGCGACGCTGTAAAGGGCTTCGAGCAATCACAACTAAACGGAAGTACCGGGACGACTAGAATGAGTAAATGTGTCTGAGTTCTTGGGACAGTCCCTGAACTCTGCTAACGACTCTACGAAGAGATTAGGAGGCGGACGATGGCTAAATGGATACAAGTTGGCAGCCTCGCGAAGCGGGCAGCGGCAGCTGTACTGGCGCTTGCACTGACGGCAGTCATTTCGATGAGCGCAGCCCAAAGCAAGCCCCAGGCACCCACGTCTTTGAGATTGTACATTTTCGATTGCGGCACGATCGCGCCCATGAACGTGACGCAATACGACTTGAAGCCGGAAGAGGTCAAGGGACCGACAGGATTCGTCACGCCCTGCTATCTGGTTGTACATCCGCGCGGCACTTTGATGTGGGATGTCGGCCAGATTCCCGATAGTGCATTTCCTCCGGGCGGCGGACCTGTCACTCAAAGCGCATTCACGTCTACCCGGCCGTTGCTGCCGCAACTAGCAACGGTGGGATACACCCCCGCCGACATCACATACCTTGCGATGTCGCACTACCACACCGACCATTCGGCCAATGCCAATTCATTCGCCGGTTCGACCTGGATTGTTCAGGAAGCTGAACGTACCGCGATGTTTGCAAGCGCAGCCCCGAGGCTGGCTAACCCGACTTTCTTCAACCAGCTGAAGGATTCGAAAACGATTCTGCTTAAAGGCGAAGACCGCGATGTGTTCGGCGACGGCAGTGTGGTGATCAAATTCACGCCGGGACATACACCCGGCCATCAGGCACTATTCCTGAAGTTCGCGAATACCGGACCCGTACTGCTGGCCGGCGACCTTTATCACTACGTCGAAGAGCGAACGCTCGACCGCGTCCCCACATTCGACGCGGATCGCGATCAAACGCGCAAATCGCGGCGCGCCATGGATGAGTTCGTCAAGCAGGCCGGGGCGCAATTGTGGATCGAGCACGACACCGCGGCCTGGGAGAAGCTGAAGAAATCGCCGCAATACTACGACTAGGACATTCCGCCGCCGTCAGGCTCCGTCCATCAGGTTGGCTTGCCATTCCACCTTCAAATTGAGCTGGCGGGCGGCGGTGGCGGCTACCTTGCCGAGAACTCCGGCGTAGGTTGGGAAGGATAGCGCCACCTGGGCCAGTATATCGACTCCCATGCTCGCCGTCATGGCCACGGCAGCCAGCTGGGTTATTTCAACGGACCGCTCTCCGACAACATGGCAACCTAGAATTTTGCGACTCTGACGGTCCACAATCAGCTTGCAGAATCCTGTGGTCCTGCCGTCGATAATTGTGCGAGCCGTGGAGTCGAATCGGACGGTAGCCACGAGAACATCGCCAGACGCCCTGGCCTGGACTTCGGTCAGGCCGACCTGCGCGTATTCGGGATCCGTAAAGCTGCCAACGGGAGCTGCGTGCTGGTCGAGGAACTTCATTGCCGCACCCTGTACCGCGTTGGTGGCTGCAATGTAGCCGCCTTGAATCGCCTGCGGGACCAGCATGAAGCGGCCGGTCACGTCACCGGCGGCGAACACGTGCGGCGCAGAGGTTCGAAGAAACTCATCGACGCGAATGAATCCCCTGTCATTGGTTTCGATGCCCGCCCTGGCGAGATCCAATCCGGTGGTATTGGCCGCCCAGCCGATTGCCGCGACGATAATCGTTGCCTCAGCACTTTCCCGCCTGCTGCTGTTGTTGAAAAACATGCGCACTCCATCCGGCGTCTTTTCAAAGGACTCGATGATGCCAAAGTTTTCGCGCACGACAATGCCGGATTCCCGGAACGCCTGCGCGACTGCGGCAGACACGTCTTCATCCTCCGTTTGCAGAATGCGAGGTCCGCCCTGGAATAGCTGAATTCGCGAACCGAAGGCGTTAAAAACGGAGGCGACCTGTACTCCTGTCGCACCCGCACCAATGACGATGATCGCGGGTGGCACCGAAGTGAGGCGCCACGCATCGCTGTGGACTGAGGTGAATTCGGAGCCGGGCACCGTCAGACGCCTGCTGACACCTCCGGTACAGACGACGAACCTGTCCGCTGTCAGTCGCAGTCCGCTTTCCGTTTCGATGGTATGTGGATCCACAAAGCGGCAGTTTCCAACACGCTCATGAATTGTTACTCCAGTCGATTCGATCTGACTGCGGTACGAGGAATGATCGCGGACGTCATGGACAACTTCGCGGACCCGCTCCAGAAGGCGGGAGTAGTTCAGAGTCGGCTCGCTCACGTCGATGCCGTAACGCCCCAGCTGACGGGCATCGCGGATCAATCGGGCCGCATGGGCCAGCGTGCGCACAGGAATGGGACCGTCGTTTGCCGCCATCCCACCGAAGCCTCCATTGGTCACGAGAACGGTTTTGGCCCCCATGTCTCCGGCACGCAATGCGGCCAGCATCCCGGCAGGACCTGCGCCAATGACGACAACGTCTGTCATCGTTTCCTCTTTTCGTTAGTGAGCCTCCAACGATATCCGCGAAGGCTAGAATTTGATGGAGCCCGAAACCTGAATCGAGTGTCCCTGAAATGTGGAACGGTCCAGGAACTCCTGGAAACACTTAAAGCCCACGCTGAGCTTCTGTGCCGGAAAGAACACATTCGATGCTAAACCTATGGCATTGACCTTGTAGTGCGCACTGGCCTGCACGGCCGTAATGGATGGGCCGGTTTTGTCCGTCGTCTGCCACTGGCCATACCCGACAAGTCCAAGCTGCAGCTTGACGCTGGTCCCAACTGCGACGGTCCGCGTGATGGAATAATCGAGATCCAGATTCTGGCCAGGATGAATACCCGTACCTTCCTGAATCGTGTGGAATTCGTACATCTGGAAAGCGGAGATTGCGGTCGATTTATCTTTGGCCAAATAAAACGTCTGGCCAGACGAGACGACATGGGTCCAATAGCCCGAGCCGACGTTATTGTTCGCTGTCGCGTCAAAGCTGCCTGTCGGTGCGAGGAAACCATAAGCGGTGCGAATGTCCGCGCTTTTGGTTTCCCAACCCAGAATGAACGGCTGGTAGTAGGAATCGGCGAATCCACCACCGCCGCTGATCGGGCCGATCGCATCGGACGTCAATGAATTCCTGGCCAACGGCACAGTGGCCGAAAGCGAAAGTTTCGCGCCAGCCAGAATCTTGTTCGGACTGACCCAGATGAGGGAGTTCATATCCATGACAACGGAATTGCTCCCCGTCGCCACTACCTCACCTTCGGAATCCTTCGATTCATCCCGGGAATAGGAGAGAAGCTGATTGGCATAGCTGAAACCGGATGGTGGTGTGACTCCGGAGTTGGTCGCACTCATCCCGAGCGGATACACACCCCGGACCTGAGCCACTGCGGAATCCGCTCCGGCGGCGATAAGAACCAACAAAGCCAGGGCAATGGAGAAGACTGGTTTGATGTCCGGCGTTCTGGCAATCAATTCGCTTTTACGTCTCAAAATCCGCCAGCCAGCGCAGGGCTTTCAGTCCGGGAATGAAGCAATATTCGCCGCCTCGCGTGACGACAAACCGCGGAAGGCCCTGAAGTCGTCTGCGAACCGGCTTGCGCGGTACCGTAAATGAGCTTTCGCTGTCGTTCGAGCCGATAATTGGGTCCTTGTCTGCCCCGGCGCCAAAAAATACTCCATCGTTGACCCACTGGGACTGAACGAACTCAAACTGCCTCCCTGGATGCGCGCCGACGAATGCGAACATGAGGCCGCGATCGGCACCGTCGTCTTCCAGAGTCCCTTCCGGCAGCATTGTGCCATAGGCCGTTCCGCGACGGATCATCCGATGAATTCTCGCGACACCGGCAATCGAGGCATCGCGAGGATTCGTGCGACGGATATGGGAACCTCCGGGCGTGTGCAATCCCACCGCATCATCGGCTTCATAGAGGAAATTATTGTTGCGTTTCGGGTCGGCGCCAAGCTCCGGATTATCGTGAAGTGGACATAAAGCCAGTGGCGCTCCGCTCCGCCATCGTCCCATCATTTTTGCCGCGAGCAACTCTTCGCCTTCCACGTTCGTCGAGTTCTCCTTCAGGAATTTACGGAAGTCGGCGACGCGCTGATGCAGCTTGCGAAAAATGACATACGTGCCGTTGCGTCCGAGAATTTCAGGTTCCGTTTTCTGTATGCTTCCCATCTCATCGGGATAACCGATGACAAACTCGCCTGCCTTGAATGGGAGTTCCTTCGGATTCGTTCCGGGTATTCCGCTTCCCTCGATTGCGGGATGGCTGATGCCGTCACGGAATCCGAATGGCTCCTTATCCGTTGGCAATGCGTGGCAGTCCTGACGCCAGATTGCCTTGATCCCCTGCATACCTTCGTAAACCGACCGGGCGCGCGCCACAACCTCTTCAAGCCGCTGCTTGTCTGGCGAAACGGCCACCAGCACCACATGAATGTCCGATTTTCCAAGTGGCTCTTCCCAGTTCTCAGGCGCACTCTCACCCGTATCCCCCAGGTCCGCTGCCCGCGCGGCCATTCCCTGACGAAATTCCCAGGCGAAGCTGTCGAGATACTGCTGCGGCACACCGAGGGTTTTCAGGCCCGGATACGTCAGCGCGACACTTGCCCAGGTATCCGCCAGAGGACTGGTGGGATTCGCAGCGGAAGTAACCACTTTGAGGACCCGGCCGAGCAATTCCCGTCCAGCCCGGGCATCATCGATACGAAGAGCGATGTATGTCGACGCGTAGGGAGTCGGCCGGGGTCGAAGAACTCCGCTCTGAATGTCGTCGAGTTCCAGCGCGATGTCTGCCTTTTCCGCCACTCTCACTCCTTCTGCCAATTCCGGTCACTTTGCCGTTGCGATGTTTTTCCAGAAGTTTTCCAGGCTCTCCGTACCGCCAAAGAGCGTGGTGAAGTTTGTGGAGTCGACCATCAGGATGTCGCCGGCACGGCTTTCATTCGGCGGGAGCCAGAGCAAACAGTTGAATTCCGTGTTGCCCGCCGCGGTGAACGGATGTGGCCGATCGAGATCGATGGGCTGGCGAGCCAGCAGCTTCACGGCCTTGTCATCCTTCTGGGTCAGTGCGTAGTGCGGCAGGTGCGGATGAAAATTGAGAGTGGGGACATTGTTCAGCAGGCCAAGCTTGTCCACATCGCGAAATGCCGTGAGCGGGGCAATATTCTTCGTTCCCTTGACGAGAGCGGGACGCAGTCCCCACTGGTTGATCACTGGAATTTCGAGAGCCTTCATCAGCGACCGCGTGTACTGGCTGAACCGCTGCTGACGTGGCACCAGCCTGTCGCCGTGATGTTCGTATTCCATCTGACGCTGTTTCAAATCATCCGTGAACCCGACGTCATGATGTGGCGCAATCAGAAGGCAGGTCCCTTCTCGTTTCAGCCAGTTCTGGATTGCCGAGATTTCACCTGGAGTGGCTTCCAGTCCTGCAGGCAAGTGGTCCAGTCCAAACACCAGCAGCGTGTCGGTGTCCGCAAGAATGCGTTCGTCGATGGGCAAGGAGTATCCCGCCTGGTCCACTCGCTGAAACACGGCCACTGGATGTCCTGTGACTTCGCCGACAATTTCCTGGAAGCGCAGCGCCGATCGGTGAAACAGTTCCAGCGTTCCGGCGATGCCCTGCAGAAACTGAGTCGCGCTCCAGTCCGGCGTCTCGTAGATGGGCCAGATGACGTTGCGAACTTCGGTCATCGTCGAAAAGCGATTTTCTATTCCGGCGGTGTCGCGCTGCGCTTCCCAGGGATAGCTCCACGACCAGTAGATACTGACGCGGCGTTTTCCAGGGGTGTATTTGCGCGACACGTGATTCTGGTTATAAGTACGGGCAATTTTCGACTCACTCATACAATCTCGATCTCCTTGGGAAATGTCGGGGAATAGCTATCGAACAGTGAGGTCCAATCCTCACTGCAGCTGATCGAGCATTGTGGACAACGCGTTCTTGACATTCAGCGCCTTCTTGATCTCGTCCGCACTCACGAATGGATACTCTCCGTATTCCAGGAAGCTTGGACACTGGTGCTCCCGGACAAACTTGATGAATGCTGGCGCATTGGTCTGCCAATCCATTGGAAAACCTTCCAGGTTCTCAAACACCGTTTTGACACCCGCGGCGCCGAACAGGGCCACGGCGTCTTCGGTGTACTTGTCGAAGTCGGTGTCGAAAATGCCCTGATACATGAAGTAGGTCTCGCCCTTGATGGGGAACAGCACCCAGCGTAGGTAATGCAGCTTCAGTGGAGCAAGGAAGTTGGGCTGGTCCGCCACTGCCTTTTCGAGGGTTTGGGCGTATCCGTGAAAAATCGATTCACGCCCCGGAATGATTTTCGCGATGATCGTGAACCCGTAACAGGCCGGAGTCTTCGGATACACAGGACCATATTTTCCCTGCGGAAGATTATCGGTCTCTTTCGGAATTGCCATTGCCTGCGGTCGGATCTCCATATCGAAGTGCCTTTCCTGTGAAATGTTACATTCAGACTTTACTGAGCGATGTCTGGCGTTCAGCCAATGATGCGCTTCTTCCAGCGGATTGTATGTAATGGCAGAGAAGACTGGTCCTGTTCGCATGGACAGGTAGGGCAGCCAGCCGCCGCGACAAAATGGGGAATTGGGAGATTGGACGATTTCGAAATCGAACGATCCCAGCAGTTCAAGTCCAAAAGTAGAAATTTCAAATTCAGGAGGTACGCTCGCGAGGTCGATTCTGAAGTCCTCGATTTCGTGCCACTTGGCCTCTCCCTTCGTCCAGGGCTGCGTCGCCCTGAACCTGAAAGTTCGCTTCAATGGCTCAATGCTCGCGGTAAGATTGCTGCATTCACTGGACGGGAGAACAGGAGGACGAACGTGCGGCTTCGGCTGGTTAAATACGGATCGCTATTCGTTGTCTGGCTGTGGGCGTTTGCCACACTTGCCTGGAGTGCGCAACAACCTCCCGCAGCACCCGAGCCCGCAGCCGCGCAGGAGAGCCCACGGACGCCCGTGGTGATTGCCGTTACCGACATCATCCCGACCAGCGAACTTGCGCTGACCCAGTTACGCGATATGCGCCGTGCGCTCGAAGGGGACCAGAGCGTCGGCGTCGTCGAGGCGGGCCTTCCACAATTTTCCAACCAGGTCGATGAATGGTGGCGAGGGGAAGCCGAAATCATACAGCAGCTGCGCTCCGTGCGGCGGACGAACGATGTCTTGTGGCAAGTGCGATTGTATGAAGGTCAGATCGCAGACTGGAAGGCATTGCTGATGACAAGTTCCGAGGAGTGGAGCGCAGAGAAGGAGGCGATGGGCCAGCTGATCGCAGACTGGAAGGCAACGCAGCTGGCGTTGGACAACACGACGCCCGCAGCCGTAAACAGCAAGATCGCTGAAGTACTGCTTGAGGGCGATAAAGTTCAGCATCTGTTTCAGGAAAAAACAGAACAGCTGGTGGCAGTCCAGAGCAAGCTGGCAGCAAGCCTGACGCAAGTCGACGAGATCCGCGATGCAATTGAACGTGTGAATCAACAGTCGACCTCGAATCTGTTCGCTTTCGAAAGTCCGCCTCTCTGGACCACATTATTTGCCACGGAATCGGCTCGACCGGCAAAAGCGCAGATCGGCGACGGAAGTGTGAAGCTCTACAAGGAAGCAGTTCGATTTGTCCAGCTCTTTCAAAACCGCTTGCTCGTCCATGTTGTGCTGTATCTGGTGCTGGTGGCGCTGTTTCTACGACTGCGACAGTTGTCGCGTCGACCCAGCAAGCTCATGCCAACGGATGCGGAGAGACTTGTACTCGACCGAAGCTACGCCTCTGCGTTTCTCGTTGCGTCGTTCTCAGTGCCGCTGCTTTATTCCGATGCCAGTCCACAGATGCTGCGAATGATCGTGATCCCTTCCGTTATTCCGCTGCTGATGTTGCTGCCGGCGATATTTACGCCAAAGCTTCGAGCGGCCTTCCACTTACTCACAGCGATCTACATACTCGATTTCTGGAGATACTATCTTCCGCCTCAGTGGTCTTTTGTCCGGATTCTGCTTCTTGCGGAAGCCTTGTTGGGAATCCGCGTTATTTATCTGGCTCAGAAGGAGGAGATCCTTGGGCTAATGCACTCGCGGTCTAAAGAATTCCTCATTCGGGCGCTGCTCAAAACAGGAATGGTGCTTTTTCTCGCCGCCATCATCGCCAATGTGCTTGGGGACCTGACACTTGCTGAGGCACTGTTTTCTCCTCTTGCTCGCATTCTGTATATCGGCGTCGTGATCCGCATGATGACCGTAGTGGCGACAACGTTCGCCCTGATGGCGCTTCGCTCGCCGCTGGCTCTGTTGCTTCGAACGGTTCAGGAACACGCGGCGGGAGTGGCTTTGAACATACGCAGGCTTGCAAATACAATCGGGGTAAGCCTGTGGGTCATTATCGGATTGTTCAACACCGGAATTATTGGAAGCGTGCTGAGCTCCCTCGAGGATGTTTTTGAATCGACGTTGAAACTGGGCGCCGTGGAAATCTCCGTACGAGACATCGTCATATTTATTGTCGTATTCGGAAGCGCCTACGTCCTGTCGCGTTTGCTCCGTTTTATACTGGCCAGGGAGATCTTCCCTCGATTTCAAATGCCGCGCGGCGTGCCCGACGCCCTGGAGGTGCTGGCTCGCTATGGAATCCTGCTATTCGGTTTCGTGCTGGCGTTGATTTCCGCCGGCGTCAACATCAGCCAGCTGACTCTGGCCCTGAGTGCGCTCGGGGTAGGCATTGGCTTTGGACTTCAGAATATCGTCAATAATTTCGTCTGCGGGTTGATCCTGGTTTTTGAACATCCCATTCAGGTCGGCGATTTAGTCGAAGTCGGGCAGCATTACGGCCGAGTACAAAGAATTGGCTTCCGCTCCAGCTCGCTAAACACGCCCGATGGCGGCGATGTAATCATTCCAAATTCGGAATTGATTGGGACCAGGGTAATGAACTGGTCACTGTCGGACCAGCTACGGCGAGTCTCACTGCGAGTGCCGGTCCCCATGGGCACAGATCCGAAACGAGTGATGGACATGCTTCTGGGGATCGCGCGCAGCCAGCGCGATGTCGTCGCCTACCCTGCTCCCAACGCGGCTCTGGAGACTATCGGAGATGGTTCGCTGAAGTTCGTGCTGCGCTGTTGGTCGAGGGCCGACAAGTTCGAATCGGTGAGTTTCGGGTTAACGCTGGCAATCAACACGGTCTTTCAGGACGCGGGGATCGAGATTCCATTTACGCAGACCGATGTGCATCTACATTGGCCGGAGAAGGCAGGTTCGGAAATCCAATCTGTCGAACAATTCAGCCAAATGGCGGCTGGCAGCGGCACTCCTCCGAAATCTACTGCAGGGTCTTGACGGCGTAGGGTGCGGGAACGCCGGTTCGCAGCTTAACTGGAGATCAGAAAGTAGGAGACGATCTTCCACTGACCGGACTCTTTGGCCCAGACGGTCCACAGTACGGCCGGCTCCCCGCCCGTTCTGGCGAGACGGAAACCCGCCGCATAGTAGTTTCCATACACGTTTCCGGTTGCAGGTTCCTGGAAATACAGATCTTCTCCGGGTTTTCTATCCTGACATCCTGTTGCAAGAGCCATGTGGTCGGGCACCGATGCGATAAAGTATGCCTTTGAATCGGAGTGTTTCACGAGACGAACATCCGGATGTGAAACGGTCGGCGCAGCGATCGCCTCTTCCAATTTCCGGATCGGTCCGAAGTTGGATACCTTCGCCATTCCTGCTTGTATGAGCCGGCTGGCCTCTTCCGGACTGCGGGGCGCCGGCGTATCGTCATCGCGATAAAGGTTCACGCAAGCGTAGGCCTGGGTCGACAGATACTGAAACGCTTCGTCGGGACGATTCCGTACGAACCATCTGTTCAGAAAATCCCCTGCATTCCGGATCAGGTCTTTATCTCCGTCAACCCACGTCGTGGCAGGCACAGCAGCAGCTACAGCAGCGGCCGAAGTCGTATCGGGTACGCGATAACTCTCATATTCCGGTTCAAGGTCATAGGAGATGATTTTCCAGTATCCTTCCTGCTTTGCCCAGAGAACGGCGACGGTTTCGGTCTGTTGTCCGGCCATTTTGAATTTGAAAACAGATCCCACATACTTGCCGAAGCTCCTGGAAGTGACAGCCTTCGGAGACACATTTGAGGGATCGATTCTGTTGAGGCACTTCATCTGCTCGGCTAAATCCTCACGCACGTCGTAAAGTGCGAATGCCGATTCATAAGGCTGCGCAATCCGTTTGCCTCTTGGGCCGGTGAGCCGAACCCCCTCGACGGCATCTGAAAGCTGCGCCACTTTTCCGATGCGCTGATTCACCTGTTTGAGCCCCATCATCAGCGCGAACTTCGCCAGTCCGATATCTGCCGGCTGACCCTCTTCAAGCTCACGACACCGGAATGAACTTTCTGAGAAATAGGAAGCAGCCCCAAGTGGCTGCTGGTCCACCAGCCAGGACTGCAGGAAATCGTGCACCGCAACTTCGGGCCTGGCGCTGGCCTTGGTGGCGGGCTCTTTGGTTGGCCAGTCTCCCGATTCAGACCCCCTGTCAAATAACGGCAAACCCAGGAAGCCCCGCCACCAGCTGGAAAGGCCGGACCAGTGCTCATTGTGGCGTTCGTCGTTGTTTCCGGCTCGCACATCGGAGTTCGAAGCGGATAGGTGTCCGTTAATTAGAGAAATGGGAAATTTGCTGGATCGATAGTCCACATCAATGTCGGCGCGTTTTCCATCCCTCGTGGTGGACACCTGAATGGACGGGACGCCATTTCTGCCACGGTAGTTGATGGGAAAACCCTTGTGATAAGTAACATTGTCCGAATTGCGAGCGAATTCCCGGCTTTTCCCAAGGGTATTTAACACGTCGCTTTTCAAAACGACAAAGATCCGAAATTGTTTGTCGCCGCCGGCGCCTTCAATCTTCCCCGCAACCGTATCCAGCCGATCAATGATTGTTATTGCCGAAGATCCCATGGAGACGCCGTACTGGTCTGTCAGCGTCGTGTAGATCAGGGCGTGTGTGACGGCACTGAAGGTCGTCTTCGTCGAGATCGGCAGGTTGTCATACCCCTCCTGAGGGGTAATGGGCTTCTTCACAATTTCGGCAAAGCGTCGGAACCAGTCGTCAACAAGAGCCTTCTGCTCGGGCAACAGATCGGAGTATTTGTCCCCGAGAAGCGCTGGTGGAGCTGCAGGCTGCTGTACCGCTGCGGAGACCGCGAAGCTCGCAAATCTGACCGCAAGTAAAATGCTACACGCTCCGATGAGCATGGCGCACAGTAGAACGTTTGGTGGATATGTCCAGCGAGCGATCGCAAACAGGAAGGCAGGGAACGGTGAGGTCGTTTTCGTTGGAGCGGTCTCGGTGCGTCTCATAGGTCGTTTAATCATACGCATCTCATTATTCTCGGCAAAATGGAACTTCGGGTTCAACTGGAAGCCTGCGAGAGCTTATCGCATAGGTGTATTTCCGGATTGTGACTCTTCGATTCGGATGGATGGAAGAATGCGAGAAAATGCTTTATCGGAAGTTACCATCGCAGGGGATGCAGCTTGCAATATGCCTTGGTGGCCGATCCCGATCAGCGGAAGAGTCGATCGAACACAGTATGGATTTCCCGGGGCCGTCGCGGTTATGCTTCCTGAATATTGCGAAGGAGGCGAACCATTGTGTCCAGAGCAGGAAGGGTAGCGGCTTCGATTATTTTCATATTCCTTGCGACTACCGCCGTTGCATCGGCCGCAACAGACGTGGTGACCATGGTCACCGGCGAGAAGATTGTCGGCGAGATCAAGAAGGTAGAAAAGGACGTGCTCACAATCGAAACATCCTATTCGGATTCCGATTTCAAGATCGAGTGGGATCAGATTGCGTCTATCGAAACCGATCGCGAATTTCTGGTGGAGACATTTGGCGGCCAGCGCCTGTCCGGCCCGTTGAAGGCCGAAGCAGGGAAGAAGACCGTGCTCGTCGCGACCGTCAGTGTCCCACTCGCCGAAGTATCCGCGATGGATCCTTATGAACGATCGTTCTGGTCCCGGTTCGACGCGGGCTTCGATTTTGGTTACAGCATCACGCAGGCGAACTCCGCGAAACAGCTCACGTTTGGTGGCAATCTGCTATACCGCGATAAGCAGATCGTGGATTCGATGCTGGCCAACGTGTTCAAAAGCACGCAGTCCAACGCGCCAAACACGCAGCGGTGGGACCTCGGCAATGATTTCCGATATCTCTTCGGCGATCGCTGGTACGGCAACACAACGCAGGATCTCACGCAAAGCGATGAGCAGGGTCTCGATCTTCGGACCACGCTTGGAGGTGGCGGCGGGCGATACCTGCTTCGCTCGTCTTCGCAGTATCTCGGG
>Ga0210380_10000726_pt1 | contig 14066 bp, 11 predicted proteins | sample PLM4_5_coexredo_FD_155476 | JGI IMG/M metagenome (GOLD analysis project Ga0210380, IMG submission 155476) | Groundwater sediment microbial communities from an aquifer in East River, Colorado, USA - PLM4_5_coex redo | ecosystem: Environmental > Terrestrial > Soil > Riparian zone | place: USA... | reverse complement strand
TGTCCATGTTGTGGGTGGCGAGCATGACGGTGAGGCCCGACGCCCGGATCAACTGCGACAGCGCGTGGAAAACATGATCCGACGTTTTGGGATCGAGATTGCCGGTGGGCTCGTCGGCCAGCAGCAGTCGCGGCACATTGGCGACCGCGCGCGCGATCGCGACGCGTTGCTGCTCGCCGCCCGAAAGCTCGGCCGGGCGGTGTGTCAGCCGCTCGCCGAGGCCCAGATAGGACAATAGCTCGCTTGCGCGCTTTCGCGCTTCGCTGCGCCCAAGGCCCCGGACCATTTGCGGCAGCATGACGTTCTCGATCGCGGAAAATTCCGGCAGCAGGTGGTGCGCCTGATAGACGAAGCCGATCGAGTTACGCCGCAAGCGGGTCCGCGCCGAATCCGAAAGCGCCGCCGTCGGTTCGCCGTCGAGAAACACCTCACCGCCGTCTGCATGTTCCAGCAGACCGGCGATGTGCAGGAGCGTGGACTTTCCCGCGCCGGAGGGCGCCACCAGCGCCACCGATTGCCCCGGCCAGATCGCGAGGTCGCCCCCATTCAGGATTTCCAGAACCGCATCGCCTTGATGGTATCGTCGCTCGACCTCGTGCAGAAAGACGACCGGTGTTTGCTGTTCGGCCATCGGCGGCTCATTCGTAGCGCAGCGCTTCGACCGGATCGAGGCGCGCTGCGCGCCACGACGGGTAAAGCGTTGCCAGCAGCGAAAGCGCCAGCGCCATCACCACCACCGCCGTCGTTTCGCCGACGTCGAGGTCGGCCGGCAGGCGCGACAGGAAGTAAAGCTCCGGCGAGAACAGTTCGGTGTTGGTGAGCCAGGACATGAATTGCCGGATCGACTCGATGTTGAGGCAGACCGCCAGGCCCACCAGGAATCCGACGAGGTCGCCGATCACGCCGATCGCCGCGCCGGTGATCAGGAACACCCGCATGATCGAGCCCTGCGAGGCGCCCATGGTGCGCAGAATGCCGATGTCGCGCCCCTTGTCCTTGACCAACATGATCAGGCTCGAGGCGATGTTGAACGCCGCCACCAGCACGATCAGCGTCAGGATCAGAAACATCACGTTGCGCTCGACCTGCAGCGCGCCGAAGAAGGTGGCGTTGCGCTGCCGCCAGTCGACGATGAAGATCGGGCGCTTGGCGGCTTCGGTCACCGTTTCCCGGTAACGCGCGATCTTATCGGGATCGCTGGTGTACACCTCGATCGCGGTGACGTCGCCGTTTCGATTGAAATAGGCCTGCGCCTCGGTGAGCGGCATGAACACGAACGCGGCGTCGTATTCCGACATGCCGATCTCGAACACCGCCGCGATCTTGTAGACCTTGATGCGGGGCGTGGTGCCCATCGGCGTAACCGCGCCGCGCGGCGAGACAAGCGTGACGCCATCGCCGGCGCGCAAGGTGAGCTGATCAGCGAGCCGGCGGCCGATCGCCACGCCCTGCCCCTGGTCGAAGCCGTCGAGCGTGCCCTGCTTGATGTTCTTGGCGATCGAGGTAAGCCCGTTGAGGTCGTCGCCGCGGATGCCGCGAACCAGCACGCCCGCGGCATTGAACGGCGAAGACGCCAGCGCCTGGCCTTCGACGATCGGCACGGCGAGACGGATGCCGTCAAGCTTGGAAATGCGCTCGGCCACCGCCTGATAGTCGGTGAGTGGGGATTCCAGCGGCTGCACCAGCAGATGGCCGTTGAGGCCCAGGATCTTGCCCAGCAGTTCCTTACGGAAGCCGTTCATCACCGCCATGACGATGATCAGCGTCGCCACGCCGAGCATGATGCCGAGAAACGAGAAGCCGGCGATGATCGATATGAATCCTTCCTGGCGCCGCGCCCGCAGGTAGCGCAGCGACAGCATCCACTCAAACGGGGCAAACGGTCGTGTCCCGGTCGATTCGCTCATTAATCCCTTCAAGTACCGATTTCATCCGATTCTGGCAGATTCAAGCCAGCTTCGGCGGTACACCCCTTCGAGAAACGCACAGCTTCATCGCGACAACAAATCGATCGTTGCGGCCGGGTTCAGATTCTCCCGGCTGCCGTCCGCGCGCTTTTTCACCTCGAACGTCCCCGCGGCCAGTCCCTTGGGACCGATCACAACCTGCCAGGGCACGCCGATCAAGTCGGCCGTGGCGAATTTCGACCCCGGCCGCTCGTCGAGATCGTGATAGAGCACGTCGATTCCCTTGCTCATGAGATCGCTGTACAGGCTTTCGCAGGCCGCGTCGGTCGCGCTGTCGCCCTGCTTGAGGTTGAGAATCGCCACGTTGAACGGCGCCACCGGCTCCGGCCATTTGATACCGGCGTCGTCATGCGAAGCCTCGATGATGGCCGCAACAAGCCTGCTCGGCCCGATGCCATAGGAGCCCATGTGGACCGGCTTCTCGACTCCGTCGGGACCACTGACTACAGCCTTCATCGGCTCGGAATACTTGGTGCCGAAATAGAAGATATGGCCGACCTCGATGCCGCGCGCCGACACCTGCCTGTCCGCCGGGACCTGGGCCAAGGCCGCGGCGTCGTGCTTTTCCGACGTCGCGGCATAGAGCGAGGTCCATTTGTCCACGATCAACTGCAAGCCGGCGACGTTGTCGAAGTCGACATCGGCGGGCGGGACGACAAAATCCAGATAGTCCTTGTGGCAATAAACTTCGGACTCGCCGGTCGAGGCGAGGATGATGAACTCGTGGCTCATGTCACCGCCGATCGGCCCGCTTTCCGCGCGCATCGGGATCGACTTCAGGCCAAGGCGGGCGAAAGTGCGCAGATAGGCGACGAACATCTTGTTGTAGGAATGCCGCGCCCCGGCCTGATCGACGTCGAACGAATAGGCGTCCTTCATCAGGAACTCGCGGCCGCGCATCAGCCCGAAGCGCGGGCGCACCTCGTCCCGGAATTTCCACTGGATGTGATAGAGGTTGAGCGGCAGGTTCTTGTAGGAGCGCACGTAGGACCGGAAGATGTCGGTGATCATCTCCTCGTTGGTCGGGCCGTAGAGCATGTCGCGCTCGTGGCGATCCTCGATCCGCAGCATCTCCTTGCCGTAGGCCTCATAGCGGCCGCTCTCGCGCCAGAGGTCGGCCGACTGGATGGTCGGCATCAAGAGTTCGATGGCGCCAGCGCGGTTCTGCTCCTCGCGCACGATCTGCTCGATCTTCTTCAGGACGCGAAGTCCCAAGGGCAGAAAGGCATAAATTCCGGCCGCCTCCTGCCGCATCATGCCGGCGCGCAGCATCAGCCGATGGGAGACGATCTCGGCCTCCTTCGGGGTCTCGCGCAAGATCGGCAGGAAAAAGCGTGACAGGCGCATCGCAATCTCGAGAATCGGCTGGGTGGGCGCAGGTGCGGCAGTGAAAGCGGATCGAGCGTGAAAATACAAGCGCAACAAGGGGCTGGCCGCGCGCTCGCCCTGATGTTGCGGTGCAAGAATGACAACCACAAACAGATCGACTAACGTTGAGTCACCGTGGGGCAGTTGCCCAGTTACGGCCCACGTCTTGGGAGGAAAGGCCACTCGCGAACTTATCGCGGCTAACCTCGAAAGTGTATCGCGTATCGAGGTTTAGGTTAGGCCTAAGGAGATTGGAGCAGGGCTTTGTCCCTGCTCTATTTTTTGCCTTGGCGGTCGCGCATTTCTACTGTGGAAAACCGAGCAGTGCGGCAAGCCCGTCGATGGTCACCCAGCCTTTAGCGTAGACCAAAGCCATCACCGCCCACACCAGGCCGGCGACGACCGTCGTCCAAAGCAGCTTGGCCACAAGCCTGGGGACGCGCGGCGCGCCGGGATCGGTCCCCAGTGGGCTGTCCTCGTCCTGGGCCCGGACGCCCCACGGCAACACCGCAAACAGCACGATCCACCAGATCAGGAAATAGATCGCGACGGCGGTGGCGACTGCCATCAGGCCTGCTCAAGCTCGACCAGGGTGCCGCAAAAGTCCTTGGGATGCAGGAATAGCACCGGCTTGTCGTGAGCGCCGATCTTGGGATTGCCATCGCCCAGCACCCGGGCGCCCTGGGCCTTAAGCTGGTCGCGGGCCGCGAGGATATCGTCCACCTCGTAGCAGACATGATGCATGCCGCCGTCCGGATTGCGCTCCAGGAATTTCGCGATCGGCGAATCCGCGCCAAGCGGTTCCAGCAGTTCGATCTTGGTGTTGGGCAAGGTGATGAACACGGTATTCACGCCGTGCGCCGGCTGCGGCACGACGGCGGAGACGGTGGCGCCGAGCGTGTTGCTATACACCTCGGATGCCTTGGCGATGTCGCGGACTGCGATGGCGACGTGGTTGAGCCGTCCAATCATGACAATTCACTTTCAATTTTGCGGCCCGGCAGCCTGTTTTACCGGTCTTGAGGCCACACAGCCAGTGCGGCTACTGCGGCTCGACGCCGACGGATTTGAAGATCGGCCCATAGAAGGCGATGTCGTCGCTCATGCGCTTGCCGAACTCTTCGGGCGTGCCGCCAACAGCGCGGTAACCGTAGTCTTCCAGCTTGCTTTTGACCTCGGGGAGGTTGAGCGCCTTAACGAGTTCGGCATTGAGCCGCGCCACCGCCGGCTCCGGCATTCCGGCCGGGCCGACGATGCCGTTCCAGGTCGGCGGCATCCGGAACGCCGGCAGTTCGTCGCTGATCGACGGGTATTCCGGATGCGCCGAGAACCGCACTGTCTCCAATACCGCCAGCACCTTGAGCGCAGGATTGTCGCGATAGACCATGGCCTGTGACAACTGGGTGAAATTGACCTGGATGTGGCCGCCGATGAGGTCGGTGAAGGCCGCGACCGAGCCGCGATAGGGCACGTGCGTCATCTTCACGCCGGCGACCAAGTTGAACAGTTCGCCGGCGAGATGGAAGAACGAGCCAGCGCCTGACGAGCCGAACGACAGCTTGCCGGGATTCTTCTTGGCGTAATCAACGAGCTCCATCACCGAATTCACCGGCACGACGTTGCGGTTGACGACCAGGCTGCCGATTGTCTCGACCGATGTGACGATCGGCGTGAAGTTCCTGATCGGATCGTAGCTCAGATTCTTGATAAGATGGACGTTGGTGGCGTGGGTGCTGGTCGCCGCCGCCATCAGCGTGGTGCCGTCCGGCGCCGCGCGGGCGACATATTCTGCCGCGATCGAGCCGCTCGCGCCGGAACGGTTCTCATACACCACCGGCTGGCCGATCTGGGAGCTCAGCCTTTCGCCGACCATTCGCGCCACCAAGTCGAGGCCCGGGCCCGGTGGGAACGGGATGACGATAGTGATCGGTTTTGTCGGCTGCCAGGATTGCGCGGCAACCGCATGCGGCGCGAAGGCCGCGGCTCCGCCGAGCAAAATCGCGCCGATCATGCGAAACATGCGTCCCCTCCTCCCTCTGTTCGCCCGATCTCAATCGTCGAGTGTTTCCGGCAGAAACAAATCCTCCGGCTTGAACCGCCGTTTCGACAACCCCTGTTCGTAATGATAGCGCAGGAATGTATCGAGCGGCTTGTAGTTTCGTTTCAGCCCGTAGGGAAACCAGTCATCGCCAAGCAGAGCCTGCATCTCCAGGAAATGCTGTGTGATCCAAGGCACCATGAACATGCGGTGCATGTTCTCCGACTGGTGGCGGTACATCTCATAGGCCTTATCGCGCGACTCCTTGAAGGCCTTGTAAAGCGAAGCGCCAACCCAGGGGTTTGCCCGGTAGACGTCCTTGCGGATCGCAACGACGTGCTGGATCGGGAAGATGCCGGTGGTCTTGTAATAGTCGCGCTCGACCGCCTCAAAATCGGGAAACAGCCGGGCGACGTTCTTCGATCCTCGTGTCATCGACGGCGGCACGAGCGCGGAGAACAGCGCATCGATCTCGCCCGCATCGAGCATCGCATCCAGCGTCGTTTCGGTGCCGATGTGCTGCACCCTGATGTGCGGCGGCGGCTTCTGCTTGTACCAAGGCAGCGGCGGCGTCGGGCGTTCTACGCCGCCGATGTAGTTCGAATAGCTGTCGACCGGCACGCCGTAGTGGTCCTGCAGGATGCCTTTCGACCAGGTGCCGGCGTCGTGGCCATAAAGGAAGAACTCGCCGATCTTCTTCCCGATAAGATCCTTCGGCTGCTCGATGCCCTTGTTGGTGTTGATGTAGATCGCCGAATGGGAGAACAGCCGGATCGGATAGACCGGAATGGCGACGAACGGGCGATCGTCCTCGTGCAGCGTGTCGAGATAGAAGGTCAGGCCCAGTTCGGAGGCTTCGAACTCGCGCTTGCCCATCATGCGGTGGAAGGTCGCCGCGGGAAACGAGTTGTGATAGGTGAGGTCGATGCCCTCAGGCTTGACGCTGCCGTCCATCAGCGCGCGCGTGCGGTCGTAATTCCAGCACGCCAGGGTCATCTTCAGATCAGGCATTGAGGTACCACCTATCAACGTCATGGCCGGGCTGGTCCCGGCCATCTCGACTTATTGAACACCGTGCCTCGTGAATCGGGATCACCGGATCACGGCGCTTCGCGCCAGCCCGGTCATGACGGAATCATATCACACGATCAGGATATGCACCGTCACGTTCGGCTTCTTCCGCCAGTGCTGCGCAACTGCCGCGCGCACGCCGCGGCGGATCGCTTCAGCCACCGAATCCGGGTCGCGACGGCGCGCCTTGGGCAGCGTGTCGAAGGTCTCGACCACGGCGTTGTAGGCAATATCGCCCATCGGCATGCCGTCGGCGGTGCTGTCGGGAATACCGATCATCTCGACCTCGGGATCGGCCAGGAGCTGGCCTTTGTCGTTGATCGCCAGCGCGACGCTGATCACGCCGGAAAAACTCAGGCGTTTGCGGTACGCAACGGTGCGGGATTCCGCCTGGATCAGCAGCGAGCCGTCCTTGTAGATGCGCCCGGCCGGGACCTCGTCGATGATCTCGGGATCGCCCGGCGCGAGCCTGACGAGATCGCCGTTGCGGATCATCTGCGTGCGCGCGCCGAGCCGCCGCGCCAGGGCCGCATGTTCCGATAGATGCAAGGACTCGCCGTGCACCGGAATGACGGTGCGCGGCTTGACCCAGCCAATCATGTCCTCCAGCTCCGCCTGGCGCGGATGGCCGGACACATGCACCAGATGCGTGCGGTCGGTGATGACCTCGACGCCCTGGTCGATCAGACCGTTGATGATGCGTCCGATCGCCTTCTCGTTGCCGGGAATGGGGCGCGACGAGAAGATCACGCGGTCGCCCTTCGACAGCGCCACCTCGGGATGCTCGTCCTGGGCGATGCGAGCGAGTGCTGCGCGCGGCTCGCCCTGGCTGCCTGTGCAGAGCGCGACCACCTTGTCCGGCGGCAGGTGGCCATAGACGTCCGCGCCGTGAAACGGCTGCACGCCTTCGAGATAGCCGGTCTCGCGCGCAACCGCGATGACGCGGTCCATGGCGCGCCCGACCACGACGATCTCGCGTTCGGCTTGCCGCGCCGCTATGGCGACGGCCTTGATGCGCGCGACGTTGGAGGCGAAGGTCGTCACCGCCACGCGCCGGGGCGCCTTCACGATCAGCTCGGTCAGGGTCTTGGCAACGTCGGATTCCGACGGCGATCGCCCTTCGCGAACGGCATTGGTGGAATCGCCGATCAGCACGTGGCACCCTTCGGCGCCGAGCGCGCGCAACTTCGCCTCATCGGTCGGCGGTCCCAGCACCGGTGTCGGATCGAGCTTCCAGTCGCCGGTGTGCAGCACGTTGCCGTGCGGTGTCCGCAGAATGAGCGCGTTGGATTCCGGAATCGAATGGGCGACCGATACGAGCTCGATGTCGAACGGCCCGACGTTGAAGCGCGAGCCAAGCGCAATCTTGGTGATCGGAATCTCCGGCACTCCGTATTCGCCCTGGCGCTTGGCTTCGAGCAGCGCCGCAGTGAACGGCGTCGCATAGACCGGCACCTTCAGCTTGGGCCAGAGGTCGAGCATCGCGCCGTAATGATCCTCGTGCGCGTGGGTCAGCACGATGCCGGCGATGTTGCGCCTCTCCTCCACGAGATAGCGGATGTCGGGAAAGATGAGATCGATGCCGGGCAGGTTCTCTTCGCTGGCGAACGACACGCCGACGTCGACGACCAGCCAGGTGCGGCGCCGCTGGTCGCCCAGCCCATAGATCGCGAGATTCATGCCGATCTCGCCGACACCGCCGAGCGGCGCGAACACGAGTTCACCGGCCATTGCTAATGCCTCGCCGCCGACAACACGTCGCCCGCCGTCAGGGTCTGCATTGTCCCATTTGGAAGGCGGAGAACCAAGCGGCCCGTTTCATCGATGGTTTCGAACTGGCCGGCAAGCTCGCTATCGCCCGATTTGACGCGAATAGGCTTGCCGACGCCCGCGGCGCGCGCCAGCCAGTTGGTGCGGATCGCGGCAAAGCCCGCACCACGGTTCCATTGGGCAAGGCGCGCCACCATCGCCGCCGACAGCGGCGCGAACAGACTTTCGGGCGTGGTACGGACACCAGCCGTGGCGAGATCAGTCGCCGGATAATCGGTCCCGTCCGGATGATGCACGCAATTGACGCCGATCCCGATCGCCACGCTCGTCCGCTCGCCCTCAATCAGGATGCCCGCGAACTTGTTGCGGTCGATCAGCAGATCATTGGGCCATTTCAGCACCAGCCGATTGGACAGGCCCGGGATGCGTCCGCCAATGGCGTCGTGAAGAGCCAGCGCCGCGACGAACGACAGGTCGGGGAAACGCTCCGGTGGCGCCGGATCGGTAAGGATGAGGCTCGCGTAGAGATTGCCGGGCTCCGAAACCCAGGTGCGGCCCCGCCGCCCCCGCCCCGCGGTCTGGCTCTTGGCAACGATCCACAGCGGCCCGCATTCGCAGTCGCGGGCCTTCCGCAGCGCCTCGGCGTTGGTCGAGTCGAGCGTGTCGTGAGCGATGAGACGGACGCCTGCCGCCATCGCCGTGGGATCGAGTTGCATCAGAAAAGCGATTTCGCCGCGATCCCCGCCGCATTGATCAGCGGCGCTGGATAGGCGAAGTACAGAAGATTGAACAGGCCGGCGATGCCGAGCACCGCCTTCAACGTGCCGGGCACGGGAACGAAACCCTTGGCCGGCTCGTCGAAGTACATGATCTTGACGATCAGCAGATAGTAGTAGGCGCCCACCACGCTGGTCAGGACGCCGATCACCGCGAGGCCATAGAGTCCGGCCTTGATGGCGCCGAGGAACACGTAATATTTCGCGAAGAAGCCGGCGAGTGGCGGAATGCCCGCAAGCGAGAACAGCAAGAGCGCGAGGAAGAACGCCAGCGGCGGATTGGTGCGGGACAGCCCCGACAGATCGCTGATCTCCTCGACCATGCCTTCGGGCCGGCGCATCGATAGGATCACCGCGAAGGCGCCGACCGTCATGGCCAGATAGATCGCCATATAGACCAGCACGCCCTGGATGCCTTCGGCGGTGCCGGCGGCGAGCCCAATGAGCGCAAAGCCCATGTGGCCGATCGACGAATAGGCCATCAGCCGCTTGATGTTGTGCTGGCCGATGGCGGCGAAAGCGCCGAGCGCCATTGAGGCTATCGCGACGAACACCACGATCTGCTGCCATTGCAGGGTGATGCCCGGGAAGGCGGTGATGGTGGCGCGGGCGAAGATCGCCATCGCGGCGATCTTGGGAGCGGCCGCGAAGAACGCGGTGACTGGCGTCGGCGCGCCCTCGTAGACGTCCGGGGTCCACATGTGGAACGGCACCGCGGACACCTTGAAGCAGAAGCCCGCGAACAGAAACACGAGGCCGAAAATCAGCCCGATGCCGCCCTGCGACGATGCCTTGGCAATGCCGGCGAACGACACGTTGCCGGTGAAGCCGTAAATGAGCGAGCAGCCGTACAGCAGCATCCCCGACGACAGCGCGCCAAGCACGAAATACTTGAGGCCCGCTTCGGTCGATTGCACGGAATCGCGGTCTGATGCGGCGACCACGTAGAGCGCGAGACTCATCAGCTCGAGCCCGAGATAGAGCGCGATCAGGTCGCCGGCCGAGATCAGCATGCCCATGCCGACCGTCGATAGCACGATCAGGATGGGATATTCGAAGGTCTGCTGCCGCGCCATGGCGAGATAGTCGAGCGACATGAAGATGGCGAAGGCCGAGCCGGCATAGGCCAGGATCTTCATGAAGCGGGCAAAATCGTCGATGATGAAGCTCGTGCCGAAGATCGTGCCGTTCGGGATGACGGCGACGATCGCCGCCGCCCCGATCAACAGCAGGATCGAGCACACGCTGACGACGGAGTCGCTCCGCTCCCGATAGGCGCCGAGCATCAGCAGCGCCATGGCGCCGATCGCCATCACGATCTCCGGCAGGGCCTGCGTCATCTCTGAGAGGGCAACGGCATTCATCGGCACGGCCTCACTTCACCAGCGCGGCGGATTTCGCCGCCCCCAGCGCATGCTGGTAGTTGTCGAGCAGCGCCGTCACCGATGCCGCCGACATGTCGAGCACTGGCTTCGGATAGAACCCGAGCCACAAGGTCAGAACGATCAGAGGCACGAAAATCGCGATTTCGCGCCAGCTCATGTCGGTGATGGCCGCAAGGCTCGGCTTCTCCAGCTTGCCGAAGATCACCTTGCGGTAGAGCCAGAGCGCATAGCAGGCCGACAAGATCACGCCGAGCGTCGCCAGCGTCGCGACAGTGATATTGACCCGAAAGGTGCCGAGCAGCGTCAGGAACTCACCGACGAAGCCCGAGGTCCCCGGCAGGCCGACGTTGGCGAGCGTGAACAGCAGGAACACCGCGGCATAGACCGGCATGCGGTTGACGAGGCCGCCGTAGGTCGAAATCTCGCGGCTGTGCATGCGGTCGTAAACCACGCCGACGCAGAGGAACAGCGCGGCCGAAACCACGCCGTGCGATACCATCTGGAAGATGCCGCCGGCGACGCCCTGCGACGTCGCGGCGAAGATGCCCATGGTGACGAAGCCCATATGCGCCACCGAGGAATAGGCGATGAGCTTCTTCATATCCTCCTGAACGAGAGCCACGAGCGAGGTGTAGATGATCGCGATCACCGACAGCGCAAACATGAACGGCGCGAAATCGGCCGAGGCTTCCGGAAACATGGGAAGCGAGAAGCGCAGAAATCCGTAGCCGCCCATTTTCAGTAGAATTGCGGCGAGGACGACCGAACCCGCGGTCGGCGCCTCGACGTGGGCGTCGGGCAGCCAGGTGTGCACCGGCCACATCGGCAGCTTGACCGCGAACGAGGCGAAGAAGGCGATCCACAGCCAGGGCTGCATCTCGCGCGGAAAAGCGTGGCGCAACAACACGGTGATGTCGGTCGTGCCGGACTGCCAGTACATCGCCATGATGGCGAGCAGCATCAGCACCGAACCCGCCAGCGTATAGAGGAAGAACTTGAAGGTCGCATAGACCCGGCGCGGACCGCCCCAGACCCCGATGATCAGGAACATCGGGATAAGGCCGCCCTCGAAGAAGAGGTAGAAGAGCACGAGGTCGAGCGCGGAGAATGTGCCGATCATCAGCGTTTCCAGCGCAAGGAATGCGATCATGTATTCGCGGACGCGGGTCTGGATGGCGCGCCAGCTCGCCGCGATGCAGAGCGGCATGATCGCGGTCGTGAGGATGATGAGGGGCAGCGAAATCCCGTCGACGCCCATGTGGTATGTGGCAAAGCCAGCGAGCCAGGGATGCTTCTCGACGAACTGGAACTCGGGCGAACCCGGATCGAAGCGCCAGACCAGATTGAGCGAGACCGCAAAGGTGATGAGCGTGGTCCAGAGCGCAACCCAGCGCGCGTTCCGGGCGCCCGGCTCGTCCGCTTTGAGCATGGCAATAAACAGCACGCCCACCATCGGCAGAAAGGTCGTGACGGACAGGATCGGCCAGGTCGCCATCAATGCACACCGCCGGAGAACATGAACCATGTGATGAAGGCAGCCGCGCCGATCAGCATGGCGAAGGCGTAGTGGTAGAGGTAGCCGGATTGCAGGCGGACGACGTTGCGGGTGACGTCGAGGACGCGCGCCGAGATGCCGTCAGGGCCGAAGCCGTCGATGACGTAGCCGTCGCCGCCCTTCCACAGTAGGCAGCCGAGCCACAGCGCCGGCCGCACGAAGATCATGTCGTAGAGCTCGTCGAAGTACCACTTGTTGAGCAGGAAGCGGTACAGCGCGTCGTGCTGGCGCGCGATTCGCGGCGCAATCTCCGGATGCAGCAGGTACATGTAGGCGGCGATGCCCCAGCCGAGCGCCATCATCGCTGTCGGCAGCCACGCCACGAGGAGCGGCACATGATGCATTTCCTCGATGATGTGGCCTTGCTTCAGCGACTCCCTGAAGAAGTGCTCGACCTCTTGGCCGGCGAAGAACTCCTTGAAGGCGAAGCCCGCGCCGAGCGAACCGATTGCCAACACGCCAAGCGGAACGAGGATCACCAGCGGGCTTTCGCGTGCAGCCTCGTAGTGGTGCGGGTCGTGCGGCGCGCCGTGGAAAGTCTTGTAGATCAGCCGCCAGGAGTAGAACGCGGTCATGCCGGCGGCGATCACCGTCATGACGAAGCCGTAGATCGCAAACGGGTTGTGGCCCGAATAGGCCGCCTCGATTATGGCATCCTTGGAGAAATAGCCGGCAGTGAGCGGAAAGCCGGTCAGCGCCAGGGTGCCGATCACCATGCACCAGTACGTGATCGGGATTTTGTTCTTCAGGCCACCCATGTTGCGGATGTCCTGCTCGTGGTGCATCGCCATAATCACCGAGCCGGAACCGAGGAACAAAAGCGCCTTGAAGAACGCGTGCGTGAACAGATGAAACATGCCGACCGAATAGGCACCCACGCCCATCGCGACGAACATGTAGCCGAGCTGCGAACAGGTCGAGTAGGCGACGATCCGCTTGATGTCGTTCTGCACGAGGCCGACGGTGGCGGCGAAAAACGCCGTGGTGGCGCCAACCAGCGTGACGAAGGCCGCGGCGTTCGGAGCGAGTTCGAACAGCGGCGACAGCCGCGCCACCATGAACACGCCGGCGGTGACCATGGTCGCGGCGTGAATGAGCGCCGAGACCGGCGTCGGGCCTTCCATCGCATCGGGCAGCCAGGTGTGCAGCAGGAACTGCGCGGACTTGCCCATCGCACCCATGAACAGCAGCAGGCAGATCAAGGTCAGCGCGTCGGCATGCCAGCCGAAGAAGTTAACGGTCTTGCCGGTGAGCGAAGGCGCCTGCGCGAAGATGGTATCGAGGTCGATCGACTGCGTGATCATGAACACGGCGAAGATGCCGAGCGCGAAGCCAAAATCGCCGACGCGGTTGACGACGAAGGCCTTGATCGCGGCGGCGTTGGCCTCGGGCTTGTGGTACCAGAATCCGATCAGCAGATAGCTCGCGAGGCCGACGCCCTCCCAGCCGAAGAACATCTGCGCGAGGTTGTCGGATGTCACCAGCGCCAGCATCGCGAAGGTAAAGAGCGACAGGTACGCGAAGAATCGCGGCCGGTACGGATCCTCGGCCATGTAGCCGATCGAATAGAGGTGCACGAGCGCGGAGACGGTCGTCACCACCACCAGCATCACGGCGGTGAGCGTGTCGATGCGAAGCGCCCAATCGACCTTGAGATCGGCCGAGATGATCCAGGTGAACAGCCGGATGCGCTCGTCCTGCTGGCCGAAACCGACCTTCCAGAGCGCGATCCAGGACAGGACCATGGCGATCATCAAGAGCGAGGTGGTGATGACCTCGGCGGCGCGGGAGCCCGCGGCTGGCGGTTCCGCCGGTGCGTGATGATCGTCGTGCCCGCCGGGCTCGTGGTGGGTGACATGAATGACAGCATGATCGCCGCCGACATGGACCGACGGCCCATGCGCTGGCGCGTGATGATCGTCCGACGGCTCGGCGCCGGGGAAACGCGCGCGGGCGCCGGCAAGCGCGACGATCGCGCCAATGATGGCGCCCAAGAGCGGCAGAAGGACGATCGCGAGATACATCTCAGCCTTTCATCAAATTGATGTCCTCGACCGCGATCGAGCCGCGGTTGCGGAAATAGACGACGAGGATGGCGAGACCGATCGCGGCTTCCGCCGCCGCAACCGTGAGCAC
>Ga0210380_10000725_pt1 | contig 14070 bp, 13 predicted proteins | sample PLM4_5_coexredo_FD_155476 | JGI IMG/M metagenome (GOLD analysis project Ga0210380, IMG submission 155476) | Groundwater sediment microbial communities from an aquifer in East River, Colorado, USA - PLM4_5_coex redo | ecosystem: Environmental > Terrestrial > Soil > Riparian zone | place: USA... | reverse complement strand
CGGGTCGGCCTGTGCGATCTCACAGCCGGCGAGATGTCGAGCAACGGCACCGTGGATCAGCGGCAGGCCGAATCCGAGGCGGCGCGCGTGGCGCTTGGCGCTGCGTGGCGCGTCAACCTGCGATGGCCCGATCGGGGAATCGGATCCGATCGCGACCACGTGCGTCTCGCGGCCGAACTCGTCCGCCGGGTCCGGCCGCGGACGGTGGCGTTGCCCTACTGGTCGGACCGCCATCCCGACCATGGCGCTGCGAGCACCGTGCTGACCGAGGCGGTGTTCAACAGCGGTCTGCGCCGGTATGCGGCGGAGGGCGATGCGTGGAAACCCGAGATGACGGTCTACTACTTCATCAACGAAGCGGCGCCGCCGTCGTTCGTCGTCGATGTCACCGACCACTACGCCGCCAAGCGGCGCGCGCTGGCGTGCCACGAGAGTCAGTTCGGACCCCGGAACCCTGACGCGGTCGACACGCGTCTTACTTCTCCGCGATTCATGACACTGATCGAAAGCCGCGATGCACAGTTTGGGGCCCTGGCGGGCGTCGACTTCGCCGAAGGGCTCATCGTCCGCGAGCCCGTCCTGCGTCCGCACCTCCTCCTCCACTGGGACCACGCGTGAACATCGGTATCGTCTGCTACGCGTCGGTCGGCGGCAGCGGCATCGTCGCGACCGAGCTGGGCAAGGCGCTGGCGAAGCGCGGCCATCAGGTGCACTTCATCAGCACCGAGACGCCGTTCCGGCTGGGCGAGTTCCAGGCGGGTCTGTCGTTTCACCAGGTGCTGACGCCGACGTATCCGCTCTTTCGCGAACCGCAGTACCTGCTCTCGCTGTCGAACAAGATCGTGCAGGTGGCTCGCGAGTTCAGGCTCGACGTCATCCACGCGCACTACGCGATTCCGCACGCCACGGCTGGCTTTCTGTCGCGACAGGTCCTCGGGGCCCACGGTGGCGGCGCGCCGCGCGTCGTGACGACGCTCCACGGCACCGACATCACCCTCGTCGGCAGCGACCCGTCGTACTCGGAGATCGTGGCGTTTTCGATCGATCAGTCCGATCTCGTCACCGCCGTGTCGAAGAGCCTGCGGGCGTCAACGTACGAGCAGCTCGGCGTCCAGAGCGACATCGCCGTCATCCCCAACTTCCTCGATTGCGGAATCCACCGCCGCCAGGGCGTGGGCGGCCTGCGGGCTCGGTACGCGGCCGACGATCCCGACGCGAAGATCGTCATCCATGTATCGAACTTCCGGCCGGTCAAGCGGATCGACGCCGTCATGAAGATCTTCGATCGCATCCGCCGGAGGGTGCCGGCACGGCTGCTACTTGTCGGCGACGGGCCCGAGCTGAGCACGGCCTACCGCATGGCCAGGGAACTGGGCATCGCGCCGATCGTGCATTCCCTCGGCGCCCAGGAGGAAGTGGTGCCGTTGCTGTCGATCGCGGACCTCTTCCTGCTGCCGTCGGCGCAAGAGAGCTTCGGTCTGGCAGCGCTGGAGGCGATGGCCTGCGAAGTACCGGTTGTCGCGGCGCGGGTGGGCGGAGTTCCGGAAGTCATCGAACACGGCGTGTCGGGCTTCCTGCATGCGCCCGAGGCACTCGACGAGATGGCCGAGAGCGGCGTCCAGCTGCTCACCGACCCCGTGCTACACCGGACGATGGCGCAGGCCGCGTGCACGCGCGTCCGCGAGCACTTCTGCGCCGAGAAGATCGTTCCGCTCTATGAGGCGTGCTACCAGAAAGTGGTTAGTGGTTAGTGGTTGGTGGTTGGTGGTTGGTTAGTGGTTAGTGGTTAGTGGTTACTGAAAGGGCACGAGCTTCTTGAACGTGGCGAGCAGCCATCGATAGCCGTCGGGGTCGGTGACTGTCGCCACGCGGTCGCCCCACGGCCGATCCTCTGCTTCTGATACGCCGGCTCCTGCCGCCCTCGCCACTGCCAGGGCCTGATCGACGTCGCTGACGTACGTGTAGAGGCCTGGCGCGCCACCGCTCGCCGTGGTGAGGTCGCCCTTCGGAACCAGCATGACCGCGGCGGCGCCGTGACGCATCTCGGCGTAGCGCGGCTGGCCGTCGGCCCCGAGCAGCACCACGCCCCTCGAGAAGCCCAGGGCCCGTTCGAGAAACTCGATCGACGCGTTGACGTTGGCCACCGCGAGGTAGGTGTTGACCGGCTGCATCCCGGGGGCGAGACCGCTGCCCGCGCGCTCAGGATGGATTCGAACGGCCTCTTTCTTCCTCGACGCGACCTTCTTTCTGGACACGGGGCGGCGAGAGCGTTTTCGGGTCGATGGCATTCCGGCAACTATAGCGCAGGGTTCGCCATCCTCTCGCCCGGCACCAATCTTGAGAATGCACGAAGGTTCCCGCCGCTCGAAGCAACGCGGCCGAGGGATTTTCAGTCAGAGGAAGAGGGGCAGCGGCCGATTTCACGCGGCAGCGTGCAGATCCGTGATCGGCATCCCGAAATCTCATGGGATGCTGGAGGAGAGCGTTGGGTCGGATTCGTCCGGGGGCAATGCGATGCAGTCAGGCGAACGCCTTGTAGACCACTTGTTCCGGCGCGCCGGGTTTGGCGCCACCGCGGCGGATCTGCAGGCCGTGGCGGGCATGTCGTACAACGCCATGGTCGACTACTTCGTGGACTACGAGCAGCAGCCCGACGACGTGGACACGAAGATTGGGTTGCCCGACTACGTAGGCATCACCACGCGCGGCCAGTTCTCCCCGAATACCAGCATCGAGGACGCGCGGCAGCGATGGCTGTTCCGCATGGTCCACACGCGCCGGCCGCTCCAGGAGAAGATGGCGCTCTTCTGGCACAACCTGTTCGGCGTGGGCTACAGCAAGGTTGCGGGCGGCGTCGGTGCGGTGGTCGGTACCAAGATGATGGCCCTCAAGGCCGGCGAGCTGCCCGGTCCGCAGGGGCATTACGAGCTGCTGCGGCAGAGGGCGCTCGGCAAGTTTCGTGAACTGCTGATCGAGGTCGCCAAAGACCCCGCCATGCTCGTCTTCCTCGACGGGCGCACGAACGTTCGCGCGCGCCCGCAGGAAAACTTCGGCCGTGAGGTGATGGAGCTCTTCACGTGGGGCATCGGGCACTATCAGGAGTCCGACGTCTACGCGGCAGCGCGCGTGTTCACGGGCTGGAACCTGCGGAACGTGCCCGGCGCCATGGCCAACGATCCGGCGGCGTATCAGGAGTTCGTCTACAACGGCAACCAGCACGAGCTTACGGCCAAGACGTTCACCTTCCCGGTCGGCACGTCGAACACCATTCCGGCGCGCGCCGCAGGTGCGGGCATGCAGGACGGTATCGATTTTCTGACCGCGCTCGCCAACCATCCCGAGACCGCCCGGCGGCTGGCCCGCAAGCTGTGGGGATTCTTCGTGAGCGAGGTGCAAGACCCGAATCCCGCGTTCGTGGACGCCGTGGCCGACGTCTACCTTCGCAGCGACACCGACATGCGCTCCGTGATGCGCTTCCTGTTGAAGTCGCAGTGGTTCAACAACTCGAGCTACTTCTTCGCACGGTATTCATGGCCCGCGGAGTTCGTCGCGCGCACGGTGAAGGAGATGGGGTGGAATGGTCTGTCGATCGACTCCGCCCGCGCGCCGCTCGTGAACATGGGCCAGACGCTGTTCGAGCCGCCGAACGTGGCCGGCTGGCAGCTGGGCCGGGCGTGGTTCGGCACGAGCGCGATGCTGGCGCGGATGAACTTCGCGGCGTCCGTGGCCGCGAATCAGAAGTTCAACCTCGCCCGGTCGTTCAGCGCCAACGAGCGCGCGCAGCCCGATCGGGTGCTGACCGCCATGCTGAAACGCTTCAGCGGAGCGCCGTACGCACAGGTCGAGCTCGACGAGATGCTGACATATCTCAACGCGGGCGGCGTGTGGACGGGCAACGACGCGCAGATGAACGCGAAGGCGCCTGGTCTTGCGCGATTAGTCGCCGGGTCCGGCGAGTATCAGTTCACCTGAGGATCACATGCGCAGAGTGTCACGGCGCGACTTCATTCGGGACGGCGTCTCAGCGTTCACGCTGAGCTTCGCCGCCCCGGCGTTCCTGGCCGACATCGCCCGCGCCCAGGGTGCGGTCTCCAGAAACCTCGTCGTCATCTACCTGTCGGGCGGCAACGACGCGCTGAGCACGCTGATCCCGTACACCGATCCGTTCTATTACAGCCGGCGTCCGGCGATCGCCGTGCCCGCCTCCCAGGTGCTGCAGATCGGCAGCGACTCGAACAAGACGCCGCTCGGGCTCCATCCAAACCTCAAGGGTCTGCAGACGATCTTCAACCAGGGGCGCCTCGCGATCGTGCAGCGGACGGGGTACCGGAACTCGAGCCGGTCGCACTTCGAGGGCACCGACATCTGGGGCACGGCCGACCCGTCGAATCCGTCGGGGCTCGGGTGGCTCGGCCGCTATCTCGACACCCTGCCGTCGCCGATCGATCCGCTCGCCGGATGGAACACGTCGGGCACGACGTACCGGGCGCTGATGGGCCTCAGCGGGGCGGTGCCGACAATTACCAATCCGGCCACGTACGCGTTTGCCAGCCCAAACACCGGCGCCGAGGCGATCAACGAACGCAACTCCGCGATCCGGCTGCTGTCGTCGGCGGGGCCCGATCGGCCCCACCTCGCGTTCGTGAACACCAGCGCGTGGGAGGCGTTTGCGACGCTCGATCGCGTGGCGTCGGTCGCGAGCTACCAGTCGAGTGTCACCTATCCCAACAACGGCTTCGGCTCCGCGCTGCGGACAGTGGCGGGGTCGATCGCCAGAGGCATCGGCACACGCGTGTACTGGGTGCAGACCGGCGGCTTCGATACACACTCGGCACAGGGGAGCGCCGGTGGCGGGGGGTACGCGACGCTCATGTCCACGGTCGGCGACGGCCTGCTCGCGTTCTACAACGATCTCCAGAATCAGGGTCTGCTTGGCAGCACGCTGATGCTCCAGTTCTCGGAGTTCGGCCGGCGGATTTCTGAGAACGGCAGCCTTGGCACCGACCACGGCGCCGGCGGGATCATGATGGCCATCGGCGGCGCCGTTCGCGGCGGCCTCTACGGCACCGCGCCCAACCTCAATCCGACGCCCGACAACCCGACCCTCGAGAATTCCGGCAACGACGTCACGTACGAGACCGATTTCCGCTCGGTGTACGCCAAGGTCGCGGACGGATGGCTGGGCGCCGATTCAACGCGGATCCTCGGCGGCGACTTCCGCTCCGGCGCGCCGGCGATCATCTAGACGGCTCAAGGCTCAGGGCTCACGGCTTAGGCAGGAGCCTTAAGCCCCTTGAGCCCTGAGCCCTGAGCCCTGAGGCTTGTATCATCTCCGCATGTCCAGGAACGTCCTTGCCGCGGCACTGGTGATCCTGGTGTTCGCGTCGTATCCCGCGCGTCCGGTGGCGCAGAACGAGAGCGACGATGCCGAGCGCGTGAGGACGGCCGCGAAGGTGTTCGGCGAGATCATGGGCGCCGAGGACAAAGCCATCCCGCGAGCCATTCTCGGCAAGGCGACCGGCATCGCGATCTTCCCGGGCACAATCAAGGCGGGCTTCGTGTTCGGCGGCATGCGGGGCCGGGGCATCATCAGCGCGCACGGCGTGAACGGCTGGTCGGCGCCGGCGTTCCTGACGCTCACTGGCGGCAGCTTCGGGCTTCAGATCGGCGGCCAGGCGGCCGATCTGGTGCTCGTCATCAACGGTACGCGCGGTCTCGAAAACCTCGTGAGCAACCAGTTCAAGATCGGCGCGGACGCCGCAGCGACCGCAGGTCCGGTTGGCCGCGACACCCAGGCCTCGACCGACATCCAGATGCGCGCGCAGATTCTGAGCTACTCGAGATCGCGCGGGCTGTTTGCGGGAGTCACGGTCAACGGCAGCACGGTTCGGCAGGACATCGACGCGAACGCCCGCTTCTACGGCAAGCGCCTGACGACCAAGCAAGTCGTGTTCGAAGGCCAAGGCGGGTCGCGCGACCCTATTGGCACCTGGCGCGCGGCCCTCGATCGGTATTCCCGGTAAAGCCGCAATTCGGGAACGGTCCATCCGACCGGGACGCTGATACGTAGGACTAAGTAGGTCAACGCTCGAGAATCAAATGTGGCTCCTCGCGGCACTGGCGCGGATGGGGTCCGCCCTGCCATCGCAGTCGGACGATCTGGAGTGTCTTCGACGCCTGGCGGCTGGAGATCAGGGCGCGGCGGCCGACCTCTATGATCGCCATGCCCGTCCGGTCTACTCGCTCGTCCTGCGCATCGTTGGTGACGAGAGCGACGCCGAGGACGTGCTGCAGGAGGTGTTCGCGCAGGCGTTCCGGCAGGCGGCGCGCTACGACGCATCCCGTGGAGCGGTGGTGGCCTGGCTCTTCATGATGGCGAGGTCCCGCTCGATCGATCGGATTCGCTCGCGGCGGGCGCACCCCGAATCGCAGCGCGTCGAGAGCGACCCGTCCATCGACGCTCTGCCGGGCGTGTCGCAGGACGCGGCAGCTTCGATGCTGGACGATGAACAGGCCAGGACCGTACGGCGGGCGCTGGGCGCGCTGCCCCTGATCCAGCGTGTGGCGATCGAACTGGCGTATTACGAGGGTTTGAGTCATCGCGAGATCGCGGAGCGCCTGGAAGAGCCGCTGGGCACCGTGAAGACGCGGATTCGACTCGGCCTGCTCAAGCTTCGCGACGTGCTTTCGGAGGGGCGACCATGAGCGCACCACACGACGAGCTCAAGGTCAACGCCGCCGGGTACGTGCTCGGGAGCCTCGACGCCGACGAGCGTCGCCTCTTCGAGGCCCATCTGGCCGAGTGCGCAGAGTGCGCGGCCGAGGTGTCATCGCTACGCCCGATCGTCGGCGTGCTGGCCACCGCGGTGCCTCAGGTCACTCCGCGCGCCGAGGTTCGCGCGCGCGTGCTCGGCCGCTCTGCGTCGGCTGTCGTGCCGCAGCGGTCGGTGTCGTGGCTGCCAATCGCCGCGGCGGTCGTGCTGGCCGTCGGGGCGGCGATGTATGTCGCGCGGGTTCAGCGACAGCACGCCGACCTGCAGAAGCAGCTGGCGCAGGCGCAGGCCGCCACGGCGGTCCTTGTTGCGCCAGATCTCGCGAGGATCGATCTTCAGGGTCAGACGGCCGCGCCCGACGCAATGGCGCGGGCCCTGTGGAGCCGGACGCGCGGACTGGTCTTCACCGTCACGAATCTGCCCGCGCTGCCGGCCGGGAAGGTCTACCAGGTGTGGGTCGTCACGGCGCAGGCGCCGGTGAGTGCTGGCCTCCTCGTGCCTGACACCTCGGGCGGTGGCACCGTCTACTACATGACGCCACCCGATATCGCCCCACCCGTCGCCGTGGCTGTCACACTCGAATCCGCCGGGGGCGTTGCCGCCCCCACGGGCGACCGGTATCTCGTGGGTGCGCCGGTGCCTGGCGTGTAGCGACGTCTCACACATCCAACGCCGGCCTTCGTGGACCCCAACAATGCGCTCGGTGGTCCGAGGGTGGCCGGCTGGTCTCGATCGATGAGCGCTAGGAGGAAGTTGACCTGAAGATCTGCTCCAGTGCAGGTCGCAGCTCTGCGTAGCGGAACGCGAACCCGCGAGCCAGCGCTGCGGCCGGCAGCACGCGCTGGCCGCCCAGCACCAGCGCGTCGGCCATTTCTCCGAGCAGCAGTCGCAGCGCAAACGCCGGCGCCGGCAGGACGGCCGGTCGATGGAGCACCTGTCCGAGCGTCCGTGCGAATTCTGAGTTGGTCACGGGGTTAGGGGCCGCGAGATTGACCGGTCCCTCGACGTCAGCCGTGTCGATGGCCCACCGTACGAGGCGCACCCAGTCGTCGACGTGGATCCACGAGAAGTATTGGCGGCCAGACCCCATGCGTCCGCCTGCGAACAATCGAAACGGGAGCGACAGCTTCGGCAATGCCCCGCCGTCGGCATCCAGCGGGAGGCCGGTTCGCAGCAGCACGAGGCGCGTCGCTCTCGACTCTCGCGCCCGGGCCTCCCATTCCACACAGACAGACGCCAGAAAATCGGACCCTGCCGGCGCGGTCTCGGTGAGCGGCTCGTCTCCCCGGGTTCCGTAGAAGCCCACTGCCGAAGCGCTGAGGAACACCGGTGGCGGCCTGGTCGCTTTCGCCATCGCCGAGACGACGGCTCTTGTAGCGGCGACCCGGCTCTCGAGGATGATCGTCTTTCGAGCGGCGGTCCATCGGCCCGCTTCGATCGACTCGCCTGCGAGATTCACGACGGCGTCGGCGCCATCGAGCGTTGAGATCCACGCACCCGATGGATCCGCCGGGTCCCACGCGACGTCCCCGGACGTTCGAGGCCGACGGCTGAGCCGCAGCACCTGATGGCCATCCGATCGAAGCGAGGCGGTGAGCCGCGAACCGAGAAATCCCGAGCCTCCGGCGATGACAATCGTCACGGCGCGATCCGCGCCTGTGCCTCGCCTTCCACGACGTTCACACGCGAGAGCAACAGCCCTCCGACGATGAAGAAGGCGATGACCGACAGCACGGCCGAACGGCTCGAGCCAAAGAGGCTGACCGACGTGGCAAAGAGGGCGGGGCCCGCGATACCGGCGAATTTCTCGAAGACCGAGAAGAAGCCGAAGTATTCCGACGACTTGTGCTTGGGAATCATGCGCGCGAACAGCGATCGGCTGAGCGCCTGGCTGCCGCCCTGCACCGTACCGACGAGGAACGCGAGGACGAAGAACTGCCAGGCCGTTGTCATGAAGTAGCCCAGTACGCTGATGCCCGTGTACACGACCAGCGCGATGAAGATGCCGGCCTTGGCGCCGATGCGGCCGGCGAGCGAGCCGAAGAGGAAGGAGCACGGGATGCCGACGAACTGGACGATCACGAACGCCTCGATCTGAGCGTTGCGATCGATGCCGATCTCGGCGCCGTAGATCGACGCCATGCGGATGATCGTCTGGATGCCGTCGTTGTAGCAGAGGAACGCCAGCAGCATGATGAACGCCTGACGGTATCCGCGCAGCTCGTGGAACGTCTCCCAGACACGCACGAACGCCGTTCTTAACGCAGGGTCAGCGGGCGTTTCGTCGGCCTCGATCACCCTCGGCGGCTCGGGGACGCGGCGAAACAGCGGGATCGAGAAGAGCAGCCACCAGACGCCGACGCTCACGAACGACAGCCTGATCCCCGCCACCGCGTCGGCCAGCCCGAAGGTGGTCGGCGTCAGAATCCAGAGCAGGTTGACGACGAGCAACAGGCCTCCGCCGAGATACCCGATGGCATAGCCCGCGGTGGACACGCGGTCCATTTCCTCTGGCGCGGCGATGTGGGGTAGCAGCGAATCGTAGAACACGAAGCCCGAGGCGATCGCGATGTTCGCGATTATGAACAGCAGCGCCGCGTACCGCCATTCGCCCATCCCGATCGTACCCATCAGGATGGTCGCCACGACGCCGATGACGACGCTGACGGCGAGCATCGGCTTCTTGATGGCGCGGTAGTCGGCGATTGCGCCGAGGATGGGGCCGAGCACCGCGGTAATCGCCACCGCGATCGTCGTGGCCCAGGCGAAGCGCGCGGTGGCCACTGGCGCGGGCAGGCCTGCCGCGGCGACGGCGCTGAAGAAGGGCGGAAAGACGGCGGTGATGACGGTGGACTGGAACGCCGAATTGGCCCAGTCGTACATCGCCCAGGCGCGAAGCTCGGGACGATTCAGGCCGATGCGGGAGAGGAGGCTCAAGGCCTACGGCTCAAGGCTTACGGCTCAAGGTACGACATTTGCGAGCGGCTGAGCATTGAGCAGAGATCATCGCAAGCTTCGCGTGTTCGTCATGGCTGACGATTTGGTGTTGCGAGTGTACCACCTGACGAAGTCGTTTCCGTCCGACGAACGATTCGGTCTACGACTGCAACTGAGAAGGGCAGCCGTCTCCGCCGCCGCAAACATCGTCGAGGGATGCGCTCGCGCTTCGACCCGCGAGTACGGATCGTTTCTCAACATCGCGTTCGGCTCTGCCGCCGAAGCGCGGTATCTTCTGCAGCTGTCGTCTCGGCTGCACCTCGTCGCGGGCGAAGGATGTCAGGAGGCGGATGCTGCGTACCACGACCTGCTGTGCGCGTTGCAGAAGCTGCATCAAGCGGTGTCTCGGCTGCCTTGAGCCTTGAGCCTTGAGCCTTGAGCCTGAGTCCTGGTCCCTCCACCTTCAGGATTAGAATCAGCCCCATCGAGGTGACGGTATGAGACGACAGCTTGTGATGGCGTCATGGGCCGCTGCGCTGTTCGCCGCGGCGTCGCTGCTCACCCACGCGCAGGGCGCACAGTTTGCGCCGGTCACAGACGCGACGTTGCGCTCGCCGAACGGGGCCGACTGGCCGGCGTGGCGACGCGATCGAGCGGGCACGGGCTACAGTCCGCTCGATCAGATCAATCGCACCAATGTCAGGCGTCTGCGCCTGGCATGGGCCTCAACCCTCGAGCCCGGCGCGCTCGAGCCCGAGCCCCTTGTGTCGAACGGCGTCATGTACGTGCCGCACCCGGGTGACGTGGTGCAGGCGCTCGACGCGCGGGACGGTAAGCTGCTCTGGGAGTACCGCCGCGAACGGCCGAAGGACGCGCGCGGCGGTGGTCTCGGCATCAGCCGCAACCTGGCGATCTATCAGGACAAGGTGTTTGTCGGCACGAGCGATGCCCACCTCGTCGCGCTCGACGCGCGCACTGGCAAGGTCGCCTGGGACGTCAAGGTCGCCGATTCAACGCAGGGCATCAACTACACCGCGGGGCCGCTCGCCGGCGACGGGCGTGTGTTTGCCAGCCTCACGTGCGGCGGCAACGGCGCGGCGCACTGCTTTCTCGCCGCGCACGACGCAGCCACGGGCAAGGAACTGTGGCGGCGCGAAACGGTCGCCGGTCCTCGCGACTCGGCAGACGTGAATGCGACGTGGAAGGGATTGCGGTACGAGCGCCGCGGCAAGGCGTCGATGTGGATGACCGGCAGCTACGACCCGGATCTCAAGCTTGTGTACTGGACGACCGGCAGCGCGTTCCCGTACACCGAGCTCGCCAAGGGCACGCCGGGCAGCACGAATCTGTACACCCAGTCGATCCTGGCGCTCAAGGCCGACACCGGCGAGATCGCCTGGTACAAGCAGATGGTGCCGCGTGACAACTTCGACCTCGATCACGCTGACAACCCGATTCTGGCTGACGTGACGATCGGCGGCGCGAGACGTCAGGTCGTCTACACGATGGGCAAGCCGTCGGTGCTCTGGGCGTTCGATCGGAAGACCGGCGAGCATTTGCACCACACGCTCGTCGTGCCGTACCAGAACATCTACAAGGACATCGACGCCAAGACGGGTGCCATCACGATCAACGACGAGATCATTCCGAAGGCGGTCAATACCTTCCAGCGCGTGTGCCCGGGCATGCGCGGCGGCAAGATCTTCCAGTCGAAGGCGTACAACCCGCGCGCCGACGCGGTCTACAGCGCGGTCAGCCTGGCGTGCAGCAACTTCGAGATCCTGCCGCTCGATAAGAGCGCATCCGGCTTCAACTGGGATCGCATGGAGCCGATGCAGGGGTCGAACGGCAACGTCGGGCGGCTGGCAGCGGTTCGCGCGTCCACGGGCCAGATGCTGTGGACCTACGATCAGAAGGTTGCGATCGGGTCGGTCATGACAACGGCCGGCGGTCTTGTGTTCGCGGGAGACTTCAATCGAACCTTCAGGGCCTTCGACGCGGACAACGGCAAGGTGCTGTGGGAGATTCCGCTCAACGGCCCGGTAGAAGGCTATCCGATCAGCTACGCCGTGGATGGCCGGCAGTACGTCGCCGTGTCAGCGGGCGGCGGCTCGGTGGGGCAGCGGCATCTGTCGCAGCTGTACCCGGACGTGAAAACGACGACGAGCAGCAACGTGCTGATGGTGTTTGCGCTGGACGAATAGCACCGATCAGGGTGCGACGGTGCGTCCGAAGGTGCGAAGTCAGAACGTCCGCCTGGCCACCCACTCGCGCAGTAGCGAATCGACCACGACGTAGCGCTGGTCCTCTTTGAGCAGGAGGTCCTGTTTGACGAGCGCGGCGAGCGAGGTCTGGATGCTCGAGGGCCCGCCGAGGCGATGCCGCGTGCGCGCGTCGGCCGAGTGCAGCTCGCGCCCGCCCTGCAGTACGACCGCGCGCAGCGTGGCGCGCTGGGCCAGCGTGAGCCGTTGCCACACCGCTTCAAACAGCATGTCCTGCTCGTCGAGCAGGCGCGCGAGGGTCGTATGGAGATCGTCCAGCGTCGCGCGACGCGCCCCGGCCGCGCGCACGTCGTCCCAGGTTTCGTGCGCCAGTCGCTGCACGTCGTAGGGGAGGTTTCCCGCCAGGTCCACGATGGCCGCGCCCAGCCCTGGCTCTGGCCGGATGCGGGTCTTCGTGAAGCGCTCCTCGATGAAGTTGGCGAAGACGTCGGCGGGAATCTTCTGGAGCCGCATCACCGGCCCGGCCTTGTAGAAGGGCCGGCGCGGGCCGATCATCTTTTCCATCAGGCTCGGCTCAGAACCGGCGAACACGTAGCCCACCTGGCGCTGATGCTGCGTGGCCGCCCGTAGCGCGTGCTCGACGCTGCCGCCGTTGAAGGCATCGATGGCCTGAAACTCGTCCAGCGAGACGACGACGGCGCGCTTGCGATCGACGGCGAGCCGTCCGGGCAACGCGAAGACGTCGTTGGCCAGCCGGTTCACGTCTCGCGCCGAGGTCACGGTGGGAAACGATACAGAGAAGCGTCCGGCGGCGCCCGCGTCGTACCGGATCTCGGGCCGGGTCGACACCAGCGCGTCGGTGAGCCAGGCGCGCGCCCGGTCCCATTTCGACTCGACCGCCGCGACCGCCCTCGCGTAGCCCTCGAGAAACGCCAGATAGGAGCTGTAGCTGCTGACCGTGACGTCCACCGTGAGAGCGCCACGCCGACGGAGCCGTTCGAGGGCGCGGCGGACGAGGGACGACTTGCCATAGCGGCGCGGCGAGATCAGGAACACCTTCTGCGACGCGCCGAGGTCTTCGATCAGACGGTCGAGCTCGGCCTCGCGGTCGACGAACGCCTCACTAGGGACGACCTCGCCGTAGATGAACGGGTTGTTCATGAGTTACGTCATTCAGCGTAATGGTTACGTAGACTAACGTAACACAGGAGGGCCACCCCGTCAGCGCGATCCGAGGCGGATCGCGAGCCCCGTCCTGACCTCGAGGCAGTCCTGGGCCGGCAGGCGCAGCGTCTGGAGTCGCCGGTCGAAGATCCGCTTGTACTCCACGAGCGTCCGCAGCGAGACTCGCGTGCCGAGATCCACGTCGGCGCCGCCGCCGACTTGCCCGGCTGGCGCGGTGATCGCAACGGTCACGTCGAACGCGAAGGGCAAGCCCAGAGGTGGCGACGTGTCATAGACGTGGTTCGTGACGTACGCCACTCCCGCCGCGCCGCGCACGAATGCGGTTAGCGATGGGCTCAGACGTCTGGAGGCCCTGACGCCGAACAGCGCGTTCCACGCGCTGGCGTCCGCCCGTGCGCGCGGGAGCGTCTCGTGCCTCCGGTTGTTGGTCAGCTCGCCGGCGACCGCGAGCGACCCGGTCGCCGGCCAGGCGGCTCCCACGAACCAACCGACCGGCCAGAGGCCGTTGAAGTCCCCGTCGTTCGACAACGCGTACCCACCCGACAGCTCGACGCGCGCGAGATCCTGCGCGGCAACTGGACCGGCGGCGATGCCGAGGAGCCAACAGCCCAGGAGCGCGTAACGCCAGCCGCTGACGGAAAGTTGCACAGATCAGCGGGCTTTCCGCGCCGGGCGCCGGCGGACGCGGATCGGTTGCGCGAAATACCACTCGTGCCCCTCGGGATCGGTCACGCCGTAGCGCCGGTGGCCGTAGGGCTGGTCGGTCGGCGGCTGGAGGACGACTGCGCCCGCCTTGCGCGCCCGTTCGAAATGCTTGTCCACTGCGGTCACGTCGATGTAGAGGCTCTGCGTGGTCTGGCCGAGCCGCTTCGGGTTGCGGTAGCCCGACGGCGGACGCCCCATCATCACCAGGGCGCCTCCGAGTCTCATCGTGGCGTGATGGACCTTGCCGT
>Ga0210380_10000722_pt1 | contig 14094 bp, 13 predicted proteins | sample PLM4_5_coexredo_FD_155476 | JGI IMG/M metagenome (GOLD analysis project Ga0210380, IMG submission 155476) | Groundwater sediment microbial communities from an aquifer in East River, Colorado, USA - PLM4_5_coex redo | ecosystem: Environmental > Terrestrial > Soil > Riparian zone | place: USA... | reverse complement strand
ATTTACCGTGCGCCAAATCGTCCTCGCGTGTGTACATCAATTTAACCGGAGCGCCAATTGCTTTGGAGATTCCAACTGCTTCGCTGATGAACGCACCACCGCCGCGGCTCCCGAAGCCGCCGCCCATATATAACGTATGGAGTTTCACTTTATCGGCAGACAACCCTGCAGTTCGTACGGCGTCCGAGTTCGCAACACCCGGAATCTGCGTACCCACCCAAATTTCGGCACTGTCTGCGCGTACGTCGGCAACACAAGAGTAAGGCTCCATCGGGGCGTGCGCGAGATATGGAGCTTCAAAGGCCACTTCGATTTTCTTTGCGGCGGAAGCAAGCGAAGCTTCTCCGGTACCGGCAGTCTTTGCGACTGCGCCTGGTGTCGACGTCAGCGACATCAGTTTTTCCCGAATGTTGGTGCTGGTCAAACTGGCGTTGACGCCCTCATTCCACTTTACGTCGAGGGCTTTGCGGCCTTCTGTTGCCGCATACGTGTTCGCGGCAATAACGGCAATGCCTTCGGGAATCTGAATCACCTGTTGGACTCCCGGAACAGCCTTTGCCTTTGTCGCATCGAAGCTGGCCACCTTCCCACCAATGACAGGGCTGCGCTGAACGACGGCATAAACCATTCCCGGAACCTTCACATCCATGGCATACACTGCCTGGCCGCTGGATTTCGCTGCGGCGTCTCGGCGCTTCATGGGTTTACCGAGAAGTCGGAACTGAGAAGAGTCTTTCAGTGTGGGATTGGTCGGTACGGGTAATTTTGATGCGGCATCTGCAAGACTGCCGTAACTGAGCTTCGCATTCGTCGACAGATTCACCACCATGCTGTTCTCGGCACGGCACATGGATTTATCCACGCCCCACTGGGTTGCTGCGGCCTGAATGAGCATGTCGCGCGCGGCTGCTCCAGTTCGGCGCATCGGTGTCCACGACGTTCGGACGGCCTGGCTTCCAAACGTCCCCTGCATGGCGCCGCCATAAAACGTGGGGTTAATCGGGGCGAATTCCGTGCGAACTTTCTTCCAATCACACTCGAGATCTTCGGCGAGCAGCATCGCGATCGAAGTTTCCGTTCCCTGTCCGTTTTCGGGCTTGTGAACAGTAAGAGTCACGACGTCGTCGGTGCCAATATGGATAAACGCATTCGGATACAGAGCGGCGGGGGCACCGCCCCGCGGGCCCTGGGCGAGGAGCTGGCCTTTTCCCGGAACGTAGAAGCCGATCAGCAGACCACCGGCCGCGGCGGCGCCCACCTGAAGAAAGCTGCGTCTTCCAAGTTTTTGATTCGTGCTCATTTCGCACCTCCAGCCTTGTGAATGGCTTCACGGATGGCCTGATAGGTTCCGCAGCGACAGATATTGCCGCGCATGGCTGTATCGATTTCCGCATCCGTCGGTACCTTGTTTTTCGCAAGAAGCGCAGCGGCGGACATAATCTGTCCGGACTGACAGTAGCCGCACTGCGGAACATCCACTTCAATCCAGGCACGCTGCACCGGATGGCTCTGATCGGGCGAGAGTCCCTCAATCGTGGTGATGCTCTTTCCGGCGACTGCGGAAATCTGAGCGCCACAGGAGCGTGTTGCCACGCCGTCTACATGGACGGTGCAGGCGCCACACAGCTGCATGCCGCAGCCAAACTTCGTGCCGGTAAGACCAAGCGTGTCGCGCAACACCCAGAGCAGCGGCATCTGTGGTGCGACGTCGACGGTCTCTTGTTTGCCATTCACGGCAAATTTTATCGCTGCCATACGGACCCCTCCTATTCGGATGGTGAAAATTCTGCGGGAAGTATAACCAATCGATCGGGGAATTGGGATCTGATCAATGTTCAATGTTCAATTCCCAATTCTCATCCGAGGGTAAAGGGACCCTGGCCCCTTCCACTCGGATGAGTATTGAGAATTGAACATTGACAATTTCCCGCTCTAAAAGAAAAACGGCGGAGGGTTGAAACCCTCCGCCGTTTCTTTGTGCGCAAGCAGAGACTAGGCAACCTTCTTCGTCGATCCGTGTGGATCGATGATGTACTTCTTCGCTGCGCCGTGATCGAAATCCTCGTAGCCCTTTGGAGCTTCGTCCAGAGAAATGATCTGGGCATTGACTGCCTTGGCGATCTGAATCTTGTCGTGGAGAATCGCCTGCATCAGATTTCGGTTGTACTTCAGAACCGGGCACTGACCGGTGTGAAACGAATGGGACTTCGCCCAACCCAGTCCGATACGGATTCCGAGGTTTCCAATCTTCGCGTTTGCATCGACGCCGCCCGGATCGCCCGTAACGTAGAGTCCGGGAATACCGAGCTGACCGCCGGCGCGAGTGACTTCCATGATCGAGTTGAGAACCGTCGCCGGTTTTTCAACGCCGGCATCGCTGCCGTGACCACGTGCTTCAAATCCGACGCAGTCGACAGCGCAATCCACTTCCGGCACGCCGACGATTTGAGCAATCTGTTCCGCAAGGGATCCGCTCTTCTTCAGATCGATGATCTCGCAACCAAAGCTCTTGGCCTGAGCCAGACGCTCAGGAATCATGTCGCCCACGATCACGACGGCCGCGCCGAGAAGGTGACAGGATGCTGCGCAAGCCAGACCCACTGGACCGGCGCCGGCGACATACACGACAGAACCCGGTCCGACTCCGGCCTTTACGGCGCCATGGAATCCGGTCGGGAAAATATCGGACAACAGCGTGAGATCCTTGATCTTCGCCATCGCTTTATCTTTGTTGGGAAACTTCATCAGGTTGAAATCTGCGTAAGGTACCAGAACATACTCTGCCTGGCCGCCGACCCATCCACCCATGTCCACATAACCGTAAGCCGCACCGGGACGCGCCGGGTTCACGGTCAGACAGATACCGGTCTGGCCTTCGCGACAGTTACGGCAGCGGCCGCAGGCGATGTTGAAGGGAACCGAACACAGGTCACCGATGTTCAGCATCTCGACGTCATTGCCTTTTTCGACGATTTCGCCTGTGATCTCGTGTCCAAGAATCAAACCTTTCGGGGCCGTGGTGCGGCCGCGAACCATGTGCTGATCGGACCCGCAGATGTTGGTCGTCACAACCTTCAAAATGACGCCGTGTGGGGCGTCTTTCCCGCCGAACGGATTGGTTTCGCTCGCGGGCATCTTCAACTTCGGGTAATCGATCGATTTAACTTCGACCTTTCCCGGGCCAATGTAGGCAACTCCACGATTGCTCGCCATACCAAATCTCCTTTGTTACTAAAAATGTTCCGGTATCGCCCGGAGCTGGCGTGCCGACTTCCTGAAGCTGCCGGCAGCACCACTCCTGCGAATACCCTTTGAGCAGGCCGAACTAGAAAGCTGCGGCGCCTGCTGCAGCTACAGCGTGATCCTGGTCTCCGGATCCGCCGCTGACACCGATCGCTCCAACGACCTTCCCATCCTTTTTCAATGGAATACCGCCGGCGAAAATCATGATCTTTCCGTTGTTGGAAGCATGAATACCGAAGAACTGGCCACCCGACTGCGAGTGCGTTGCCAGATCCTTTGTCTGGATATCAAAGGCGCGCGAGGTATAAGCCTTCTTCTGAGAGATATCAATGCTCCCGATCCATGCATTGTCCATGCGAACGTGTGCAACGATGTTGCCACCCTCGTCTGCAATGGCAATGTTCATAGGCTGTCCAATTTCAGCAGCCTTCTTTTCTGCTGCCGCGATCACTCGTCGAGCATCTTCTAAACGAACTTGTCCCATTCTTGGCTCCTTTCACTCTGTCACTGAAGAATTCCGTTTTTGAGGCCTCGGAATTATACACCTCCATGCAACCCCTGAATCATGGTGCGCGAGTGAGAATCAGGATGTGCTGACGAGGCAGAGACTCGATCACCTGAGACAAGATGAAGCCCTCCGCTTCAAGTTCCTTTTTCACTTCCGCGACGGTCATCTTGTGCACAACGATGATCGGAATAGTTGGATCTTCCTTCCGGTATTCCAGCAGAACAAGCCGGCCGGAGGGCTTGAGAGTCTCCCGGATTTTCCGCAGCATTTTCTGGGGCTGCGAGAATTCGTGATAGACGTCGACCAGCAGAACCAGATCCAGCTGGCCCGCAGGCAACTTCGGATCGACATCGCTTCCGAGAACAGTTTCGATGTTCTGCAACTTCAAGTTATCCGCGTTCTGCCGAAGACGGCGAAGCATCTCCGGTTGAATGTCGTTGGCATATACCTTGCCGGCGGATCCAACTCGTTTCGCCATGCGAAGGCTCATGTAACCGGTTCCCGCACCGACATCGGCGACAATCATTCCCGGCCGGATACCAATTGCGTCGAGGGCGAGTTCGGGATTTTCTTCCTTTTCGCGCTCCGGGCGATCCAGCCAGTCGGCTCCGGCGGCCCCCATGACCGGGGCAATCGAACGGCCGGTAACGGGATGGACATTCTGGAGGGCTTGCGCCGCGAAAACGACTGCGAGCGTACAGGAAACGATACCCAATGCGATGCGATTCAAACGCAGTGCTCTCACAGGAATCTCCTTTCCAATGCGGGAGAATTGAATATAGAGTACGAGGTCTCTGACGCCTAATCTAATGGCCCTCTGGGGTAGTTAAATCTTGACCCCTCTGAACGCCAGTAGGCATCATGATTGAGCCAAAATCGAGGAGGAGAATCATAAATGACCAGGAGAATGCTTTCCGCAATATTTGCCACCGTCACAATCATCGCGGTGGCCGTTCCGTTGTTCGCTCATCATTCATTTGAAGCCGAATTCGACAGAACGAAAACGGTCAATTTGACCGGAACTGTAACAAAGGTGGAGTGGATGAATCCGCACACCTATTTCTACATCGACGTGAAAGACCCCAAGACCGGCAAAGTGCAGAACTGGGCCTGCGAAATGGGCAGCCCGAACGGTTTGACCAACCGTGGCTGGACGCGCAACACACTTCGTGTCGGTCTAGTCGTTACCGTTCCCGGCTCACGCGCGAAAGATGGCAGTTACAAAATAAACGCCGGATCGGTAAAGCTTCCCGATGGACGCGATTTGAGCGCCGCATCGAGTGGCGAACAGGGATATACCGGACAATAAGGATCAAACCAAAGAATCAAAGGGGAGGGTGCAGGTGCGTAACCGTTCAATAAATAAATCGATCGTTGTTGTGATGGCAGTGGTTCTTCTGCTTTCCATCACAGTAATGATGTCTCTTGGCCAGGCTCCTCCACCAGCGGGTGGGCAAGGCGGTGGAGCTCGAGGACCAGCGGCTCCAACAACGCCGGGACAGGCTCCCGCGGCAGGTGGTGGACGTGGCGCTGGTGCGGGAGGTGGTGGCGGTCGCGGCGGTGGAGGTGCAGCAGCCCCTGAACCAACTCCGCGATTAGCAGATGGAACCGTGAACCTCGGTCGAGCGCCGGGTGAAACGACTGGAGTCTGGAACCTTCCGTATATCACCAACATGGGCGCAGCAAATGTTGTTGTTGGTGCACAACCTGCAGGTGCCGCTGGCGGCGGCGGACGTGGTGGCGGTGGCGGCGCGGCAGGTGGTGGTGGCCGCGGTGGCGCTGCAGGCGCAGCACCTGCAGCTGGCGGAGCGGCTGGAGCAGCAGCGGGCGCGGCAGGAGCACCAGCCGGAGCACCGGCTGCGAATGCTGGTGGCGGCGCCGCAGCAGGCGGTGGAGGCGGTCGAGGTGGTGGTGGCGGCAATGCCGTTCCCGCACTTCGTGGATCGGCCGCTCAGCCGTGGGTTCCGTTCCTGCCTTGGGCAGCAGCGTTCTACGATTACAACCAGGCCAATGCAATGAAGTACGATCCAGAGGGAATGTGTTTGCCTCCGGGTGGTCCTCGCATGTTCGCAACGCCGTACCCGATGGAAATCATCCAGTCGCCGGAAACCAAGCGCATCTGGATCGTTTTCGAAGGCGGCGCCCATGTGTGGCGTGAAATCTATATGGATGGCCGTCCGCATCCCAAGAACGATGCGATCAAGGGCCTGACCTGGCTGGGCCACTCCGTTGGCCATTGGGAAGGCGATACGCTGGTCGTCGATATGACGAATTTCCAGGAAGGAACATGGCTGGACTATGCGGGTCACCCGCATACGGAACAGCTGCATGTCGTTGAGAAATTCACTCGCCCCAACAAGGGCACGCTTCACTACGAAGCTCTCATTGATGATCCCGGCGCCTATACCAAACCGTGGTCGGTTCAGTGGAACATCAACTGGAACGCTGCCGGCGAACTCAAGGAGTACATCTGCCAGGAGAACAATCTGTACCTGAATCACCTGAAAGATGATTTCGGGAACTCGTTTATTCCTCACTAGAGCAGCGAGCTGGAAAAAGGGCGGCGCCTTAATAAGCGCCGCCCCTTTTTTATTCTGTAGTCGCGGTCTGTGACCAGTGCTGTCCAAAACAGAATTCCTCTTTTGGCCTGAAACCCTGCTCGGCAGTCGCTGGAGATTTCCTAGTTTCGGATGACCTTGAAGCTCCCGGTTTTACTTCCAACCTTCCACGTTCCTGTAATGACGCGGGAATAGGCTGCGCCAAGGTTTTCCATCTTACCGTCGACGATGTAGTGGACGGTCTTTCCGGACTCGTCCTTCGCATCCGCTTCGAAGTGCAGCAACCACGGATCAGCTGCGATCGCGATGTTATCCTTCGTCGCCGCTGCGGCTCCACGCGAGGGAGCGGCAGATGGAGCTGCGGAGGAAGACGGAGCCGAAGCGGCGAGACCGAGAGCCGCACTGGTTTTGGATCCAACGAGGCCGTCCACCGGCAGGTTCTTGCTCTTCTGAAATGCCATGACCGCGTCCTGAGTTCCCTTGCCAAAAGTACCGTTGGTTTCCCCGGTTGCGAATCCCGCTTCTCCAAGCTTCTTCTGTAGAGCAGCGACGTCCTGTCCGCTGGAACCCACTGCCAGAAGTTCGAACTTTGTCGTCGGAGCAGCAGCTGCCGCTGCCGCCGGAACTGGGACCGTCGTGCCAGCGGTTGCTTCCGCCGCCTGTTTTGCGATTGCCGCATCTCTGGCCGCAATCGCCGCCTTGCCGGCATTAATGACGTCCGGCGGAGTCAATGTCAGATTCTGCATCGGAGATTGATCCGGCCCCGGGTTCAGGACTCCAGTAAGTGTGGTGTTTCCATACCCCGTACTGACAAAATTGAAATCCAGCAGAAGACGATTCTCCTTACCTTTCACAAGCCACCAGTCTCCACTCCACGAACCCTTTAAAGGATGCCCGTATTGCGCAAACACAGGAATGGCTATCGCCAGACATGCTATCGCGCCAACCAGACTTCTTATTTTCGACTGCATTACCCCCTCCTTCTCAGACACAAACGAAAACTGCAATTGGACTGCGAATGTTAACACCACTCCAACAAAAGAGAAACACATGGATGCCGCAGCAGCAGGGCGCATCAGCGACTTTTACAGCAATTTGATTTGGATTTTGAACGGAGGCACATCGTATACTCCGCGTAGCAACACAGGGTTGCATTTTTCAACTGTTAGGAGCCTCTTGTCTCTGCTCCGGAGAGCCTGTTGCTCTTTCCTCGCAAAGCCTTCGAAGTTCCCGACACATCCTGAGAAGAAGGAAAACCATGACGAAAAAACTGTTTGTAGGAAATTTGTCGTTTCAGACGTCAGAGCAGGACCTTAACGACTTGTTTGCTCAGGTAGGCAAGGTGGATTCGGTCAGCATCATCACCGACCGCATGACAGGACGCTCGAAGGGATTCGGGTTTGTTGAAATGGATAACGAAGCCGCGGAAAATGCGATTACCAAGTTCAACGGCGCGGACCTTGACGGCCGCAAACTCACCGTCAACGAAGCCCGTCCGCTGGTGAAGAAGGAGTTCGGCGGAGGAGGCGGTGGCGGCGGACGAGACAGCCACGGCGGAGGACGCGGCGGTGGTGGCGGCGGACGACGCGATCGGTACTAACAGTTAGAGCTGGAGCAGGGGGAATTTATCAATGTTCAATTCTCAATGGTCAATTGTCATCCGAGCGGTAATCAGAATTCCCTTCCACTCGGATGACAATTGACCATTGAGAATTGAACATTGATAAATTCCCCCTGCCTCTCCCTCATAGAGCACTGTCCTTGGTCGCAGACAGTGGGTAAAGTACACTAGCCGGAATGACATCGAACTCGGATTTGCGCTACGAGTGGACCGTCTCCGAAATTGAATCGATCTACACTCTGCCTCTGCCGGAGCTGATCTTTCAGGCACAACTTTCTCACCGGAAGTTTCATCAGGCGGATCAGATTCAGGGCTGCGTCCTCTTGAGTGTCAAAACGGGCGGCTGTCCGGAAGACTGTGCCTACTGCCCCCAGTCTGCGCGGTACGATACCGGAGTTGAATCCACTCCGATGCTAAGCGTCGAAGAAACATTGGCTGCTGCAGCATCGGCACGCGCACAAGGCGCAACGCGCTTTTGCATGGGAGCCGCCTGGCGGGATGCCCCCCACGACCCGCGATTCGAACAAATTCTGGAAATGGTGCGCGGCGTTCGATCGCTGGGCATGGAAGCCTGCTGCACGCTGGGAATGCTGACGCAGGACCAGGCCAACCTGCTGGCAGAAGCCGGACTCACGGCCTACAACCACAATCTCGACAGCGGCCCCGAATTCTACGGCAGCATTATCTCCACACGAACCTACGAAGATCGGCTCCAGACCCTGGACCGCGTGCGCCGGGCGGGTGTCACGATCTGTTGCGGTGGAATCATCGGCATGGGAGAGGATCGCGTATCGCGCTGCCGTTTGATCGAACAGCTGGCAACACAACGGCCTCATCCGGAAAGCGTCCCAATAAATATGCTGGTACGGGTTGCGGGAACTCCTCTTGCGAATGAAGCGGAAATCGATGCGCTCGAACTGGTGCGCACGATCGCGACTGCACGAATCGTGATGCCTGCATCCATCGTCCGCATGAGTGCGGGAAGACTTTCGCTCACCGATGAAGCGCAGGCTCTGTGCTTCCTTGCCGGTGCCAATTCCATTTTCATGGGAGATAAACTGCTCACCACTCCCAATCCCGAAGCGGACAACGATCATGCGCTTCTGGGCAAACTCGGAATGCAGCTCCGTCCGCAATCCGTCCAGGTTTGAGGTTTATCCCCGTGAGTTCATCGGAGCTTGAACGGCGAGTTCGAAAGGCCATCCGGGAGCTGGAAGCCGACGGCCTTCGCCGCACGCTTCAGCCTCCATCCGGCATCGATCTTTCATCGAACGACTATCTTGGACTCGCGACGCACCCGTACGTAAAGCAGCGAATGGCGGAAGCTGTCTTGAGCGAAGGTTGCGGATCCACGGGTTCGCGTCTGCTGCGAGGGAACCGGGAATCGTTTGTTCGCGTCGAACGGCGATTTGCGGAATTCAAAGGCGCCGAATCGGCGCTGTACTTTGGCTCTGGTTATGCGGCCAATGTCGGTGTTTTGTCTACGTTCATCGAGCGACAGGACATCGTTTTCTCCGACGAACACAATCACGCGAGCATCATCGACGGAATCCGGCTCTCGCATGCGAAGCGGACAAAGTTTCCCCATTGCGATGTGGATCGCGTTGCGCAGCTTTTGAGGGGAGCGCCTGGCGGCACACAGAAGTTCCTGGTTACTGAATCGCTATTCAGTATGGATGGGGACTTTGCTCCGCTCGCAGACTACGCAGACCTCTGCAGGGAAACCGGCACGGCACTGATTGTCGACGAAGCGCACGCCGTTGGAATCTACGGCGCCCGCGGCAGCGGCTTTGTGGAATACACCGGCACGGAATACGCCGTTTTTCTAACGATCAACACGGCAGGAAAGGCGCTCGGCGTTGCGGGTGCGTTTGTTGCAGGCCCGGTCTGGGCCATCGACTTTCTGATTCAACGGGCGCGCCCATTCATTTTTTCAACTGCACCGCCCCCGCCGGTTGCTGCCGCACTGGAAGCCAGCCTGGATGTGATTCGAGATGAACCCGAAAGACGGCTGCAGTTACTGGCCAGGAGCGCACTACTCCGCAGTCTTCTCGGCGAGTCTGGATTGGATACTCCTTCCTCAAATTCCCAAATCATTCCCGTGATCCTCGGGGACAACCAGCGCGCCTGTAATGCAGCGCAGGAACTTCAGCGCGAAGGCTTTGATGTTCGCGCGCTTCGGCCGCCGACAGTGCCCGCCGGCACAGCGCGTTTGCGTGTTACTGTCAACGTGGGCCTCGAGGAATCTACACTCCGCAGATTTGCATTGGCCCTCGGAAAAGTATGCTCCACGGTCTGTTCATAACCGGAACGGGTACCAGCGTCGGAAAGACTGTGGTCGCTGCGGCTCTGATGCATCGCTACCGCTCAATTGCGCCAGTTCGCTACTGGAAACCCATTCAAACTGGAATTGAACGGGATGATGACACGGCGGAGGTTCGACGTCTTGGAGCCTGCAACGATGATGAACTACTCAATGACGGAATTCGGCTCGCCGGTCCGGTTTCACCGCATCTGGCTGCAGAGTTGAGCCAGACGCAGATTCACATCCAGGAACTGGTTGGCACCGTAGAAAAATTCGCGTCAACAAGCTGGATCATCGAAGGAGCGGGCGGAGTTCTCGTGCCAGTCAATGAAACGGAGTTGATGATTGATCTCCTGGTTCACCTGCAATTGCCGGTGCTGGTGGTGTCTCGCGCCGAACTGGGTACGATCAATCACACGCTGCTGACGCTGGAAGCGCTCCGCGCCCGCGCACTACGAGTGGCTGGTGTGGTTATGGTGGGCATACGAAACGCGGGCAATCGCGATGCAATCGAACGTTATGGCAATGTTGCAGTTCTCGGAGAGATGCCTGACATACCAAATCTCACACCGGAGGCCGTAGCGCTTTGGGCCAATGCAGAACTGGACCCGAACGGCAGTCTTCAGATTTGTTTTCAATGAACCAGAAACCCAATCTTTCGGATCGAGATCGCGTTTGCTTGTGGCATCCGTATACCCAGATGAAAGTGGCGCCGGATCCCATCCCCATCGTGCGCGGTGAAGGCGTCTGGCTGTACGCCGAAGATGGCCGGCGCCTGCTGGATGGAACATCGTCATGGTGGGTGAACATTCATGGCCACTCGCACCCGAAACTGAATGAAGCGCTTTCCTCGCAGGCGCGAAAACTCGAACACGTGATGTTCGCCGGCGTCACGCATGAACCGGCGGTAGAACTCGCCGAACGATTGACGTCGATACTTCCCTCAGGACTGACACGCATTTTCTACTCGGACAACGGATCGACCGCGGTGGAAGCTGCGCTTAAGATGGCGTATCAGTACTGGCAGAACCGCGGTAAACGCAACCGCAGGGAGTTCGTGGCTCTGAACCATGCGTATCATGGCGATACGATAGGTGCGATGTCCGCCAGCGAAAACTCCGTCTTCACAAAGGCTTTTGGGCCGCTGCTCTTTGACGTGCACCGCGCGTACTCCCCGTACTGCTTTCGATGTCCGCTGGGGCTGGAACGATCGAGTTGTCAGATCGATTGCCTTCAGGGACTCCGCCGGCTTCTGGAAACTCAATACGACTCGATTGCGGCGGTGATCGTCGAACCCATGCTGCAGGGCGCCGGCGGCATGATCGTATGGCCGAAGGAATTTCTCAGCGGAGTGCGGGAGATATGCGATCGATACGATGTTTTGATGATTGCAGATGAAGTGTTGACGGGGTTCGGACGAACCGGTCGGATGTTTGCCTGCGAGCATGCTGGAATTACGCCGGACATTCTCTGCCTTTCGAAAGCGTTGACGGGGGGATATCTGCCTCTGGCAGTTACAGCTGCAACTGAAAATGTGTTCGAGGCGTTTCTCAGTGACGACCGCTCGAAGGCGCTCTTTCATGGACACTCGTATACTGCGAATCCGCTTGGCTGCGCGGTTGCGCTGGCGAGTCTGGACTTGTTTGATGAAGAACAAACTCTGCAGCGAGTTCAACGGCTGGAGATCCAGTTCCGCACCAGATTGAATCTGCTGCGAGGTCAACCCCTCGTCGCGGATGTCCGGGGAATTGGAGGCATTGCGGCTATCGAACTTGCAACGTCGAACGGCGGATACCTCGACGATATCGGTCCGAAGCTCACGACGGAATTCGTAAAGCGCGGCCTGTTGCTGAGGCCGATGGGAAACATACTGTATTTCATGCCACCCTACGTGATTACCAGGTCGGAAGTGGATTGGGCGTTTGATCAAATAAGCGATGTACTCAGTAAATTTAGATGAAAGAAAAACTGCCCTCCTGAGTCAGAAGGGGTGGCCCGAAGGGCCCGGGTGGTTCCAAAGCCGTAGCGTTGCGGCTTTGGAACCACCCCTCGCGGGATCCGCTTCGCAATCCCGCTGCCCTCCTGACTCAGGAGGGCAGTCCTTCCATTTTCCAATTCATTCCTGCATTTCTGATTCGTCCTCATGAAAATCGTCAGCGTCGGATCCGCCATACCTGAAACCGTCGAGACCAACGACGCGGTTGAATCGCGTCTGGGACTGGCACCTGGATGGATCGAACGCCGCACAGGAATTCTCGGGCGGCCGACGGCGTTACCCACCGAAGCGACTTCCGACCTCGCCATTCGCGCCGGATCCCTCGCAATGAAACGATCCGGAATCGCGAACGACGATATTGGCCTGCTACTGCTCGCCACCAGTACACCGGACCACTTGCTTCCTCCAACGGCTCCACTGGTTGCCCATCAATTGGGTCTGCATCACACAGGAGCTGTCGACCTTGCCGGCGCATGCTCGGGATTCCTCTACTCCATGATTCTGGCCAACTCCTATGGGGACGCCATGCGAAAACCCGTTCTCGTCGTCGCCGCGAATATCCTCACCCGAAGAGTGAATTACAATGATCCTTCAACCGTGGCGCTGTTCAGCGACGGTGCAGGCGCCGTGGTCCTTTCACCGAGCAATACTTCTCACTTCCTCGGCTCATATCTCGGCTCGGATGGTTCGTCGTACGATACGATTGGAATTCCGGCCGGCGGCAGTCGTGAGCCTCTCACTTCGGCAGCGCTCCTGGAGGGCCGTCATCTGATGACCATGCGACGCGGATCGTCGCTCTTCAAAGAAGCGGTTCACGCCATGGCATTCGCCGGGAAGGAAGCCCTGAAAATGTCGCGACTCGAATCGGGGGCAATCGACCGGTGGATTCCACACCAGGCAAACTCCAGAATCATCCATGATGCTGGGAAACTCCTCGGCATTCCGCCCGAGCGAACCATCAACGTTGTTGCGAAATACGGGAACAGCTCTGCAGCAACAATCCCGATTGCGCTCTCCGACGCCATCGAGTCCGGTCGAATTCAGCCCGGAAACCTCCTGCTCTTCACTGCAGCGGGTGCGGGGATGGTGAGCGCCGGACTCGTGCTGCGCGCCTGACGCGGTTGACAACGTCGCTCAAACCAGAAACAATTCTTAGATGCCTACCTGGGAAGAGAAGCTCGCAGACCGTATCGATCCGCAGTTAGCCGATGAGATCAACGTTTTTGAAACCGAAATCCAGCTGCGCAAACAGGGCAAGTTGGACGAGAAGGTCTTTGCCGAGACCAGGTTACGCCGCGGCGCCTATGGCCAACGCTATGACAACGGTCATCGGAACGATGGAATCCGGTCTCAGGAACTGAAATACACCACGGACCTGACCAAAGGCCCCGACACTCTATGGGATGCGCCCGGAATGCAGCGCATCAAGATTCCTTTTGGCGGACTCAATCCCGATCAAATGGAGACGCTGGCCGATCTCGCCGAGGAATATGCCGACAGCGTACTGCACGTCACCACGCGCCAGGACTTTCAATTCCATTTCGTCCAGATCGACGACACTCCTTCGTTGATGCGGCGGCTTGCCGCCGTCGGAATCACAACTCGTGAAGCCTGCGGAAACTCGGTGCGCAACGTCACGGCCTGCCCTCTGGCCGGTGTGTGCCGGACTGAAGTGTTCGATGTCATCCCATATGCAAAGGCATCGGCGAAGTTCATGCTCGGTCATCCGGACGCCCAGGGATTCGGACGAAAATTCAAGATCGCATTCTCGGGTTGCGAAGGTGAAGCCTGCGGCCTGGTCAACATGCACGACCTGGGCGGCATCGCCGTGAAGCGTATCGAAGGCGGTAAGGAGAAACGCGG
>Ga0210380_10000721_pt1 | contig 14102 bp, 12 predicted proteins | sample PLM4_5_coexredo_FD_155476 | JGI IMG/M metagenome (GOLD analysis project Ga0210380, IMG submission 155476) | Groundwater sediment microbial communities from an aquifer in East River, Colorado, USA - PLM4_5_coex redo | ecosystem: Environmental > Terrestrial > Soil > Riparian zone | place: USA... | reverse complement strand
AAAGGGAGGATGGCGCCGAATGTTGGGGGTGCCGATGCTGCGCGAAGGTGTTCCACTTGGTGCCATTGTAGTCGGTTGGCGTGAACCCGGACCCGTTTCACCAACGCAGGAACAGCTGCTTAAAACTTTCGCCGACCAGGCGGTGATCGCAATCGAGAACGTGCGGCTCTTCAACGAAACCCGCGAGTCTCTCGAGCAGCAGACCGCGACGGCGGAAATACTGAAGGTCATCAGCAGTTCACCCACAGACATGCAGCCGATCTTCGATGCCATCGTCGAGAGCGCCGTGCGGCTGTGCGACGGCGTATACAGCGCCGGCTTGCTGCTCAAGGACGAACTCATTCATCTTGTCGCCTCCCACAACTGGGTCGGCGAAGGCGCCGCGGTTGCGCAGCGGCTGTTTCCGATGGCGCTCAACCGCGACCATCTGACGGCGAGGGCCATACGCGAAAGCCGCATCGTTCACATGGAAGACATGCAGAACGACCCCGATGTGCCTGCAACCTCCCGCGAACTGGCGATTGCGACCGGGTATCAGACGCTGCTCATCGTGCCCATGCTGCGCAATGGCCGGGCGATCGGCGCGATTGTGGTCGCGAAGGCGGAAGGGCCTTTTTCGGATAAGCAGATAGCGCTCTTGCAAACCTTCGCCGACCAGGCGGTAATCGCGATCGAGAACGTGCGGTTGTTCAAAGAGCTCGATGCGCGCAACCGCGACCTGACCGAATCGCTCACGCAGCAGACCGCGACTTCCGAAGTGCTGAAAGTCATCAGCCGGTCAACTTTTGACTTGCAGCCGGTGCTGCAGACGCTGATCGAAAACGCTGCAAAGCTCTGCGCCGCCGACACCGCTATCATCTTTCGCCCCGATGAAGACGGCAATTGCCGTCCGGTCGTCCAATATCAATTCGATTCGAAACCCGAGCTGCTAAGGCGCATCGAGGAGCATCCATTCCATCCCGATCGCGGAACCACCGTCGGCCGTGTCATGCTTGAGCGCCGCACGGTGCATATCGACGATATCCGCAGCGATCCCGAATTCACGCGCGACGATATCGTGGAAATCGGCGGCTATTGCACGACTTTGGGCGTGCCGATGCTGCGCGAAGACGAGCTGATCGGCGTGATCGGACTGATGCGCACCGGCAAACCAAATCCCTTCACCCAAAAACAGACCGAGCTGGTAACGACGTTCGCCGACCAGGCGGTGATCGCTATCGAGAACGTGCGGCTGTTCAACGAAATCCAGGCACGCAATCGCGATCTCGCCGAATCGCTCGACCAGCAGACGGCGACTTCGAACGTCCTCAAAGTCATCAGCCGCTCCACCTTCGATCTGCAAGCCGTGCTGGACACGCTGATCGAAAATGCGACGCGGCTCTGTGGCGCCGAAAGAGGTTTCATATTCCGTCGCGAACAGGACGGTTACGCGCTAGCCGCGTCCGATCGCGCGCCGGACGATTTCAGGGAGTGGCGGACACGCGCGCTCATACGGCCGGGCGAAGGTTCCGTGACGGGGCGGGTCGCGGCGACGAAACGCACTGTGCAGATTCCCGATGCGCAGCTCGATCCGGAATGGCTGGCTGCGCACACGGATGCAAATGTCACCGAAGAAGTGAGAACCCTGCTTGGGGTGCCTATCCTCAGGGAAGGCGAGCTAATCGGCGTGATCGCCATGTGGCGCATTGAAGTGCGTCCGTTTACAGAGAAGCAGATAGAGTTGATCGAGACTTTCGCCGACCAGGCGGTGATTGCGATAGAGAACGTGCGGCTGTTCAATGAAACGAATGAGGCACTGGAGCGGCAAACCGCAACTGCAGAGATCCTGCGCGTCATCAGCCAGTCGCCGACCGACGTCCAGCCTGTGTTCGACATGATCGCCCGTAGCGCCGTGCGCCTGTGCGACGCGTCGTTCGGCACCGTGTTCCAATTGCACGGCGATCTGCTCGATCTCGCCGCCCATGATGGCATGACCAAGGATGCACTCGATGGTTTTCGGATGGTTTGGCCCGGCCGTCCTACCGGGGAATCCATCGTGGGCCGGGCATTCCTCAGCGGTGAAACCGTCCACGTAGAGGATGCCGCCGACGTTCCGAATTACCTCTTTTCGTCGGTGCAGCGCGCCGTCGGTTACCGCACCGTCGCGGCAGTTCCAATGATGCGCGAGGGCCACGCCATCGGAGTGATTCTTACATGGCGGCTTGAGACCCGGCCTTTTTCATCCAAACAGATCGCGCTGCTACAGACCTTCGCCGACCAGGCGGTAATCGCGATCGAGAACGTGCGGCTCTTCAACGAGACGAAAGAAGCGCTCGAGCAGCAAACGGCCACGAGCGAAGTCCTGAAAGTCATCAGTCGTTCGACCTTCGATCTTCAGCCAGTTTTGGAGACGCTTATCGAGAATGCGGCGAGGCTTTGCGCAGCCGACATGGGATTTCTATACCGGTTCGACGGGGATCTTCAGCGCATAGCGGCCGCGCACAACATCCCTGCCGAGTTCAGGGACTTCGTCGCCCGAAATCCTGTTGGCCCCGGCCGCGGAAGCGCGGTGGGGCGGGCGATTCTTGAGGGTCGCCCGGTACTAATTCACGACGTGCTGGCCGACCCGGAGTATTCATATCCAGGGGTAGGGCTTGGCGGCTACCGCACGATCCTGGGCGTACCCATGCTCAGAAGCGGCGTTCCGGTCGGCGTGTTTTCGGTAGCCAGAACCCACGTCCTACCCTTTACGGAAAAGCAGGTCGAGCTGGTGACAACCTTTGCCGACCAGGCGGTGATAGCGATCGAGAATGTGCGGATGTTAAGTGAAACGAAAGAGGCGCTAGAGCAGCAAACGGCGACCGCTGAAATTCTCCGCGTAATCAGCGGCTCCCTGACTGACACGCAGCCGGTGTTCGATGCGATCGTGAACAGCGGGAGTGATTTGTTCGGTGGCTTGAATATTTCTTTACGAATAGTAATAAACGACCAGTTGGTACGGGTGGCAAGTACGCGACATCTGACGCGAGAGGACGATCAGCTAACAACCGCCCTTCAAGATGAAGGATTACCGTCGTCTCGCGCTATCTTGCGTCGTGAGGTCGTTCACATTCCAGACATCTCTTCGGACCGGGGGACCTCAGAACCGGCGCGGCTGCTCGCAAAACGCAGGGGCTGGCGCGCAATTCTATGCGCGCCGCTACTTCGACAAAAAGAAGGGGTCGGGGTGATTTCCGTGACTCGCCAAACGCCCGGCCCCTTTTCCGACAAGCAAATCTCATTGCTTCGCACATTCGCCGACCAGGCGGTGATCGCGATCGAAAACGTGCGGCTGTTTAATGAAATCCAGGATAAGAGCCGTCAGCTCGAAGTCGCGAGCCAGCACAAGTCGGAATTTCTCGCCAACATGTCGCATGAATTGAGAACGCCGCTCAACGCCGTGATCGGCTTTTCCGAAGTGCTCGACCAGCGCATGTTCGGCGAACTCAACGACAAGCAGCTCGAATACATCAAATTCATCCACACGTCGGGCAGCCATCTTTTGTCGCTCATCAATGACATTCTCGACCTCTCCAAAGTCGAAGCCGGCCGCATGGAGCTTGAGTTAAACAATTTTAATTTGCCGATGGCGATCGAAAACGCGGTCACGCTGATCAAGGAGCGCGCGACGCGCCATGGTATAGCGCTCGAATACGCGGTCGACGACAGCCTCGCCGAGATCAACGCTGACGAACGCAAATTCAAACAAGTCATGCTCAACCTGCTCTCCAACGCGGTGAAATTTACGCCGGAAGGCGGACGCATTACGGTTGGGGCGCGCGCGGTAGATGGAATGATACAGGTCAGCGTGACAGATACGGGCGTCGGCATTGCCGCAGCCGACTGCGAGGCAGTGTTCGAGGAATTCCGCCAGGTCGGCAACGATTCTAAGCGCAAGGCCGAAGGCACGGGGCTCGGGCTTGCGCTCGCGCGAAAGTTTATCGAACTGCATGGCGGGCGCATCTGGGTGACGAGCGAACCGGGGAAAGGGTCGACGTTTGCGTTTACGCTGCCCGCGTGCGCTGAGTCGTCCGGGAATAGAACGGTCGAACATTAACGAGCCTGCCAGAGGCAAATGCATATGGCAAATGAACTGATCCTGCTCATTGAAGACAACGTGGTGAACCGCACGCTCATACGCGACGTCCTGAACTTCAAGGGATATCAAACACTGGAGGCCGCGACTGCCGAAGAAGGCATCAAGCTCGCCATTGAGAAAAAGCCGGCGCTGGTGCTCATGGATTTTCAGCTGCCCGGCATGAACGGCATCGACGCCTTCCATGTTTTGCGTGCCGACGCCACGACGCGGGCAATACCGGTGATTGCGGTCACCGCGTCCGCGATGCCGGAAGACCGCAGAAGAATGCTCGATGCGGGCTTCGACGGCGTGCAGACGAAACCGATCCATGTACTTGAATTTTTGAAATCGGTGGAAGAGACGTTGCAAAGGAAGGCAGCGAAGCCGTAGGCGAGTGGGACGGTGGACGCATTTGGGCGCCGCGAATTCGATTCCCGGCGGCGTCGAGATCTGCGTCGCCGATACGGGTGTCGGGATCGCGCCCGAAGATTGCGCTGCGGTGTTCGAGGAGTTTCGCCAGGTCGGCCAACAGTCGGCCGGCAAACCCGAGGGCACGGGCCTTGGTCTGGCCCTCGCCTGCAAATTCGTCGAATTGCACGGCGGCAAAATCGGTGCCACGAGCGAAGTCGGCAAGGGCTCGACTTTTACTTTTTCGCTCATGGATTGTGCGCTGCCGGCGGCGGCCCGGGCCATGTAGCGGCACAGAAATCGCGCTAACCTTGTTTTAGATCAATCTTTCGGCAGGGTCCCGCTGCTATTCTGCGCGCTCATCTAAAGGAGCTCTGCATGACCAAATTGTTATTGGCGATCTGCCTTTGCGCGGCCTGCGCATTCACGCACGCGGCCGACAAACCGGCGACGGCGGCAGCTAACGAAACCGTCAAAGGGGAAGTCCTCGAAACCATGGACTCCGGCGGCTTTACCTATATGCGGCTGAAATCCAAAGACGGCGAGCTGTGGACAGCGGTGCGCGCCACGCCCGTCAAGGTCGGCAGCCAGGTCACGGTCGAAAACGGCATGACGATGAAAAATTTCGAAAGCAAAACGCTCAAACGCACGTTTGCCTCGATCGTGCTCGGCGATCTCGCCGGCGCGCCGAAAGGGCCGCATGGCGCCGCCGCCGCGGCGCCCCCTCATGCAGTCGCGGCCCAGGCGCCGGAAGCTTCCGACGTCAAGGTGGACAAAGCGAAGGGCGCCAACGCACGCACTGTGGCCGAGGTCAACGCCAAGAGCGCAGATCTCAAAGACAAACCCGTCGTAGTCCGCGGCAAAGTAGTCAAATACAACGGTGGCATCATGGGGAAAAACTGGATCCATCTGCGCGATGGGTCGGGCGCCGCCGGCGACGGTTCCAATGACCTGCTCGTAACCACCTCAGAGCAGGCTAAAGTCGGCGATATCGTCAATGCAGAAGGTTTCGTGCGCACCGATAAGAATTTCGGCTCGGGCTACGCCTACAAGGTACTGATCGACGACGCGAAGCTGAAACAATAAGGCGGCGGCGCGCTATTCCGGCTGGATATTCGCCTCGCGCACGACTTTTCCCCACTTCGCAATTTCCGCGCGCAGAAACGTCCCGAACTCCGCGGGCGTGCTCGCTACTGCATCGGCGCCGAACTCGAGCAGGCGCTGCCTGACTTCCGGGTGCGCGAGCGCTTTGCGCAATTCCGCATTGAGCCGGTCGATTTGCGCGGCGCCGGTTTTCGCCGGCGCGAGAAAGCCGTACCAGCCGGAGAGCACGAATCCCGGCAGGCCAGACTCCCCGGCGGTCGGCAGATCGGGCGCCGCGGGTGAGCGGCGCTCACCGGTGACGGCAAGCGCGCGCAATTTACCGGCCTGGATGTGCGCGGCGACCGTGGGCATGCTGATGAAGGCCATCTGAGTTTCGCCGCCCAACAAGGACGTGAGCGCCGGTCCCGCGCCTTTATAAATCACGCCGGGAATACGCGCGCCGACCATCGAATTGAACTGGGCAAGTCCCATGTGCATCGGCGTGCCCGAGCCGGCGATCGCGGAATTCAATTTGCCCGGCGCGGCTTTCGCGAGCGCCACCAGCTCGCGTACCGACTTCGCCGCCACCGACGGATGCACGACCAGCACGTAGAGACCGTCCGCCGCGAGCATGACCGGCGCGAAATCGCGCAGCGTATCGAACGGCAGCGATTTGTTGAGCGTCGAATTGACGGCGAGTGTGCTGGTCGCAATGCCGAACGTGTAGCCGTCCGGCGGCGATTTCGCCAGCATGTCGAGGCCGATAATGGTGGCGGCGCCTGCGCGGTTGTCGATCACGACCTGCTGGCCGAAGCCTTCGCTCATCTTCGGGGCGAGGATGCGCGCGATCACATCGGAGCCGCCGCCCGGTGGATACGGCACGATGAGACGTACCGGACGATTTGGAAACGGCTGCGCCTCCGCGGCGAAACTGATTGCGGCAAGCAGTACCATGGCAATTATGCGTGGCCGCATTGCCGGTCCGGAACCAGGCGCTCTCACTCGGCCTCCTCTGCTGTTACACTTCGCATTCGCAAAATAATCAAGCATCGTTGCATCACCATGAAACTCGTCGTGCAGGCAATCGCCGCCGTAATTGTAGCGGCGGCTTTCGGATCGGTGTGCGCACAATCGTACCCCGTCAAGCCAGTGCGCTTGATTGTGCCGTATCCGCCCGGGGGCGGGACGGACATTTTCGCGCGCATGCTCGGCGCAAAATTGGGCGAAGTGCTGGGCCAGCAGATGGTGATAGAAAATCGCGCAGGCGCGGCCGGCGTGCTTGGCGCGGAAGCCGCGGCAAAAGCCCCGCCCGATGGCTATACGCTCGTCGTCGGCCAGGCGAGCAATCTCGCGATCAACCCGCACATGATGAGCAAGCTGCCTTACGACCCGGTCAAGGATTTCGCGCCGATCACCTTGATTGCCACCTCGCCGAGCCTGCTCGTCGTGCATCCGTCGCTGCCCGTGCGCTCGATCAAAGACCTGGTGGCACTCGCCAGGGCGCGGCCTGGCACGATCAACTATGCGTCGGCCGGCAACGGGAGCCCCGGTCATCTGGCGGCGGAATACTTCAAGAAGGTCACGAAAACCGACATCGTTCACATACCTTATAAAGGCGCGACGCCTGCGATGCTCGACGTGATCGCGGGGCAGGCGTCGCTTTATTTCACGTCGCCGGTCGCCGCGCAACCGTATGTGCAGGCGGGACGGCTGCGCCAGATCGCGGTGACGAGCGCACAACGCTTTCCGCCGTTGCCCGACGTGCCGGCGATCGCCGAATCCGGTTACCGTGAATTCGACATGACTTCTTGGTGGGGATTGCTGGCGCCGGCGGGCGTGCCAAAAGAAATCGTCGCCCGCCTGCATGCCGATGCGATCAAGGTGCTCAACACCGCAGATATGAAAGAACGGCTCGCGAGCCAGGGTGCGGTGGTCGTGACTAATACGCCAGAGCAATTCGCCGCTTATATAAAATCCGAAATCGCCAACTGGGGCCGTGTAGTCGCCGTCTCCGGAGCTCGGATGGACTAACAGCCAGGTTCAGCCACAGATAAGCACAGATACACACGGATATGATCCCAGATCGAGCGTCTTTGCACTATCCGTGTTTATCTGTGGCTAATAGCTTTTGAAAGTAACGTGTAGAAAGGACCAGAATGTTGCTGGGGCAAGGTGTGATGATCAACTGGAGCGACGTGGCGTCGGAGCACCGCGCCGCATACTACGAATGGCACAGCCGCGAGCACATGGTCGGGCGGGTTGCGATCAACGGGTTCCAGCGCGGGCGGCGCTACATCGCAGTCGATGCGCAGCGTGATTTTTTCAATTTTTACGAAGTCGACGACCTCGCGGTACTGACAGGGGCCGACTATCTCGCCAAGGCGAATGCGCCCAGCCCGCTCACGCAGCGCACTACGCCATTCGTTAAAAACAGTGTGCGCGGGATCTCGCGCGTGAAAAAATCGCTCGGCATCGGCACCGGCGGTTACGCACTGACGCTGCGCTTCGAGCCTGCTGACGGCGCGGCGGACAAGCTCGACCGCTATCTGGGCGATGCGTTCGTGAAGCTCGCCGCCATACCGGAAATCGCGGGCGTCCACCTGATAGTTGCGGATCCATCCGCAAGCACGATCGTGCCAGCAGAGAGAAAAGGCCGCCCTACCATCATTCCGAACTGGATCATCGTGCTGGAGGGAATCTCCATCGCCGCTCTTGACAGCGCATGCGATGCCTATCTCGCGGGCGAAATGCTGCGCGCGCACGGATGTGCGAATGCAATCGACCGGGAAACCTACGGTCTCCAAATCATGGTGTCGAAATCGGGCGTCGCCTAAAAACCCGAATACTTTATTGAGCCGCAGATAAATGCAGATGAACGCAGATGAACGCAGATGAAAATTAAAAATGCCAAAAGGGATTGCGCCCGAAATCCGACTCTATCCGCGTTTATCTGCGTTTATCTGCGGCTAATGGCATTTGCTGGAATCGCCCTTTGTCCTCTTGTTGCCGCAGCCGCCGAGAACTTTCCGTCGCGCCCGATGCGCATGATCGCGCCGTCGCCCGCCGGCGGCTCGGTTGACATCCTGGCCCGCACGGTCGGGCAGTATCTCGCCGCCAGCCTGGGCGTACCGGTGATCGTCGACAACCGCGTGGGCGCGAGTGGAATGATAGGCACCGAGCTGCTCGCGAAGTCGCCGCCCGACGGCTACACGATGATGATGGGGTATTCGGCGCATGCAACCAATCCCATCTTTATCAAGAAGCTGCCGTACGACACGCTGAACGATTTCTCCGGCGTCGTGCATATCGGCGACATACCGTTGCTGCTGGTCGTGCATCCGTCGGTGCCCGCGCAGTCCGTGCGCGAATTGATTGCGCTCGCCAAGGCGCGTCCGGGTCAATTGCAGTTTGCCGCAGGCGCAACAGGCGGCGGACCGTCGATGGCGGGCTTGCTGCTGAACCAGATGGCGGGGCTCGATATCGTCCAGGTTTCCTACAAAGGCAATGCGCCGGCGCAAGTCGATCTGCTCGGCGGTCAGGTCACGATGATGTTCGACACCATCAACACGAGCATCGCGCTGGCGCGAGCCGGCCGCTTGCGTGCGCTGGCGGTGACGAGCCTCAAGCGTTCATCTCTCGCGCCGGAACTGCCAACCATGGCCGAAGCAGCGCTGCCGGGATTCGACGTTCGTGCGTGGTACGCAGTCATGGTGCCCGCGCGCACTCGGCGCGAAATCGTGCAAAAGTTGAATGTAGAAATCAACAAGGCGCTCAACGATCCGGCGATTCGCTCGCGCCTGTCCGGCGATGGCGTGGAACTGGTCGGCGGCACGCCGGAGGCCGCGGATGATTTTATTCGATCGGAAATGGCGCGCTGGCCGAAGATAATTAAAGCAGGCAGTTAAGGCGTTCAGCGACCTCTGTGGCGCAACGTACAGACAACGACCGGCATCGCGGCTATGCTCCGACTTGCGTCAAGTCAGCATCCGCATTTGATGGATGCCTTGCAACCCAATGGAGAAGGACCTCATCATGAATAAATTATCAGTGTTTGCAGCAGTGTGTGTCGCCGCAGCCGTGGGCCTCGCCGGTTGCGCGGATCAACCATATCAATCGCAATCTTCGCAGCAATACCCTGACCAGGGCTACCAATCGCAGAGCACCTACGTCGGCACCGTCGACCGGATCGAAGTCGTCGCCAAAAAGGACCCGAACAACATCGCCGGCACCGTGATCGGCGGCATTATCGGCGGACTTATCGGCCATCAGATTGGCGGCGGCACGGGCAACACGGTCGCAACGATAGCGGGCGCCGCAGGCGGCGCCTACGCGGGCAACCAGGTCCAGAGCCGCAAGCGCGCCGACCACGAAACGTTTCGCGTGACAGTGCGCATGGATAACGGCCAGTATCAGACCGTTACCCAGGAAAACATCATGGACCTGCGCACGGGCGACCGCGTGCGTGTCGAAGGAAACAATATTTACCGCTATTGATGTGACCCTGGAAGCGCGGCGCCTGCGGCGCCGCGGTCTTCCGCTCGCCGGTTTCCCGCACTGCTGAAGATTTACTCAGGCTTCATTCCCGCATCGCGCGCGACCGTCGCCCAGCGCTGCAGCTCCGACGCGATATAAGACTTGAACTGCGCCGGACTCGTGGTCCTCACATCGACGGCGAGATCGACGGCCCGCTCGCGCACCGATGGGTGATCGATGGCGGCAACAAGATCCTTGTTGAGCCGTGCAATGATCGGCGCCGGCACGTTCACTGGCGCGACATAACCCCAGAACTGGTTGATGATCAGGTCCTTCATGCCAAGTTCGCCGAGCGTCGGCACATCAGGCAGCGCTTCGAGGCGCTTGTCGCCCATGATCGCAACCGGCGTAACGCGGCCGGTTTTGAGCGTGCCCGCCGCGCTCGCAAGCGTAAAAATGCCGAGTTGCACCTGGCCGCCGGCGAGTTCGATCATGGCAGGCGCTGCGCCTTTGTAGCTGACTTGGTTGAATTTCGTACCCGTGCGCGACTGCAGGAGTTCGAGCGTCAAATGCGTGAACGACCCGATGCCGGTGTGGGAGGCCGTCACTTCACCGGGCTTTGCCTTAGCGAGCGCGATGAAATCCTTGAACGACTTCGCCGGAGAACCCGCGTACAGGAACAAGATCTGCGGCGAGACGCCAATGAGCGTCAGCGGCATGAAATCGCGCGCGAGGTCGTACGGCATCCGCGCGGTCGTTGCAGGCAGTATGACGTGGGCCCCCTCGACAATGGTGATCGTATAACCATCGGGAATGGCCTTGGCCACCATGTCGACACCAATGGTGCCCGCCGCGCCCGCACGGTTGTCGACGACGACGGTCTGACCGGTAATCGTGGTCAGTCGCTGGCCGACGATGCGCGCGAGCGTGTCGGTGCTGCCGCCCGCCGGCCATGGCACGACCACGCGGATCGGCTTCGCGGGGAAGTCGGCCGCCGCCGCAGCCAGCGGCAACAGTGCCAAGATCAGAATCGCGTAACGTCGAAAACTATTCATGCATATCCTCCGGGTTGATTCGCCAGCTCGGAAAGGTGCCTGCACCGGCAGACGCCCGTCCGCATTCACCGCTATTGCGCCTTATCCAGGGTCGACAGCGCTTCCATCGCCAGAAAATACTGCAGTCCTTCGTCGAGCTGCTTGCGCAGCGGATGGGTCAGCACCATGCGCGTGTAGCGCAGCAGCATGTCGTTCTTTTTCGCGAGCTGCCCGGCGAGCTGCCACGCGCGCGGCAGCAGCTTTTCGCGCGGCATGAGTTCCGCGACAAGCCCGATGTCTTTGGCTTCCCGTGCGTTCAGCACCTGCCCCGTAAGCATCAGGTAGCGCGCACGGTTCAAGCCCATCAACATCGTGTAGACGACGTTGATGCCATCACCCGGCACGATGCCGCCGTTGTGAAAATGTGCGGTGTCCTCGAACGTGACGTCGTCCGCCGCGATCACGATGTCGCACATCAACGCGAGATCCGCATGGCGCTTGGCCGGCCCGTTCACTGCAGCAATCATCGGCACTTCGATCCCGAGTACCGCGTTGACCATTTTGCGCGCGTTGACGAACACTTCGTGCACGCCGCCGGGCGTCAGCTTGGCGCCATGAAAGAACGGCGTGTCCGGATCGAGCCGCGGGCCGCTGAATTCGTTGCCGCTGCCGGTGAGGATCACGATGCGGTTCTCGCGGTCTGTGCCGACGTCGGTAAATGCGCGCACGAATTCGACCTGCGCGTCGAGGTTCCACTGCAGCGGGCCGCCGTCGGTATGCAGCGTCATCTGCAGGATGCCGCCGCGCCGCTCCATTTTGATGAAGCGGTAGCTGCGGCTGTAGTCGTCGAATTTCGCCATTCTTACTTCTCCGATGTTTGCGTATCTCAATCCACGCGCGCGCCGGAATCCTTGATCACTTTGGCCCACTTCGTGACTTCGACCCTGATGTATTCGGTGAACTGCTCCGGCGTATTGGCCACAGGATCGAAGCCGAGCACCGCGAGCCGCTCCTTCGTATCCGGTTGAGCAACGATAGCGGTGATCGCGCGATTCAATTTCGTCACGTACACCTTGGGCGTGCCGGTCGGCGCAAAAAACGCGATCCACGTGTAATCCTCATAGCCGGGAAACCCCTGCTCGGCCACCGTGCCCACGTCGGGCAGGGACGGCATGCGCGCGGGGCTCGTCACGGCGACGCCGCGTATCTTGCCCGATTTAATCAGCGGCACCGTCGGCGGCATCGCGGTCAGCCCGATCGGCACCTGGCCAGAGGCGACGGCAAGCATGGCGGGTGCGGCGCTGCTGTATGGGATGTGAGTAATTTCGAGGCCCGCCATCAGTTTCAGCAGCCGCTCGCCCGTCAGGTGCGGCGTGCTGCCCGCGCCCGCGGAGCCGTACGAGAGCTTTTGTTTCTTGCCGAGCGCTATCAGCTCCTGCAGGTTGTTCGCCGAGACGGATGGATGAACGAAGATCATGTTGGGACTCACGCCCGCGTTGATGATGGGCGCGAAATCCTTGAACGGATCGTAGCCGGGATTCTTGTAGAGGCTCGCCGCCGCCACGTACTGGCTGCTGTTGCACAACAGCGTGTACCCGTCAGGCACCGCCTGCGCCGCAAGGCGGGTGGCAATAGTGCCGCCCGCGCCGCCGCGGTTGTCGATCACGATCGACTGGCCCAGCGTGTCGGAAAGTTTTTGGCCAACGACGCGCCCCATGATATCGATCGGGCCGCCGGCCGCGCCGCCGGCGAGCACGCGTATCGGCCGGTTCGGATAATCATCGGCTGCCAGGCAGGGCAATGCGCACACCAGTGTTGCAAGACACCCAACGCGTATCCAGTTCATCGACATCGTGGTCCTCCGGTTTTAGCTGCGCTGCCGCCCGTAGCCGTCTTGTTTTCGGTGTATCTAATCATAGAAACTTGGTCTGCGCTATGATGGCGAGACAATAAGAGTGCCTAACATAATGAAACACGTGTGCGTTGCATCCAGAATTGGTGATGGCAAGGCGCCCGGTGAAGGCAATAGTCGTTCTATTGCCAAGACGAGCAACGAAGCTAGCGCCGATTCTGGCTGCAACCCTTCGGGCTGGTACGAGTTTTGGCTCATAACATTGTCGCAAGCCACTTACTTAGAATGACTAAGTCGCGTGTCTTGCTTCGCGTTCTGAGCCAAAATCGTGACAGCGCATCGCGCGTTTCATTATGTTAGGCACTCTAATCGCCGGCAATTACGCGGCGTTTCGACACCGGCCGCACTCCGCGGCCCGCTCAGGAGACTATCGATGGCGGAAAAAATGAAGGGCTCGCGGCTCGTCGCGCATTTGCTCAAAGCGCACGGCGTCACCCACGTATTTTTCATGGACGCGGTGCTGCGGCGCGCGCTCGCGGAGATGGAAGACTTCGGCATCACGCGCATCCTCGGCCACTCCGAGAAAGCCGTCGCCTACATGGCCGACGGCTACGCGCGCGTGTCGGGCCGGCCCGGCGTCTGCTTCGCGCAATCGGTGGGCGCGGCGAATCTCGCGGCAGGCATGCAGGACCCCTACCTCGGCCACTCGCCAGTGATCGCGATGACCGGGCGCCACGTCGCGCAGTTCCAGTATCGCAATGCGTACCAGGAAGTCGATCACGGCCCACTCTACGCGGCAGTGACGAAATTTCACGGCCGCATCGACGCCCAGGAGCAGATCCCGCTGCTGTTCCGAGCCGCTTTCCGCGAAGCGACCACCGGCACGCCGCGCCCGGTGCATCTCGACGTCGCCGGCTTTACGGGCGACGCATTGACTGCAACCGAAGGCACGTTCGATCTCACAGTGGATGACGCGCACACGCGCTATCCCGCATTCCGGCCCGCGCCGGATCCCGCCGCAGTGGAGCGAGCGATCGTTGCAATCAAAGCATCAAAGCGTCCAGTGATCGTCGCCGACCGCGGCGTGATCGTCTCCGGCGCATCCGCAGCGCTCGCGCGTTTCGCCGAGCGCATTCAATCGCCCGTCGTCGTCACG
>Ga0210380_10000720_pt1 | contig 14115 bp, 12 predicted proteins | sample PLM4_5_coexredo_FD_155476 | JGI IMG/M metagenome (GOLD analysis project Ga0210380, IMG submission 155476) | Groundwater sediment microbial communities from an aquifer in East River, Colorado, USA - PLM4_5_coex redo | ecosystem: Environmental > Terrestrial > Soil > Riparian zone | place: USA... | reverse complement strand
CGCCACCGCGAGCAGCGACCCGGATGCCGGCGGCATCGTGCGGGACAGACGCGAGCCAGAGGCCATCGGGGGAAATCTGGCCGCGACTGGCGCCTCGTTGCAGCAGCCGCGGTTCACCTCCAAGCGTCGGGACCTCGTACACATTCGGACCCGATTCGTCGCTGGCGGTAAAAATGATTTGGGTGTCTTCCGGTGAGAACGAGAGATGCGAATACTCGCGCTCACCGTTCGTCAACCGCAATGCCGCGCCGCCGATCTGCTGGATCCAGATCTGCGGTGTCGTCCCGTCCTGCCCGCCATCCGAGACATAAGCGATCAGGCGTGCGTCGGACGAGAGCGCCGGCCAGCTGGTCAGTGCCGCCGTCCAGGTCACTCGCTCCAGACGGGGTGCAACAGGAGCTTCAACAGCGTTGGGGGTCGAAGGGGCGGCGAGCGTGAGTCGCCGGCTTTCCCACCATGCGGCCAACTCGTCTCTTTGCGCATAGATGCTGCCGCGCTTTTCATGAGCGAGACGATGCACGGGGAGGCCCTCCTCACGCTCCCACCGCTGCACGGTACGGACGCCCCGGCCGAGATACGCAGCAATCTCTTTCCAGGAGTCGAGCCGCCCTTGGATGGGCTCGCCAGACCCCTGCGTCGCTTTGCCTTGGGGGTCGTCGTGCATGAAGGCGTCAGGATAGCGCAGACACACGCCAAAACACGCCACACCGCCGGTGGCATCTCGTTGCGCTTGAGCAGTGAAAACTCGCGCCGCACACTGGGTACACGCTCAATACAGGGCGTTCTTCAAGGAGGCGCATCGTGACGAAATTGTTGTTCGGAACACTGACCGTGGCGCTGCTTGCTAGCCAGGGGATCACGGCGCAGTCGAAGCGCGGGTCGATTCAAGGTGTATGGCAGGCGGTGGAAGTGACGATCACGGGTTCTGGAGCCCGCACGATCACCATCCCAGAACCGCGACCCAACCTGACCATCGTCACGGCGAAGTACTACAGCCGAGTCGAGGACCAGTCGGAACGGCCACGTCCCATTCCCGCGGACGTGACAAAGGCGAGCGCCGACGAGTTGCGAGCGGCATGGGGGCCCTTCGTGGGCGAAGCCGGCACATATGAGGTGACCGGTGACAATCAAATAACGATGCGGCCGATCGCCGCGAAGAACCCGGCGGCAATGGGTCCGGGAGCGTTCATTACGTACTCCTACAAGCTGGATGGCAACACGATGTGGGTGACTCAACAGCGAAACCAGAATGGTCCGTTCGCCAATCCAGTCACAGTCAAAGTCGTACGTGTCGAATGACTGGTGTTTTCGAATGATCGCGTTTGAGGTGACGTCATGACCAGGATCCGCCGCGCGTCACTCCTGATCGTATTGGCCCATCCTGACGACGAGATCTTCCACGGCGGCGTCCTCGCGCACCTCAGTGAACGTGGGGTGCGCGTGACGCTCGCCTGTGCCACCGACGGTGAAGCCGGCAAACCGCACCCGTCCGTGGGTCCAGTCGACGACCTTGGTGCGCTGCGTGTCGAGGAGCTCCGGCTGTCTTGCGCGCGGCTCGGCATTGAAGAGCCCCTGCTGCTCCGATTTCACGACTCGGCACGCAAGGAGCGGCAGAGGCACGACGACCCGCATGCCCTGGCCAACGTAGACATGCTTGATGTCGAAGCGGCCATCCGCGGGATCATCGCAGACGTGAAGCCGCATGTAATCGTCACCTTCGAACCGCACGGCTGGTACTATCACCCCGACCACGTCGCCATTCAACGCGCCACGACCGCGGCGTTCTTTTCCAGCAGCGTTATGGGAAGTGAAGCGCCCGAACGTCTGTTCTACACCACCATGCTCCGGGATGTGTTTCGGGGGCTTGCTGACGCCAGCCGGGGAAGAGGCATCGTCGACGGCCTCGACCCGGACGTGTTCGCGACGGCGCCCGAAATGATCGCGGTGTCATTTGACGCGTCACCGTATCTGGATCGAAAGTTCTCTGCGCTTGCGGCGCACCGCTCGGCGTTTGGCGTAACGCCGGAGATGCTGAAGAATCCCCCGCCCGCCGCCGCGCAGATGTTGCAAGCGTTTCGTCCGGTGCTGGAGCGCGAAGTGTTTCTGCTCGGAGGTGCGCGCGGTCCTGTTCGACGATGGCCATTGCAGGATTTCTTTGACGGGCTGGAAACAACCTAATGGACTCCGAAGACTGAGGCGTCTCCCGACCTGGGTCCTAACGCACAGCGCGACGTCTCCGGCGACTGATCGGTCGGCGAGTCGCACAAGCTCAGCCTTACGTGCTAAGCTCAACCGTTCAGCCGCGTCCAGGTCTTCGTTCACTATTCGCTGGCCGAGCTGTTCCTCGGCAGCCACCTGACTCGGCTCCAAACGAACCGGATCTTGTCTCCAGACAGCGCTCGCGGGTGGTGGGATTACCTGCGGCAGGCAGACGAGCGTGGCACCCTGATGATCAGTTTCACGGCTTTTGTAATCGTCGGCAATAAGAATTAGTTGAACTGCAGCTGGTTCGTCGCGCGGGTGTCTTGACGACGGCCCGATTCTGAACCCGATGTCGGCGGCCCCCCTCGAGAGGCGCTTGCCGGGTTGTTCCTCATCGCGGCTTGGTCACGTTGCAGGCATTTCATGTCGTGTTCGGAAGGCCGTTTTCGATCTCATCAGAGACAGATGGCGCGAACCGGCGTATCGTTAGCGCTTTACGGAACGACTGCATGCGACCGCTCGACCCCGAACTCTGGCGGACGTTGAGTCCGTACCTCGACGAGGCACTGGAGATCGACCCGCAGGAACGGCCTGTCTGGCTGGCGTCTCTCGGGGCGCGGCAGCCTGACATCGCCGCCGATCTGCAGATGCTTCTCGCCGAGCGCGACGCGATGGAGGACTCGGGGTTTCTCGAAGGCGTCGTCCAGCTGGGGGTGCGCCCGGCGTCGCCATCCCTGTCGGGTCAGATCCTGGGCGCGTACCGGGTGCTGTCACCCATCGGCCAGGGCGGCATGGGCAGCGTCTGGCTCGCCGAGCGCTGCGACGGACGATTCGAAGGACGGGCGGCCGTCAAGCTGCTGAACGTCGCCGTGATGGGCCGCACCGGCGAAGAGCGGTTCCGGCGCGAAGGGAGCATCCTCGCGCGCCTGACACACCCGAACATCGCGCGCCTCATCGACGCTGGCGTCTCACCGAGCGGTCAGCCTTACCTCGTGCTCGAGCACGTGAACGGGCTGGCCATCGACCGCTACTGCGACGAGCACGCACTCGGTATCGAGGCCCGTCTGCGCTTGTTTCTCGACGTGCTCGAGGCCGTCGCTCACGCACATGCCAACCTGGTCGTGCACCGGGATATCAAGCCCGGCAACGTCCTGGTCAGTGTCGCTGGTCACGTCAAGCTGCTCGACTTCGGCATCGCCAAATTGCTCGAGGGCGACGAAGGCCAATGGGACGGCATCGCATCAGCCAACGCCGCCCCGCTGACGCGGGACGCATGGGCGGCAACGCCCCAGTATGCGGCACCGGAGCAGCTGGCGGGGGGCAAGGTCACCACGGCAACCGACGTGTACGCCCTCGGCGTGCTGCTGTACGTGCTACTCACCGGTACGCATCCCGCCGGCGCCGACGTTCACTCGCCCGCGACATTGATGCGCGCGATCGTGGAGCTGGAGCCGCGGCGGCCGTCCGACGTGGTCGGCCAACGCGAGGCGTCGCACGCTGCGCATGCCGGACGGTGCGGCGCGACACCGGCCCGGCTGCAACGCATGCTACGCGGCGATCTCGACACGATCGTCGCGAAAGCCTTGAACAAAGAGGCAGCGGAACGGTATGCCTCCGTGACCGCGCTCGCCGACGACCTCCGGCGCTTCCTCGGGCACGAGGCGATTGCCGCGCGGCCCGCGACGCTGCGCTATCGCGCCGTGACCTTCGCCAGGCGGAACGCGCGCGGTGTCATCGCGTCTGCCGCCGTGGTCGTGCTGCTGGCCGCGTTCACCGCCTACTACACGGTGCGGCTCGAGACGGAACGTGATCGTGCGCAGCGTGAGGCAGCCAGGGCCCGGAAGGCGAGCGAAGTGCTGATGGGCATGCTGACGTCCGTCGATCCGTACGAAATTCGTGCGTCACAGATCGACCCGACGATCCGCGGCGTCCTCGACGCCGGTAGCACGCAGGTGCAGAAAGAGCTGGCGGGTGAGCCCGAGCTGCAGGCCGGCATGCTGACCTTGTTGGGCAGGATGTATCGCCGCCTCGGCGTGTACGACAAGGCACAGCCCCTGCTCGAACAGGCGCTCGCAAGCGGTCATGCGGCGTACGGCCCGCAGCATGTGGACCTCGCGCAGACCCTCCACGACCTCGGTACCGTGCTGGCGGACAAGGGCGACTATGCAGAAGCGGCCGAGCGGCTGGAACAGGCGCTCGCCATGCGGCGCAGGCTCCTGGGCAACGAGCACCAGGACGTCGCCGTTACGCTGTCGGAGCTCGGGCGCGTCTACCAGGATCTCGGGCTGAATCAGCGAGCCGAGCCGCTGCAGCGGGAGGCCCTGAAAATCAGGCAGAAGATCCTCGGCGAGGAGGATCGCGAGACGGCCGTCAGCCTCAGCGACCTCGCGTCGGTACTGCGGCTGAAGGGCGATTTGGCGGGGGCCGAGGCGCTCCTGAAGGAATGCCTCGAGACAAACATCAAGACACGCGGTGAGATCCACCCCAATACCTCATCGACCCTGCACGACCTCGCATTGATCGCCGCTGCCAGGGGGGATACTGCGGGTGCCGAAGCGATGCTTCGACGGGCCCTCGACATCGCGCGAAGGACGCTCGGCGAGAGGCATCCTGTCGTGGCGACGACGCTGAACAGTCTCTCGCATGTGCTCGTCACGCAAGCTCGGTATGAAGAGGCGGCGGGGGCGCTCCGGGAGGCGCTGGAGATCGCGCGGCCGGCGCTCGGCAGCGACCATCAGCTTGTCGCAATCTACGCGATCAACTTCGCGTCGGCGCAGCTGGCGGCCAATCACCCCGTCGCGGCCGAGCAGCTGCTCAGGGAGGCGCTCCCAATCCGGGCGCGCGCGCCGGGACTCGTCCCGAGTCGGCGGCGCACGATCAGCGAAGACGACTGGAGCGTCGCCACGACGAATGCGCTGCTCGGCGCGTCGCTCGTGGCGCAGCGGCGCTACACGGACGCCGAGGCCGTACTGCTCAAGGCACGGCGCGACCTGGACACGCAGCCGCAGCCGCCAGCGCGCGACGTGAAGGCGACCATGACCGCCCTCGTCCGGCTGTATGACGCGTGGGGCAAGCGGGACGCCGCGGCGGTCTACCGCGCCCGGCTTGCTTCGTAGCCCCTTCGCTCCACTCCCGTTTCCTCTCCCGCCCGCTACGGTCATCGTCCGATCGCGCGTACGCCTGTCGTCCCGGCACGCGCGATTCCGATCCTTCTCATGAGGCTCGTCTGCCGGTGAGCGCACGTCGCGTTCACCCGACGCACGCCTACAAGCGCATCAGGCGCAGAAGGAGAACGTATGACGATTACGACAGCATCAAAGACTCGTTCGTCGCGGCGCACGGCGCTCATTGCGGGCGCGACCGTGGCCATGATGGCGCTGACGATCGCACTGCCGCGGGCTGAGGCGCAGGTGATCCCGCCGCTGGTGCCGGCGAACCTCGAGGTGCCCTTCGGAAACACGCCGTTCCTGGTCGGACACGCGTACGGCACTCAGAACTACATGTGCCTGCTGATGGCCGGCGGCTTCGCATGGACCTTCTTCGGGCCGCAGGCGACGTTGTTCAGCGATGACGGGCAGCAGTTAATCACGCATTTCCTCAGCGCGAACCCGGATGAATACGGCACCCCGCGCGCGACGTGGCAGGAGTCGCAGGACACGAGCGCGGTATGGGCGGTGGCCATCGCGAACTCCACCGATCCCGCCTACGTCATGCCGGGTGCGATTCCCTGGCTCCTGCTGCGGGTCGTCGGGTCGGAGGAAGGGCCGACGGGCGGGACGTCATTGTCCACGACGACGTTCGTGCAGCGGGTGAACACGCGTGGAGGCGCCGCGCCGGCAGCCAGCGGGTGTGCACGGGCCGCGGACATCGGCAGGAAGGCGCTGGTGCCGTATACCGCCGACTACGTGTTCTACCGGAATTAGCGCGTTGCCGGTGCCGTCCACTCTCGCGGGCCCGGGTCCACGTTATATCCCGAGTGGCGCGTTACCCTGCGGCGATTGCCCAATGCTTCCGTACAGGTACAGGCGAGCCTTCTCCCAGTGGCGTTGAACCGTCCGCTCCGATACGCCGCGCATCGCGGCGATCTCGGTGAACGAAAAGCCACAGAAGAACTTGAGGTCCACCACTTCGGCCAGCGTGGGGTCGACGGTGGCCAGCGCGTCGAGCGCGTCGCTGATCTGCTGCAGCTCCTTCGCGTCGGTGAGCCGGTCGGCGACCGTGGTCTGCAGCGAGGTGAGCTCGAACAGGCCGCCGCGCTTCTGCGCATACCGGCGGCGCGCGTAATCGATGATGAGCCCACGCATCGCGCGCGCGGCGTACGCCATGAAACGGGCGCGATCGGGAAACACCATCCCGTCGCGCGCCGACATGTCCAGATACGCCTCGTGGAGCAGCGTGGTGGCGCCGAGCGTGATGTTGCTGCCGCGGTGCGACAGTTCGCGGCGGGCCAGCCGGTGCAGTTCGCCGTACAACGTCGCGAACAGCCGGTCGGAGGCCGCCGGGTCCTCCACATCGCCGGACGACGGAGTCGTCGGTCCTGCGCTCATCTCGATATTCCTTGGGGCATCAGTATAGTGCTTCATGTCCGCGTTCCCTGAACGCGGCAACAGCCGCCGTCTTCAGTAGCACGCCTCGTTGTGACACCGCGCCCGGAGCGGGTGTCGTCTTTCATCAACCAATCTCGATATCCAACATGTGGGGTTGCTCAGATGTTGGCGTCGCACGTGCCCTGCCGGCGCTGTCGCGCTGGTGCGACGCCTATTCACGACGGCGGGAGACACCCAATGCCGTCAATTCAGGAGGCTGATCATGACCAGTAGAGAATTCGCACGATTCACGTTTTCCATTGCCGGCACCATCGCGGTCGCGGGCCTGTTCGCCTCGCCGGCGTTGGCGCAGGACCATGGCCACGGCGGCTCGGCGCCGAACGCGCTGGTGAAGGTCGTTCGCGAGATCACGGAACCGTACAAGAACGTCGGCGCGGCCGAAGGGGCCGGGTACGGCCTCGCATTCGGGTGCGTGAGCGGTCCCGATGCGGGAGCGATGGGACTTCACTACGTCAACATGCCGCTCGTGCTCGACGGAGAGATCGACGCGACGCGTCCCGAGATCGTCATCTACGAGCCGGTTGGCAACGGGCAGGTCCGCCTGGTCGGCGCCGACTATCTCGTGTTCGCCGACGCCTGGGACAAGACGCACTCGTCCGCGCCGGAGCTCATGGGACAGAAGTTCCAGCAGTTCGAGGCGCCGAACCGGTTCGGGCTGCCGCGGTTCTACACGCTGCACGTGTGGGCATGGAAAGACAACCCGACGGGCACGTTCGTGAACTGGCACTCGAACATTTCGTGCGACGCGTTCTCAGGTCCGACGCAGTAACGGACACGCGGATCAATCGATCACAGAGGTGAGTCATGGATCGAAAGCCGCAACAGCAGACAGAGCGTTCACGCCGGTCGACCACCGGCGTGACGCTCGTCGCCACCGCGATTGTCGCAACGATCGCGACGGCGTATGCCTCGTCTGTCGTGCCCGGTCGTGCGGGCGGGCCGACGTTCCCCAGCCCCAGCGGCGTCATCGGGACCGTCGGCATCGACGAGGCGGATGCCGACAACCCGTTCTTCCAGGAGCTCGGGAGCAACGGACGGACCTGCGCGACGTGTCATCGGCCGGCGCAGGGCTGGAGCATCACCCCGGCGGAGCTGCGCGATCGCTTCGAGCGGACGGGCGGGCTCGACCCGATCTTCCGCACCAACGACGGCTCGAATTGTGAGGGTGCCGACGTCTCGACGATCCGGGCGCGGCGGCGCGCTTTCAGCCTGTTGCTGCAGAAGGGGCTGATTCGCATCGCCCTCGACGCTCCCGGTCGCCCGGAGTTCGACATCCTCGAGGTGGACAATCCCTACCGGTGCGGCGGCCCGCTGACCGTTGCGTCGGTGTACCGCCGGCCGTTGCCCTCGGCCAACCTGAAATTCCTGAGCGCCGTCATGTGGGACGGCCGTCAATCAACGCCTGGCCAGGCGATTCGCGAAGGATTGATCGCGCAGGTGGTGGACGCAGTCACGGGTCACGCACAGGGTGTACCGCCCACGCCCGCGCAGGTGCACTCGATCGTCGATTTCGAGCTTCGGCTCTTCGCGACGCAGGTCGCCGATCGTTCGGCGGGGAGTCTCACTGAAGGCTCCGCACGCAGCGGGCCCGACACGCTCGCACGCGAGCCGTTCTGCATCGGCATCAACGATCCGCTCGACATGCGGCCCTCGATGCCGGGCTCCTGCGCCGGGCCGTCGGGTGGTCTCAACCCGTTCGTCTTCACGCTGTTTCGCGGATGGACGAGTTCCGGTTCGCCGCACCGCCAGGCGATCGCGCGCGGCGAGGCGATCTTCAACACGCGCCAGTTCGTCATCGACAACGTGCCTGGCCTGAACGGCCGTCCCGAGGATCCGGTTCGCCGGCCCATCCTGAACGGCACGTGCACCGTCTGCCACGACACGCCGAACGCCGGCAATCACTCGGTGCCGATGGCGTTGAACATCGGCGTTGCGGATGCATCGCGGCGCATGGCGGACCTGCCCCTCTACACCCTGCGGCGCCGCGCGACCGGCGAGGTCGTCCAGACAACCGACCCGGGACGGGCAATGGTCACCGGCAAGTGGAATGACATCGCCAAGTTCAAGGGGCCCGTGCTTCGCGCGCTGGCCGCGCGCCCACCGTATTTCCATGACGGCTCCGCTGCGACGCTGGCGAATGTCATCGATTTCTACGACACGCGGTTCCAGGCACGCTTCACCGCACAGGAGAAGGCGGACCTGATCGCATTCCTGATGGCACTCTGATGAAACCAGTCATTCTTCTCGTCCATGTGCTGATCGCGCTGGGCGCGCTCGTCGGCCCGGCTGCGGCGCAAAGCGATGCGATCGTGCAGGGCCAGGTGATTGCGGCCGCGGACGGCTCCGCGCTGCCGGGAGCCACGGTGATGTTGCAGGCTGGCGCAGGCCGCGGGCCGAGAGAGTCGACCACCGATAGCGCGGGCCGCTTCACGTTTGCGCAGGTCGCGCCGGACCAGTACGTCGTCTCCGTCGCAATCGACGGATTCGAACCGCGCCGGATCGTGTTGACCGTCGAGCCCCGCGAGGTCCGAGTGCTGTCGCTGGCGCTCGATATCGCACGGCTGCATGTCGAAGTCGGTGTGACGGCCGAGGGTCGGGCGCTGCCTGCCACGCACTCGCCGAGCTCAACGGTGCTGACGAGCGAGCGCATCGAGGCGCTGCCGGTGTTCGCTCGCAGCGGGCTCCCTGACGCGATTGTCACGTCGTCGCCCGGGATGATCCGCGGCCACGACGACTTCGTTCACGTCCGCGGCGAGGAGATTGCCCTCAATCCCATCATCGATGGCGTGGCATTCTGGGAGAACCCGCACGCGATGTTCTCGGCCGGCGTCAGCCCAGACATCATTGAGACGGCGAACGTCATGACGGGCGCGTTTCCGGCGGAGTATGGCAACAGGTTTGGCGGTGTCGTGGACGTCAGCACGAAATCGGGGCTCCGCATGCGTGGTCACGGATCGGCGACGCTGAGCATCGGCGACGACGGGCGGCGCCACGCGGCAGCGGCAGCCGGCGGGCGGCGTGGCGCCTTCGGATATTTCCTTTCCGGTGCATCGTTCGCGTCGGACCGGTTTCTCAGTCCTCCCGACCGGCGCGCCATTCACGACGCCGGCCGGGCGCGCCACGCGTTCGGCCGCTTCGACTGGAGCGGCACGAGCATAGGCGCCGTGAACGCGATCATCATGGGCGACGCCGTGGACGCGCAGATCCCGAAGACGCCGCAGGACGCGGAGCTGCGGCCGGCGGCGAACGCGGAGCAGGACGCGCGCCAGCACACGCTCACCGTCGGCTGGACGCGCGCGTGGTCAACCAGCGTTGTGGACGGGGCGGTCTACGAGCGCAGTTCGCGGCTGCGGTTGTTCCCCGCTGCCGGCCCGTTGACCGCGCACGCGTCGGGAGCGCGCCGTCTGGAGACGATTGGAGCCAAGGCCGACGTCACGCGCTTTTCAGGCCGGCACACGATCAAGATCGGTCTGGACGCTGTCCGCCTTCGGCCAGAAGAGCAGCTCGACTACGACTACAGCGGATACCGCGATCTCACGCACGTACTCGCGCTGCCACACGTTCACATCGAGAACCAGCGAATCACGTTCGAGGGTGGCGGCCGCGGCGGCCAGGTCAGCCTGTTCGCGCAGGACAACATCCAGCTTGGCCCCCGCGTCACGAGCGACCTCGGCGTGCGCATCGATCGCTACGCGCTCGGCGTCGCGGACACAGAGGTCAGCCCGCGCGTCAACGTTGCGTATCGCGCGGCGCGCGGCGCAGTGCTGCACGCGTCATACAATCACTTCTTTGTGCCGCCCCCCATTGAAGGCGTGTTGTCGAGCAGTGCCGGCCTGACGAGACAGATCAAGGAAATAGGGATTGCGCTTCCCGCGTTGCGTTCGGGAACCGAAGACCAGTTGGAGCTCGGCGGCTCGATGGGAGCGGGAGCGCTGCGCCTCGGCGTCACCGGTTACTACCGCGCCACAGATGGTCCTGTGCACACCACCGTATGGCCGGACGCGCGGGTCTATAGCTACGCAAGCTTCGATCGCGGTCGCGCATACGGTGTGGAGGCGAGGACCGACATCAACATCGCGCGTGGCATTACCGGATACGCGAACTATGCGCTCGGCCGTGTGGAGTTCAAGAATCCCGTAACGGGAGGCTTCGTCACCGAGGCTGAGCACCTCTCGGACACGAACTGGTTTGCGGCGCCGATGGACCAGGTGCACACGCTCACTGCGGGCGGGACCTATCGTCATGAGCGCAGCGGCGTCTGGACGGGACTGTCGATCGAGTACGGCAGCGGGACGCCGATCGGCCACGGCGGTGCGCACCATGACGATGGCCATGGAGAGGCGCATCAGGCGGGCGCGGCTGATGGCGTGGAGGCATCGCGCATGCCCGCCCATGTCACCGCAAACGCGACGGTCGCGGTGGACCTGCTGCGCCAGGCGAACCGGCGTCCGCGCCTGACGCTGCGAGTCGACGTGGAGAACGTCGCCAACAGCATGTTCATCATTGCGCGTGAGAGCGAGTTCTCGCCGGGGCAATACGCGAAGCCGCGTCAGCTGTCGTTGACCGCGCGGCTTCAGTTCTGAGCGGACGAGGGAGCTTCTGAGAAATGTCGTTGAGCTTGGCCGGGATGCCGCGCCTTTTCGCCTAACGTGTCCCGGGCCACCGACTTGCCGCGTCCAGATCGTTTCGTCGGCTTTCGTCCATGCAGGTTGGTCACGAGGGTGGCGTCGACGCTGAGTGTTCGAGCACGTACCTGCCGAGTTCGGTGCGCGTGGCGCCGGCGGAGGCGAGCGTGAGCTGCAGCCGCATGGATGACATCTGACGCACGACGGCAGCAGACGTGGCCCAGAGCACCTCGCCGTCCGGCCTGGACACGGGCACGTTGTCGAGCTGACTGAACGGCGAGTCTCCTGGTCCCGTCACCGACAGTGTCACGGCCTCCACCGCGGAGAAATCGGCTCGCAGGGCGGTGACGATGAGGTCGTCGCCGGGAAAGACGGCACACGGCACCGTCTCGCCCGGTACAAGCGAATACATGCGGATATGGAGGCCGTCACGCTGCATCCGGTTGAGCAGGGTGCGAGACACTATCCCCGAGACGCGCCCCTGACGCACGAGCGTCGCCAGCCCGGTCCCGAGTGCCGCCAAGCGGTGCAGGCGCGCCGAGCAGTCGCCGCACGCGAACAGGTGCTCTTCGACGTGGCCCGTTTCGTCACCGTCCGCAAGGTCATGCGCCCAGTAGTCGAGCAGTGTCCCATCGGAAATCGGAGCCTGGCATCTCGGCATCATTGCACCACCTCCCCGGACGTCATACACGTGCGAAGGCGCTCGATCGCGCGGTGCCGGATCACGCGGACGTTGCCGTCCTTGACCCCAAGCTCCTTCCCCACCTCACCCGACGTTCTCTCCGCATAGAAGGTCAGGAGCACGACCATGCGTTCGCGCTCGGCGAGCCGAGCGAGGCACGTCTCGAGGCGGCCAACGTCGAGCGTGGTGTCTCCCATTGGGGCTTCGACGATGTCGGGGACCGTGAAGGCTTCGAGCAGCTTCTCGCGCCGCCTTTCCAGCCGCTTCAGGTCTTTCGCCATCGATCGGCTCACGCCGAGGACAAAGGACGCGATCTGATCGACATCGCGAACCGATCCCCCCCGCAGCTTCTCGATCGTGACGAGCATCACCTGCTGAACGAGGTCGCGTGCCGCATCCTCGTCGCGCAGATGGCGCAGCCCGTACAGCCGCACACGTGGGGCGAAGCGCCGGTATAACTCGCTCTCGGCCGCCTCGGCCGACCCGGGCCCGCGCGCCGCGACGGCGCGAGCGAGATCGGCGTCAGTTGAGTCGGCGATCGTCAGCATTCGCGGCTGACGGTACTACCCGCCCGTGCGGCGGTCAATCGGTCGGAGCCCCCACGACGTCGCCGAGCCGATGCATCAGGTCCGAGCACAGAGGACCCATTCGGCTTCCTCGGTTCAGGCTGGCGACGGTGCGCCCTGGTTCAGAACCGCCACGCCGAACGGCAGCACCGGCTCCTTGAAGGTCGAGATGACCTCGGACTCCGAGAAGAAGCCCACGACCTTGACCGTCTCGTTGCCTACGTTGACGAGGCCGTGCGGAACCATGGCGGGAATGACGGCAAGGTCGCCCGCCGCGAGGCATCTGCGCTGGTCGCCGACCTCAGCCTCTGCCTCGCCGGCGACCACGTAGAGGATCTCCTCTGCACTGTCGGTGTGGCGGGCCAGCCGGTCGCCCGGCTTGACCTCGAAGTAGACGACCGCGCTGTCGCGCGCGCCCGCCCACTTGTTGATTGGGAATGCCACCCGGACGCGCGTATGCTCCGGGTCACTGTCAAACCAGCCTTGCATCAGCTCCAGCTCGGTAGTCTTGGCGGTTAACACGTCGGTGCTCCTTTCGTCGTAGTTACTTCTTCCATTCCCCATTTAAGTATTCAGTCCGTTCCCCAAGGGTTGTCGATCACGAAGCGCCAGGAGCCGTCTGCCTGACGACGCAGCACATCCGCGGATTTTGCCGCCAGCTTCACTGGTTTGCCGTCTGGTCCAGTTCCAATGAATGACCAAGCCGTCGTGACGAGTGCCAGATCACTGACCTCAAGGACCGTAGTCACGTTGAGATCGAGTTTTCCCTTCATCGCAACGAATCCGGCGAGCGCTTGACGGACACCCGCCAAGCCGTGACTGAGGTTGCCAGGCTGAGTCGCAAAGGCGGCCTCAGGCTCATAGAGAGGCATGAGCGCCTCGAGATTGCCCGTGTTGATTCCGTCAACGATCGATTTGAGGACTTGCTCCGGCGTTCTGCGGCCGTCTACGACGCGATCCAGGTCAGATGCGATTTCCTCGGTGTGTGCAGTCATGTTGCCTCCCTAGGCGCCTCTTCGGCGCAACATAGAGGAAGCGTCACGACTCGGGTCACTGTTACACGGGGAGGCGAGGAAGTCCGTTTCGCCCGATGCCTTCGACGGGAGACCGCGGCGTTCGCCCTGACCGAGCTCAAGGAGCACATGAACATGAAGCCCAAGAACACGATCTGCCTCTGGTTCGACAAGGACGCGCATGAGGCCGCGCGCTTCTACGCCGCCACCTTTCCGGACAGTGAAGTGAACGCTGTTCACGAGGCGCCCGCTGACTACCCGAGCGGCAAGGAGGGCGACGTGCTGACGGTGGAGTTCACCGTTCTGGGCATTCCCTGTCTCGGTCTCAACGGCGGCCTGGCGTTCAGGCACAGCGAGGCCTTTTCCTTCCAGATCGCGACGGACAATCAGGATGAGACGGACCGCTACTGGAACGCGATC
>Ga0210380_10000718_pt1 | contig 14130 bp, 12 predicted proteins | sample PLM4_5_coexredo_FD_155476 | JGI IMG/M metagenome (GOLD analysis project Ga0210380, IMG submission 155476) | Groundwater sediment microbial communities from an aquifer in East River, Colorado, USA - PLM4_5_coex redo | ecosystem: Environmental > Terrestrial > Soil > Riparian zone | place: USA... | reverse complement strand
CATGAGCGGGCCGCCGCCGATCGAGGCGCGCGGGTTGCGCAAAGTGTTCCACCAAGCCACCACCGGCCAGGCGGTGGTCGCCATCGAACGGCTCGACTTGAGCATTGCGCCGCGCGAGGTGGTGGCGATCGTCGGCCAGACCGGCTGCGGCAAGTCCACCTTCTTCGACCTGGCGATCGGGCTCGGAGGCGCCACCGAAGGCTCACTGCGGATCGGCGACAAGAGTCCGCACGCCGACTTCGATCATTTCCGCGGCAAGATCGCCACCGTATTCCAGCAGGACCGCCTGCTGCCCTGGCGCTCGGCACTGGACAACGCGCGGCTGCCGCTCGAGCTCATCGGCCTGGCCGAAGCCGAGCAGCACGACCGCGCGCTCACCTGGCTCAACCGGCTGGGGCTCAGCAGTTTCACCAGTGCCTATCCGCACGAGTTGTCCGGCGGCATGCGCCAGCGCGTGGCGATCGCGCGCGCCTTTGCGGTGCAGCCCGACATCCTGCTGGCCGATGAGGCGTTCGGCCACCTCGACGAGGTCACCGCGGCGGAATTGCGCGAGACATTCCTGGCGCTGGCGCGCGAATGCGGCTCGACCGCGATCCTGATCACCCACCAGCTCGAAGAGGCGATCGGCGTCGGCGACCGCATCGTGGTATTCGGAAAATCGGCCAAGCTCTTGGCGGATATCCACGTCGCACAGTGGCCCAAGGCCCGATATGCCGAGCTGCGCGAAATGATCCAATCGACTTTGCAGAGCAACAGCCCCGACCCGAGACTGAGCCAGGGGTGAGGACCATCCCAGGGAGAAATGCCATGCGATCGATGACGATGATCCGCGCGCCTTTGCTCGCCGCGCTCGCGCTCGCAGCGTCCATGGCCGGCGCCTTGGCGCAGTCCGACCCCGCCGTCGGCTATCCGAACAAGCCGATCCATTTCGTCCTCGGCTTTGCCGCGGGCGGCGGCACCGATCTACTGGCGCGGATCGTTGGCCCGAAGCTGTCCGACATCCTCGGCCAGCCGGTGATCGTCGAGAACCGCACCGGCGCCGGCGGGCGGCTTGCCGTCGATTACGTGCAGAGCCAGCCGGCCGACGGGCACACCGTTCTGATCGGCGCTATCGGTCAGCTAGCGGTCGCAACCGCGATCTATCCGGGGAAGCTGTCGTTTCACCCGACCCGCACGCTGATGCCGGTCACCATGCTGGGGTCGTATCCGCTGGTGTTGTCGGGGCCGGCGAGCGGCGAGATCAAGACCGTCGCGGAGCTGGTCGCGTTCGGCAAGGCCAATCCGGACAAGTCGAACTATCCGACCTCATCGCCGGCCTTCACCATCGCTTCCGAGCTGTTCAAGCTGAAAACCGGCATGCCCGGACAGCCGATCCCGTATCGTTCGACCAACGAGATGGTGCTGAGCGTGGTCGGCGGCCAGACGCTGTTCGCCTTCCCGGATTCCGGCATCGTGGTGCCGATGGCGCAGGGCGGCAAGGTGCGCGCGCTTGCGGTCGGCAGTTCGAGCCGCATTCCGGAATTGCCTGACACGCCGACCCTGGCCGAGGCCGGACGCGCCGACGTCGACCTGAAGGCGCAGTGGATCGGCGCGTTTCTCATCGCCGGCTCGCCGCCGCCGATCGCAAAGAAACTCGAGACAGCGCTGCGCCAGGCGGTCGCCGACGCCGGCGTGCGCGAGCGCATCCGCGGCATCACGTATTTTCCAGAGGGCGGCGGCGCCGAGGAATTCCGCACGCGGATCGACGGCGACATCCAGATTTTCTCCAATGTGGTGAAGGCGGCGAATCTGAAGTTCGAGCAGTAGGCCGTTTTCCGCCGAGGCGCAGCGTTCATTCCTGAGGGCAAATTAAGACCGGAACGACAAGCGCCTCAGAAGATTGGGAAAAGGTCCGTCCCAATAAGTCTGGACCTTTACCAACTTGGAGCAATTGATGAAAACCAAGCTAGTCATGTCATTGGCCTTGCTTGCGACGCTGGCGCTGCCTGTGGCGGCGCAAGCGCAAGGTACCGTGCGAGGCGCTGAAGAAGGCGCGGCGGAAGGTGGACGGGCTGCAGGACCGCTCGGTGCTATCGTTGGCGGCGCCATCGGTGCGGCAACCGGCACTGTCGGCGGCATCCTCGGTGCCGACGATCGCCCGCGCTTTCGCGAATACGTGGTTCGCGAGCGGCGGCCGTCCTATCGCTATGACAATGACGTTCGCGTCGGCGTCGTGCTGCCGGAAAGCGGCGTGACCTACTACGACGTTCCGGCGGAATACCGCGCTCCGCCAGGATATCGCTACACCATCGTCAACGATCGTCCGGTGCTGATCGAGCCTCGCACGCGGCGCATCGTCGAGGTTATCGAATAAGTTCTCGTAGGATTTGTGATTCAATGAACAAGCCCCGCTCTGCATAGCAGAGCGGGGCTTGTTTTTGTCTTGCGCAGATCAGGCCGCGCGCCGCTCGATGTGCTTGCCCTGGAATTGCGGCGCCACCTCGCGCATGAAGCGGTCCATCTCGTCCTTGACCATGGCATGAGGCTTCATGCCGACGTTGAAGTAAAGGATGACCTCGGAGAAGCCCGCGGCCTCGACCTTCTTCAGCGTGTCGGTGATCTGCTGCGAATTGCCGAGCAGCACCGAGTTCTCGGTGAGTTGCTCCGGCTGCACCTTGTGCAGCCGCGCCACCATGTCGACAAAATAGGTGTAGCTCGGCGGCGCGGTCTTGGGATCGCCCGGCAGCGCGGGGATCACGCATTCCCTGTAATAGCGGATCTGGCGGGCGCGGGCGGCGTCCTCCTGCGTCTTGTTGTCGTAGAAATGGCAGAAGTAGCTACACATCAGCCTGCCGGGCTTCTTGCCGTGCTTGATGCAGGTCTCGTTGTAGAGATAGGCGACCTGCTTCAAGCCGCCGTAGCTCATGGCGGCGGCGAACGGCGCGACGATCAGGCCGTAGCCGAGACGCGCTGCTAATTCGATCGAAGGCTTCGAGAACGACCCGATATAGGCCGGCATCGGCTTCTGGATCGGCTTCGGTGTGATGCGCACGTCGTCGAACTGGTAGTGCTTGCCGTGATGCGAGATGCGGCCGTCGGCGGCCCAGAGCTTCTGGATCACCTCCATACCCTCTTCGAAGATGCCCTGGTTGTCCTTGAACGAGACGTGGAACGGCGCGTATTCGCGCTCGTCATAGCCGCGGCCGGCGGCAAAATCGACGCGGCCACCCGAGAGCAGATCGAGCGTCGCCCATTGCTCGGCTACACGGATCGGATTGTGCAGCGGCGTCACCGTGACGGCGGGGGCAAGCCGGATGTGCTTGGTGCGGGCCGCGACATAGGACAGCACGAGATCAGGGCAGGAGAGCACGCCGAGCGAATTGAAATGATGCTCGCCGATCCAGGCCGAATGCATGCCGAGCTGATCGGCATAAAGCGCCTCGGCCGTGATGTCGGACACGAACTGGTTCGCGTCGCGCGGATTGTTCTCGTAGTGATTGTCGCTTAGCGTGAAGTAGCCGAATTCCATAGCCGTCGTCTCCCTCGCATCGGGCACGCAAGCGTATCTCGCGTGCCAGGAATACGGAAGCGGAACTGTGGCGGATCAGGCGGCGCGGCGCTGCTGGTGCTTGCCCTGGAAATTCGGCGCCACATCGCGCATGAAGCGGTCCATTTCCGCCTTCACCTGCGCGTGCGGCTTCATGCCGACGTTGAAGTACAGGATCACCTCGTGGATGCCTGCGGCCTCAACCTTCTTCAGGATTTCGGTGACGCGCGCGCTGTTGCCGATCAGCACGGAATTCTCGGTCAGGTCCTCGGGCCGCACCTTGCGCAGCCGTTCCACCATATCGATGAAGTAGTGGTAGCTCGGCGGCGCCGTCTTGGGATCGCCCGGGAATGCCGGGATCACGCATTCCTTGTAGTAGCGGATTTGACGGGCGCGTTGCTCCGCCTCCTGTTCGGCATCGTCGGCGAAGTGGATGAAGTAGCTGCACATCATCCGGCCTGGCTTCTTGCCGTGCTTGAGGCAGGTCTCGTTGTAGAGCGATGTTACCTGCTGCAAGCCGCCGTAGCTCATGGCGGCGGCGAATGGCGCGACGATCAGGCCGTAGCCGAGACGCGCTGCCAATTCGATCGAAGGCTTCGAGAACGAGCCGATATAGGCCGGCATCGGCTTCTGGATCGGCTTCGGCGTGATGCGCACGTCGTCGAATTGGTAGTGCTTGCCGTGGTGCGAGATGCGGCCGTCGGCAGCCCAGAGCTTCTGGATCACCTCCATACCCTCTTCGAAAATGCCCTGGTTGTCCTTGAACGAAACGTGGAACGGTTCGTACTCGCGGGCGTCATAGCCGCGGCCGGCGGCGAAATCGACGCGGCCGCCGCTCAGCAGATCAAGTGTCGCCCATTGTTCGGCGACACGGATCGGATGGTGCAGCGGCGTCACCGTGACGGCGGGGGCAAGCCGGATGTGCTTGGTGCGTGCCGCGATATAGGAGAGCACAAGGTCGGGGCAGGAGAGCACGCCTAGCGAATTGAAATGATGCTCGCCGATCCAAGCCGAATGCATGCCGAGCTGGTCGGCGTACAGCGCCTCGGCTGCGATGTCGGACACGAACTGATTCGCGTCGCGCGGATTGTTCTCGTAGTGATTGTCGCTGAGGGTGAAGTAGCCGAATTCCATGGTGGTCTCCTTCCCGTCTCGCGCCGTCGTTGCAGCGGCATTCTTGCCGCCACCATAATGCCGGCGAAATTGTTGTAAATGCAATAGTTGAACTGGCAATAATACCACGATATTTTACACGGGCATTTAGGTCAGCGTTGCTGTCGCAACGCTTCGCAAAAGGACCGCTCGTGGCGAACCGCGCCCATCTCGATCTCGACAGCTATCTGCCGTACCTGATCAACCGCGTCGGCACCGCGATCGCGGCGACCTATACGGCGGACACGCTCGCGCCGCGGGGCTTGAGCTTGGCGATGTGGCGCGTGCTTGCGGCGTTGTCCAACAATGGCGAGCAACGCCAGATCGACCTTGTCGACATGACAAGCATCGACGCTTCGACCATGTCGCGGCTGGTGACGCGTCTCGTTCGGATCGGACTCGTCACGCGGTCGCGTTCGAAGACGTCGAACCGCGAGGTCGTGGTGGCGCTGTCGGCCAAGGGCCGCGCGCAGGTCGAAAGTCTGATCCCGATCGCCAAGGGCCTGGAAAAGACCGCGAGCGGCGGACTCTCCGCCAAGGAGCAGGAGGTCGTCAAACGCGCGTTGCGGCGGATGTACGACAATCTCGCCGGTAGGCGCTAGTTCAGCTATCCAGCACGCTGCGCACCTTGGCCGCGAGCTGTTCGATGCCGAACGGCTTCGGCAGGAAGTTCGTGCCGGGATCGAGCACCGCGTTGTGGACGATGGCATCGCGCGTATAGCCGGTGGTGAACAGCACCTTGAGCTTCGGCAGCCGCTCGATGGCCAGATCCGCAAGCTTCCGACCGGTCATCTCCGGCATGACCACGTCGGTGAACAGCAGCGTGACGTCCTGCCCGCCGTCGATCAGCCGCAGCGCCTCCGGGCCCGATGGCGCGGATACGACCGTATAGCCGAGCTCGCGCAAGGCCTCGATCGAGTAGTTGCGGACGCGCTCCTCGTCCTCAACCACCAGGACGATTTCGCTCAGCTCGCCGCGGAGGGCCGCCACGGGCGGCCGTTTCGGCGGGACAGGCACGGCTTCGCCGTGGTACCGCGGCAGATAGACCTTGACGCTCGTGCCGACGCCGATCTCCGAATGGAGCTTCACGTGCCCGCCGGACTGCCGGACGAAGCCGAACACCTGGCTCAGACCGAGGCCGGTCCCCGCACCGACCCCCTTGGTTGTGAAGAACGGATCGAACGCTTGCGCCATCACCTCGGACGACATGCCGGAGCCGGTGTCGGTGACGCTAAGGAGGACGTACTGGTCGGCGGCAATCTGGTACTCGTCGGCATATTCCTCGTCGATATGGGTGTTGGCAGTTTCGATGGTGAGCTTGCCGCCGTCCGGCATGGCGTCGCGCGCGTTCACCGAGAGGTTGAGGATGACGTTTTCAAGTTGGATCGGATCGGCGTGGGTTCGCCAAAGGCCGGACGCCAGCACCGTCTCGACCTTGATCTGCTCGCCGAGCGTGCGGCTGAGCATCTCGCTCATGTCGGCAACCATGCGGTTGACATCGATCGCCTCGGGCGCCAGCGCCTGCTGCCGCGAAAAGGCCAGCAGCCGCTGCGTCAGGGAAGCAGCACGTGTCGCGCCGTCGATTGCGGCATCGACATATCGGCTGACATCGGTGCGGCCCTGCGCAAGCCTGCGCTGCAACAGGTTCATCGCGCCGATCACCACGGCCATCATGTTGTTGAAGTCGTGGGCGATGCCGCCGGTGAGCTGGCCGATCGCTTCCATCTTCTGCGCCTGGCGAAGTGCGTCCTCGGCCTTGATGCGCCCGGTGGTTTCGACCGCTTCGGGAATGATGGCGATGACATCGCCGCGTTCGTTCTTCACCGGCCGGAGCGCAAAATCGAAGGCGCGCTCGCCGGTCGGCAGTTTCAAGAGGATGGACCGCTGGACGGTTTGTCCTTCCGCTGCAAGCTGCACGGCCTGCTGAACGGCCTCGGGCATTCCCGGCGTGCCGGCAAACCACGGTGTGTCCCAGAACGGCCGGCCGACAACGTCTTCGAGCCTGCACTGGATGCCCGCGAGCGAAGCGTTATTGGCGTCGAGCAAGGTGCCGTCGCGAGTCATGTAGCCTTGATAGATGTAGCTGGTCTCGAATGTCGTGCGCAGCCGATTGACGTTGGCGCGAAGCTCGTTGGTGCGCTCCTCCACCTGGCGCTCCAAAGACGTGGTCAGGTCTTGAAGGTCCTGCTCGGCGCGCCGCCGCTCGATGATGGAACGCGTCCGCTCTGCGACTTCGCGCACGAAGACGAGCTCATCGGCCGGCCATTCGCGCGCCGTGGCGTGGTTGAGGTACAGGAGCGCGACGAAGTTGCCTTGTTCGGTCACCGGCATGTTGACGACGGCTTGTGCGCTGATCGCCTTGAGTGCATCCGCGTTTGCGGCGGTGCGCGGGTCGGTTTCCGCGTCGGCGAAAACGACGGTTTCGCCGCGTTTGAGATCGTCGATGTAGCTCCCGTAGTCGCGAAAATGGAGGACGCCAGCGAGACTCTTGATGCCCGGTGCGTTCCAGTCTCGCTCGATCGAGATTGTTTCGGCCGTGCGATCGATCGTGCCATAGCCAGCGCGGCTGACGCCCAGCGTGCGTCCCAGGATTTCCGCCGCGGCAAATGCGACGTCGGCCGAATCGGTCAGATCGCGCACGCGGTCGTTGAGTTCGAGCAGCGCGCCACGCCGGGCATCCGCCTTGCGCGTCTCGGTGACGTCGACGTTCACGCCGATCATGCCGAGGAATTGTCCGCCCGCGTCGAAGCGCGGTTGCGCCTGCGTGCTCAGCAAGCGATATGCACCATCGGATGCGCGGCGATAGCGGGCTTCGACGGTAAATCCGGTATGGGTCTGCATGCCGTGTGCGAACGGCTTGGACAGCACATCGCGGTCGTCCGGATGGAGCGTGGTGCTCCAATCGAAGGTGGACACGTTGCTTTCATCGATGCCCCAGAACTCGCGCAGCTCCCGGTTGAGATAGACGCACTTACCGAGATGGTCGCCCATCCAGAGCATGACCGGAGCGCTTTCCGCCACCAGGCGAAAGCGTTCCTCGCTTTCGTGCAGTGCCGCTTCGGTCGCCTTGCGTCGGGTGATGTCCACGGCGACGCCGATGAAGTTTCGCGTCCTGCCGTCGGCTGTAACCGTGCCGCGGGCCTGTGCCGAAACCCACCGCACCGAATTGTCCGGTTGCAGCACGCGATATTCGGCCGTGAAGGCCTTGCCGGTCCGCACCCCGGCGCCGATGGTTTCGCGGAATGACTGGAGATCGTTCGGATGGATGCGCCGCTCGAATTCGGTGGCGACGGCGCCCGCCGCGCCGAGTGCCGGATCGACGCCATAGAACCGGCAGACCTGTGCGTCGGCGGTGACGACGCCGGACACCACGTCCCAATCCCACGTTCCGATGCTGTTTGCAGCGGCAAGGGCAAGTTGCAGACGTTCGTCAGTATCCACGCCAATCCTACGCAGAAGATGGAATTGGACCTCTACCCCAGGAGAGAGGCCTGTCAAGGATGATAAGGAGGCACCCAGCAACGGCCGAACAGAGGCCCATGTTCCGGGACGGCGCGAATGACACCCGGGGCGGCGGTGCGCTAACCTCCCGGCCATGAACGTGCATCCCGGTTCTACTTCCCGTGCAAAAGGTCCGCTGGTTTTCCTCGACATGGACCAGCAGGCGCTGGACGACGCCTACGACCAGGAAATCTGGGCGCCGAACCGCGGGCTCATTGTCGAGCGGCGGAAGGCGGCGAGCGAGCGGGCCAGGGCCATCCTGGGCCAGCCGAAGCGCGTCGCTTACGGGCCGGGCGAGCACGAGGGCCTCGACATCTTTAGCTGCGGTATCAAAGGCGCGCCGGTCAATGTGTTCGTTCATGGCGGCGCGTGGAGGCGGAACGTCGCGGCCGACTATGCGCTGCAGGCCGAGGGGCTGGTCCGCGCCGGCGCGCATTGCGTGATCATCGACTTCATCAACGTCGATCAGGCGAACGGCGATCTGTTTCCGATGTATGAGCAGGTGCGTCGCGCGCTCGCCTGGGTTTGCCGCAACGCCAAGAGCTTCGGCGGCGACCCCGGCCGGATCTATATTTCTGCGCATTCCTCCGGCTCGCATCTCGCCGGCGTCGTTCTGACCCGCGGTTGGAGGGAGGAGGGTCTGCCGCCCGACGCATTCAAGGGCGCGGTGCTGTTGAGCGGCATGTACGATCTCGCGCCGGTCGCGCTGTCGGCGCGCTCGAGCTACGTGAAGTTCACCGATGACATGGCGCACAAGCTGAGCGGGCAGCGGTTCCTCGACGGGCTTCATACGCCGCTCGTTCTGGCTTATGGCACCTGCGAGACGCCGGAATTCCAGCGCCAATCGCGCGATTTCGCCGATGCGGTGAGGGCGGCCGGCAAGCCCGCATCGCTGATCGTTGGCGCCGGCTACAATCATTTCGAATTGCTCGAGACGCTCGCCAACCCCTATGGTCTGACCGGGCGCGCCATGCTCGAGCAGATGCAACTTGTGAAATAAGGAGACGACAATGAACCAAGCCGCCAAGGTTCAGGAGGCCAAGGGCCCGCTCGTCTGGCTCGACATGGACCAGAAGGCGCTCGACGACGCCTATGATCAGATGGTCTATGCGCCGAATCGCGACCAGGTGCACAAGCGCAACATGTTCAACAGCGACCGCGTCCGGGCACGGCTCGGTGCGCCGAAGCGGCTGGCCTACGGCAGCAAGCCGGTCGAGCAGCTCGATCTGTTTCCGACCTCGAATCCGAACGCGCCGATCAACGTGTTCATCCACGGCGGCGCCTGGCGGACGCGTTCCGTGAAGGATTATGCCTTTCTCGCCGAGGTCATCGTGCGTGCCGGCGGGCACTGGGTTGGCCTGGATTTCGACGGCGTCGAAGGCACCAAGGGCGATCTGCTACCGATGGCCGATCAGGTGCGGCGCGGCGTCGCCTGGGTCTACAAGAACGCCAAGAGCTTCGGTGGCGATCCGAACCGCATCTATGTCTCCGGCCAGTCGTCCGGCGCGCATCTTGCCGGGTGCATCGTGACCACCGACTGGAAGGACTACGGCGTGCCTGCCGACATCGTGAAGGGTGCGTTGCTTTGCTCCGGCATGTATGAGCTCAAGCCGGTGCGGCTGTCAAAGCGCTCCGAATATGTCGCCTTCACCGACGAGGCCGAGGAGAAGCTGTCGTCGCAGCGCCGGCTCGACCGGCTCAACTGCCCGGTGATCGTCGCCTACGGCACCTACGAGACGCCGGAATTTCAACGCCAGAACCGCGAGTTTGCGGCGGCGGTGAAGGCGGCCGGCAAGCCGGTCACGCTCTTGGTCGCGGAGGGCTACAATCATTTCGAGATCGCCGAAGCGATCGGCAACCCGCTAAGCCTGCTCGGCGCAGCGGTGCTGGAGCAGATGAAGCTTGTCTGACGAATGATGAGGGTGTTGTGGCGTCGGAAATGTTCGAGGGGCTGTCGCGGCGAGGACTCATTGCGGCAGCGGCGGCCGTGACCGGCGGCACGGCGCTGGCGCAGTCTGCGCCGGCCACTCGCGAAAAAGGTCCGCTGGTCTGGCTGAACATGGATCAGAAGGAGCTCGACGACGCCTACGACCAGGCGGTTTATGCGCCGAATGCCGTGCAGCTTCACAAAAGGCGGCAGGAGAAGTGCAAGGAGGTGCGCGCGCGCCTCGGCGAGCCCCGGCGCGTGGCCTACGGGTCGACCCCGGTCGAGATGCTCGACATCTACACAACCAAGCGGCCGAACGCGCCGATCAACGTGTTCATCCACGGCGGCGCCTGGCGCTCCGGAGAATCCTGGGAGTTTTGCGACGCCGCCGAGCTGTTCGTGCATGCCGGTGCGCACTTCATCGTGCCTGACTTCATCGATGTGATTAAAGCCGGCGGCAGCCTGATGCCGATGGCGGAGCAGGTGCGCCGCTCGATCGCCTGGGTGCACAAGAATGCCGCGAGCTTCGGCGGCGACCCGAGCCGCGTCTATGTGTCCGGCCGCTCCTCGGGCGCGCATCTGGCCGGCACGGCCCTCATCACCGACTGGCCGAAGGATTTCGGCGTGCCGTCCGATGTCATCAAGGGCGCCCTGCTGTCGTCGGGCATGTACGATCTCAAGCCGGTGCGGCTGTCCAAACGCGGCGCCTACGTGAAGTTCACCGACGAGATGGAAGAGGCGCTGTCCACGCAGCGACACCTGGCTCGCATCAATTGCCCGGTTATCGTGGCTCATGGCACCTACGAAACGCCGGAGTTCCAGCGCCAGGCGCGCGACTTTGCTGCGGCGCTGAAGGCTGCCGGCAAGCCGGTCACCCTCTTGATCGGCGAGGGCTACAGTCACTTCGAAATGCCTGAGACGCTCGGCAATCCCTACGGTCTGCTTGGCCGCGCAGTGCTGGAGCAGATGAAACTGACGTCGCAAAGCTAGAGGAGAGGCGATGACCCAGCGGTTCAAAGCGCCTCGCGGCGCGCTCAACCGGCGCGCTTTCCTGGCAGGCGGCGCCGCCTTCGCACTGACTAGGAGCGGCGCGAACGCGCAGAGCTTCCCGTCTGGGCCCATCAAGATCGTTACCTCGGTCGGCGCCGGCGGTAGCCCGGACGTGCTCTCACGGATCCTCGCCGATTCTCTGACCCGGCTTTGGGGCCAGCAGGTCATCGTGATCAATCAGCCGGGCGCTGCCGGTGCGGTCGCGATCCGCGCCGTGGCGTCGACGCCGCCCGACGGCCACACGCTCTACATGTCTCTGGCCACCAATTACATCGGGCTGCCGGAGCTGCAGGCGAATTTCCCGATCGATGTGGTGCGCGACTTCGTGCCGATCGGCTTTGTCGGCGGCCATCCCATGGTTGTGGCGGCCAGCGCCGACCTCGGCGTTGGCACGCTGCCGGAGTTGATCGCACTCGCCAAGAAGCGCAAGGGCGAGCTCAACGTTGCCGCCGGCAACCGCGGCAGCATCCTGCACCTCACCGGCGAATGGCTGCGCAGCGCCGCCGGCATTGACGTGACGCTGCTGCATTACGCGTCGGCGCCGCAGGCGATCACCGATGTGCTCGGCGCCCGCGTCCATGTGATGATCGACGCGGTCACCTCGATGCGCGGCGCGATCGACTCCGGGAAACTCAAGCCGCTTGCGGTCGCGACCGCGCAGCGCCAGCCCAAGACCCCTGACCTGCCGACGGTGGCCGAGACCATCCCAAACTTCGAGGCGGTGGGCTGGCTCGCCTTGATGGCGCCGCCCGGCACACCCGCTCCGCTTGCGCGGCGGATCAGCGACGACCTTCGCAAGGTGCTGGCTGAGCCGGCGTTGCAGAATCGCTTTGAAGAGCTGGGCACCCACATCCGTCCGACCACGCCCGACGAACTGACCGCCTTCATCCGCGAGCAGCAGCAAATCTGGCGGCCAGTGATCGCGGAGACCGCGAAGAAGATCAATTGAAGGAGAGAACATGCGTTTGCTTTGGGCCTTGGTGTTGCTCGCCGCCGCAATCGTCCACCCGCCAGCATCGGCCCAGACCTTCCCCAATGTGCCGGTCAAGCTGATCGTCACCACCGGGGCGGGCGGCGCCCCCGACGTCATCGCGCGGATCGTGGCCGAAGGCCTGTCGCGGCACTGGGGCCAGCAGGTGTTCGTCACCAATCATCCGGGCGCGGCCGGCTCGATCGGCATGAAGGTCGCGGGCTCCTCGCCGCCGGACGGCTACACGCTCTTGTTCGCGCTGTCGTCGAGCTTCGTCGCGCTGCCAGAGATCGCCAAGGATTATCCGTACGATCTGGTCCGCGACTTCGTCTCGATCGGCTTTGTCTGCGAGCAGCCGATGGCGGTCGCGATGCCGCCGTCGCTCGGCGTCAACACACTCGGCGAGCTGATCGACCATGTGAAGAAGCGGCCGGGCGAGATCAACGTTGCGGTCTTAAGCCGCGGCGGCATTCCGCATCTGACCTCGGAGTGGATCAAGCTTGCGGCGGGTCTGGAATGGACCTCGATCAACTATCCCGGCACGCCGGCCGGCCTCTCCGACGTCATGGGCGGTCGCGTGCAGGTGATCATGGACGGGCTGCCGAGCCTCGCCGGCGCCGTCAACGGCGGCCAGCTCAAGCTTCTTGCCGTCGGCGCGGAGAAGCGCCTGCCGAACCGGCCCGAGACGCCGACCATTGCCGAGACATTGCCGCGCATCCCGCGCGCGCTCGGCTGGTTTGCCTTGATGGGGCCGCCCGGCACGCCCGAGCCGGTGGCGAAGAAGATCAGCGACGATCTGCGCGCGGTGCTGAACGAGCCGGCGCTGAAGAAGCGGTTCGAAGATATCGCCAGCTACATCAACCCAATGTCGCCCAAGGAATTGCAGGACTACATCCGCACCGAGCAGTCGCTGTGGAAGCCGGTGATCGAGCAGATCGCCACCTTCAAGGCGGCGCCGAAGTGATGCGCACGCGCTACTTCGTCGTCGCGTTCGTGGTCTTCATGTCGCTATGCGCACCCGCACACGCGCAAGACGCCTATCCAAGCAAGACCATCACCTTGATCATCCCGTTCCCGGCGGGCGGCTCGACCGACGTGATCGGGCGGCTTGTGGCGGAGGGGCTTCGCGCCGTGCTCGGCCAGCTCGTGGTGGTGGACAACCGCGCCGGCGCCGGCGGTTCGCTCGGCACCGGAGCGATCGCCAAGGCTACGCCCGATGGCTACACCATCGGGATGGGCACCGCCTCGACCTTGGCGATCAATCCCACGACCTACAAAAGCCTGCCGTTCGACGTGCTGGTCGATCTTGCGCCGATCGGCAACATAGCCGCGGTGCCCAACATCATGTCGGTTCATCCTGCGGTGAAGGCTAGCACCATGGCGGAGTTCATTGCGCTGGCGAAAGCGCAGCCGGGCAAGCTTTCCTATGCCTCGCCGGGCTTTGGCTCGGTCGGCCATCTGCTCGGCGAGCAGTTCAAGCTTGCGACCGGAACCGACATCCTCCATGTGCCCTATCGCGGCATGGGCCCGGCGCTGAACGACGCAATCGGCGGCCAGGTGCAGGTGATCTACGACAACCTGCCGACGTCGCTCGAACTGGTGAAATCCGGCAAGCTGCGCGGGCTCGGGCTGTCGGGCGAGAAGCGTGTGGCGGAACTGCCCGATGTGCCGACGTTTGGCGAGCTTCGTCTCGACGACATCAACTGGATGGCGTTCTTCGGGCTGATCGCGCCGAAGGATACGCCGGCGCCGATCGTGATGCAGCTGAACGCGGCGCTGGTGCGGGTACTGGCCACGCCGGACATGCGCAACAAGCTCGCCGCGCAGCAGGCGATCGTCGTGGGCAATTCCCCGGAGGCCTTCAAGGCCGAGATCGCCCGCGAGCTGTCGCGCTTCAAGCGCGCAGTCGCGGCGGCGAAGATCGAGTTGAACTAAGTTACCGCCCGGGGTGGGCCACTGCGCCCTAGCGCTTGCCTCTCGGGACCGCCGGGGCAGGGTCGGCCC
>Ga0210380_10000715_pt1 | contig 14163 bp, 10 predicted proteins | sample PLM4_5_coexredo_FD_155476 | JGI IMG/M metagenome (GOLD analysis project Ga0210380, IMG submission 155476) | Groundwater sediment microbial communities from an aquifer in East River, Colorado, USA - PLM4_5_coex redo | ecosystem: Environmental > Terrestrial > Soil > Riparian zone | place: USA... | reverse complement strand
CAGCATCAACGGCATTTTCAACAACCGGGTCCAGGCGATCACGCCGATCTACAAGGAATACCAGCGCCAGTTGGCCGAACTCGACCGCATGTCAGAGGAGCGGACGGCCGAGGTGTCGGAGTTCGAAATGCAGGTGATTCGGGTCGAATCGTTGCGTTCGAAACTGAATGAGACGCGGACCGTAATGTTGTATCGGATCAACAAGATGCTGGACCCGACCCAGATTCAGAAAATGCGTGAGATTCGGGATCGGCGCCGCGGTGGACGCGGCGGCGGGTCACCCAGCCCCCGGTCGTGGTAACTTTGCCCGGTTCGGGACCACACGGCGGGACCGCCATGTGGCATGAATCGGCTCTCTTTGGAGTAAATCGGATGACTTACGTGTCTCGTACCCTCAGCGCACTTATCCTGCTCGTGACGATCTCAAGCCTGACCGCATCGGCGCAGCAAGCCGCGCCAGCCGGCCCCCAGCAAGCGGTGGTGCCGCCGGCGCCTCCGGCGTCGCAGACGCAGATCGATCGCTACGTCGTGGGCCAGGCTCGCCCGCCGGTGGTCGAAGGATCCGATCTCATCGAGCTGACGCTCGAACAGGCCGTGCTCATCGCGCTGGAACACAACCTCGACCTCAAGGTCGCGCGGATGAATCCGGTGCTGCAGGACTACAACGTCAAGAGCCTGCGGGCGGCCTTCAAACCCCGGGTCACCGGGTCGTACAGCTACAGCAACTCCGCGACGCCGTCGAACAACACGACGGAAGGCGTCGAGACGCTGATCAACGTCAGCCAGGGCTTCAACGGCGGCCTCAGCCAGACGCTGCCGTGGTTCGGCAGCAGCGTGAGCGCCAACTGGACCAACAGCCGCGCGTCCACCAATAACCAGACGGCGCGCTTGAACCCGAGCTACAACACCGGCTTGTCGTTCAACTACAGCATGCCGCTGCTGAACGGGTTCAAGATCGACAGCACGCGCAACAGCATCCGCACGTCGGCTGTCACGACGCAGATCGTGGACATTCAGTTGCTGACCACGATCGAAAACACCAAGAACAGCATCCGCACGTCGTACTGGCAGCTGCGCTCGGCGATCGAACAGATCGAGATTCAGCGCCGTGCGCTGGACCTGGCGAAGAAGTCCCACGCCGACGCCCTGACCAAGATCGAAATCGGCACCGCCGCCTCGATCGACGCGGTGACGTTCGAAACCCAGGAAGCCCAGGCCGATCAGTCGTACCTGGCGGCGCAGATCGCGTGGCGCACGGCCGAGTTGAACTTCAAGCGCCTGCTGGTCAGCGGCACGGATGACGAGCTGTATCGCAAGACCATCAACCCGACGGACCGGCCGACGTTGACCGTCACGAGCGTGGACATTCAGGCGGGTGTGACCAAGGCGCTGGCGGAACGAACCGACGTCATCATCTCGCGCAAGAACCTCGAAGTCAGCCGCATGAACCTCGACGTGACCAGGGGCGCCCTGATGCCGAGTCTCAGCATGAGCGCCGGCTACAGCGCCAGCGGCCAGGGCGGCACGTCGTTCATCGGCGGCGTGGTCACGCCGGGCGGGTATCCAGACGCGCTGGGCAATATGTTCGACCTGAACACACCACGCTGGAACCTGGGCTTCAACTTCAACATTCCGATCGGCCAGATCGCGGAAAAGGCCGCCTACGCCCGCGCGCTCATCGGCATCGATCAGGCGAACGTGCAGTTGAAGGTGCAGGAACTCACCGTGTCGACCGCCGTCATCAACGCGGGCCTGAACGTCGAGAACTCCTACAAACTCTACCAGGCGGCCGTGAAGTCGCGCGAAGCCGCGGAACGAAACGCGGACGCTGCGCAGGTGCGGTTCGACAACGGCCTGCTCACGAACTTCGAAGTCGTGACGGCGCAGAACACCCTCACCAACGCGCGCCTCAGCGAATTGACGCGCATCATCGCCTACATCAACGCGATCGCCGAATATGAACGCGTCCAGAAGATTGGTGGCTAGCCGTCGGCCCCACTAATGGACGTCAACGGACGTTAACGGACGTTTCAAGGCCCGTGCGTAGAATTCTCGCGCTCATCGTCATCGCCACCGTCGTCGCCGCCGGAGCCTGGTACTACCGCTCCGGTACGACGACGGACGCGGCTGCACCCGGCGCGCCGGGAACGGCGGCCGGCCGCGGCGGCACGCCCGCTCGCGGCACGGGCGGCCGGACCGCCATGACAGTGGACATGGCGCCGGTCACGCGCCAGGAAGTGGTCGACTACATCACCGTGGTCGGCAACCTCATCGGCGAGGCCACCGTCGACATCGTGCCGCGTGTCGCGGGACGACTCGACAACGTAGCGGTGAAGCTCGGCGACCGGGTCACCAAGGGCCAGGTCGTCGCCAAGATCGAAGACCGCGAAATCAAGGAACAGATCAACCAGGCGCAGGCGACGCTCGAAGTCAACAAAGCCAACGCCACGCAGCGGCAGAACGAAGTGCAGGTGCAACAGAACGCGTTGGATCGCGCGCGCGCGAGCTACGAGCGCGGCCTCACGGCGAAGCAGTTGCTCGAGGACGCGGAATCCCGATTCAACGCGGCCGCGTCGCAGGTGGAAGTCGCGAAGGCGCAGCTCGCGCAGACGCAGTTCCGCATCGACGAACTCAAGATCACGCTCTCGAACACGACGATCCTGTCGCCGATTGACGGCTTCGTGAGCCGTCGCAATCTCGATCCCGGCGGCTTTGCGGGCGGCAACACCGTGATCATGACGGTCGTCGACATCGGCACGGTCCGCATGGTCGGCAATCTCGTCGAAAAGGGCTTCCGCAAGATCACCTCGGGCGTGTCGGCGATCGTGCAGGTCGATACGTTTCCCGGCGAGGACTTCACGGGCCAGGTCAGCCGCGTGGCGCCGGTGTTCGATCCGGCGACGCGAACGGCGCAGATGGAAATCGAAGTGCCGAATCCGGGCTTTCGACTGAAGCCCGGGATGTACGCGCGTGTGAAGCTCACCGTTGAACGTCGCCCCGATGCGCTGACGGTGCCGAGAAATGCCATCGTCGATCTCGACGGCAAGCGCGGCGCGTTCCTCGTCGAAGAACTCGTCGCGAAATTCGTCGAGGTCAAGACGGGCTTGTCCGACGGCGAGAAGATCGAAATCCTCGAGGGCCTGACTGAAGGCCAGCGCGTCGTCACGACCGGCGCACTTGCGCTGCAAAACGGCGACAAGGTCGCGCTCGTCGCCGATCCGGCCGCGCGCGGACGCGGCGGCCGCGGCTCCGGGAGCCCCGCTTCAGAAAAGACCGGGCGGGGCAAATGATCAACTTCGAAGTTCGAAGTTCGAAGTTCGAAGTTTAGGGCGTATTTCCATGTCCATCCCCCGCACAGCGATCGAACGCCCCGTCTCGATGTTCATGCTGTCGGCCGTCGTGGTTTTGCTCGGCACGATTTCGCTGTTCCGGTTGCCCGTTGACCTGATGCCGGACGTCACCTACCCCACCATCACGGTGCGCGTGGGATACGCGGGCGTGGGCCCGGCGGAAATCGAACAGCTCATCGTCCGGCCGCTCGAACAGACGCTGGCTGCCGTGCCGGGTCTCGATCAGCTCAATTCGACGGCGTCGGAAGGATCGGGCACGGTCCGCCTCAGCTTCGTGTGGGGCACGAACCTCAACGAAGCCGCCGACGAAATCCGGACCCGCATGGACCGCGTGCGCGGCCGGTTGCCAGTCGAGTCCGATCCGCCGAGCATTCTCAAAGCCGACGCGTCGGCCTCGCCCATCATGAGCATCGGCGTGGAAGGCGACTACGACCGCGTCACGCTGCGCGAGATGGCCGAGACGGACATCGCGCAGCGGCTGGAGCGCGTCGAGGGCGTGGCCGCCGTGACCGTCAGCGGCGGGCTGCGCCGGCAGATTCACATCGAGCTGTCGAAAGAGAAGATCACGGCGCTCGACCTGGCCGTCGATCGCGTCATCAGCACCATCCGCTCTGAGAATCAGAACGTCCCGCTGGGCGAGCTGATGGAGGGCGACACCAGCTACCTGCTTCGCAGCCAGGGTGAATTTCAGAGTCTCGATCAGATTCGGGATCTGGTCGTGCAGGCCAAGGGCGGCGTGCCGGTGTACCTGCGGGACATCGCCGAGATCAAAGACACCACCGAAGACCTGCGGGCGTTCACGCGCATCAACGGCAAGCCCGGCGTCCGCCTGCAGGTTTCCAAGCAGTCCGGCAAGAACACGGTCGCGATCGCCGATGGCGTGCGGGCGGAAATCGAGCGCATCAACCGCGACATGCGCAACGTCCGCCTCACCCTCCTCGACGACCAGTCCAAGTTCATCGTCCGATCGATCGATGCCGTCAAGGAAGCGGTCTACGTCGGCGCGTTCCTGGTCATTGCCATCATTTTCATCTTCCTTCGGAACATGCGGTCGACGTTCATCATCTGCCTGTCGATTCCCATTTCGATCATCGGCACGTTCGCGCTGCTCTACTTTGCCGGCTACACGCTGAATACCATGACGTTCGGCGGCCTGGCGCTCGGCGTCGGCATGATTGTGGACGCGTCCATCGTCGTGCTCGAAAACACGTTCCGGCACATGGAAATGGGCAAGTCGCGGATGCAGGCCGCGATCGAAGGCAGCGAAGAAGTGTGGTCGGCCATCGTCGCGTCCACACTGACGCACGTGGCGGTGTTCCTGCCGCTCCTGTTCCTCACCGGCGTCTCGAGCATTCTGTTCGTGCAGCTCTCGATCGTCGTGATGTTCTCGCTGTCGATGTCGCTCTTCGTCGCCGTCACGGTCGTGCCGGTGCTCTGTTCGCGCCTGCTGAAAATGCCGCCGCCCGTCGAGGAACGGCGCGGCCTGGGCGGGCGGCTGTTTACCGTCAGCGAACAGGCCCTGGACGGCCTCGACAACACCTATCGCGCCCTGCTCCACCGCGCGCTCGGCCACCGTTTTTCGGTGATTGGCATGGCGACGGCACTGACCGTGGTGGCCTTCGTCATCCTGCCGTCGATCCCAACTGAATTGGTCCCGCAGACCGACGAGGGCGAAGTCACGGTCTCGGCGCGCCTCGCCAGCGGCACGCGCGTCGAACGCACCGAAGTCATCGCGCAGCGGCTCGAAGAACTCATCACCGCGAACGTCCCGGAAGCCACGACGCTGATTAGTTCGGCGGGCGCGGGCGGGTTTGGCGGCGGATCGGCCTCGAGCGTGAACGTCACGGTGAAGCTGAAGTCGCGCACCGAGCGCACGCGCACGAACGATCAAATCGCCACGGACCTGCGCAAGGTGCTCGTCGGCATTCCCGGCACGACGATCACGACGCGCGCCTCCGGCGGCAATCAGCAGTTGACGCGCGCGCTGGGCGGCGGCAATACGGACAGCCGGCTGGCCGTCGAAATCCGCGGCGAAGATTTGACAGAATCAAGACGAATTGGTGGCGATATTGTGGCGTTGCTCAAAGACACGCCGGGCATCGCCAACCCGCAGATCGGCCGCGAAGAAGGCCGGCCGGAAATGGCCATCCGCGTCGATCGCCCGAAGGCCGCGCTGCTGGGCCTCACCGTCTCGGGCGTGGCGACGACGATTCGCACGAACATCAGCGGATCGCAGGCGGCGATGTTTCGCGAAAAAGGCAAGGAATTTCCGATCATTGTGCGCCTGCGCGAGGCGGATCGTGACCGCGTGGACTCCGTCAACGACGTGCTGATTTCCACGCCGCAGGGCCTGGTGCTCCAGGCCAAAAACCTGCTGGATTTGACGCCGCAAAAGGGCCCGACACAGATTGAGCGGAAAAATCAGCAGCGCATCCTCCGGGTTAACGCAGAACTGGAAGCCGGCACGGTGCTGGGTGACGGCGTCAAGAACGTGCAAGCCCGGCTTCCCCAACTCGCTATCCCGCGAGACTTTCAGGTAGGCTTTGGGGCCGAAGTTGAGCAACAAGCGCAGGCGTTCAGCCAGTTGCGGGTCCTGCTTTTGCTAGGTGTACTTCTGGTTTACGCCGTCATGGCGTCACAATATGAGTCCCTGCGCGACCCCTTCGTGGTCATGTTTTCGGTTCCAGTGGCGGCCATCGGGGTCGTGGCGGCCCTCAAATTGACGTCAACGTCCTTCAGTCTTCAGGCGTATATCGGAGTAATCATGCTCGGCGGGATCGTCGTCAGTAACGCGATCCTGCTGGTGGATTACACGAACATTCTGCGGAGACGGGACGGAAAGCCCCTCCGGGAGGCCGTGGAGGTGGCGGGACGAACCCGCCTCCGGCCGATTCTGATGACTACGTTGACGACGATTCTGGGCCTGGTGCCGATGTCGCTGGGTCTCGGTGAGGGGGCTGAACTGCAAGCCCCGTTGGCGCGGGTCGTGATTGGCGGCCTGGCCGCGTCCACGCTGGTGACGCTGGTGCTGGTGCCCGCCGTCTACACGCTGTTTGAAGAAGGACTGACTGGACGACGCCACGGGACGGCGCCGTCGCATCCGGAGCGAGCTTAACGACTATGAAAAAACTGGTGGGTTTCGTCATTCTCCTCGTGGCAGCTGGCGGCAGCTGGTGGTACTACGTCAAGTACGGCACACCGCCCGAAAAGCCCATCATCAATCAGGCCACGATCTCGTCCGGCAAGATCGTCGAGGCGGTCCAGGCCACGGGCGCACTCGAGCCGCTCCGCCGCTATGACATCGGATCGCAGGTGTCGGGCGTCGTCAAGGCCATTTACGTGGACTACAACTCCATCGTGAAGGAAGGCCAGCTGATGGCGGAAATTGATCCGCAGCTGCTGCAGGTGCAGGTGGACATTCAGACTGCCAACATCGAACGGCAGAAAAGCGACATCGCGAGTCAGGAAGTCCAGCTCGACGACCAGAAGAAACAGTTCGAGCGGACGAAGAGCCTGTTCGAGCGCGGTCTGCAGAACCAGCAGCAGTATGAGGCGGCTGAGTTGGCCATCAAGACGCGTGAAGCGTCGATTGCCTCCTCCAAGAAGAGCCTCGTCTCGGCTGAAGCGAGTTTGAACGCCGCCAAGCTGAACGTGACCTACACGAAGATTGTGGCGCCGGCGAACGGCGTCGTCGTCGAGCGGCGCGTGGACGTGGGCCAGACGGTGCAGGCGAGCATGACGTCGCCGTCGTTCTTCATCATGAACACGCCGCTCGAGAATCTGAAGCTCACGGCGAACGTCGACGAAGCGGAAATCGGCAAGATCCGCACGGGCATGACGGTCCGGTTCAAAGTGGATTCGTACGGCCAGCAGCAGTTCACGGGTACGGTCGAAGCCGTCCGGTTGAACGCGACGAACAACAACAACGTCGTGACCTACCCGGTCTGGATCAACGTGCCGAACGGCGAACTCAAACTGCGGCCGTTCATGACTGCCGCGCTCAGCATCGTGCTGTCCGAAGTGGACAACGTGGTGCGAATCCCCAGTGCCGCGCTGCGCTTCCGTCCGAACTCGGATGTCTACAAGGCCCTTGGCCTCGAGGCGCCGCAGCAGGGTGGCCGTATTACGAACCAGCAGGGTCCGCCCGAGGCGAGCAACAACCCGCCCGCCGACGGCCGTGCCGGGCAGAACGCTCGCGGGGGCGCCGCCCCTGGGGCAACGCCGGGCGTCGCGCCAGGGGCCGCGCCGGGTAGCCAGCGCGCTCCGCAACAGACGATGGCTGACGGAACGACGCCGCCTGGCGGCCGGACTCGGCAGCCGGGTCAGGGTGGACAGAACGGCGCGGGTGGTCAGGGCGCGCAGGCTGGCCAGACCCGTGGTCAGGGCGGCCAGCAGCCGGGCGGTCGTGGCATGAACGCGAATCTCACCCCGGAACAGCTCAAGGCTTTCCAAGACCGCTTTGGTGCGGGTGCTGCGGGCGGCCGTGGCGGCACGGGCGGTGGCCGCGGTGGCGCAGGCGGCGGCCGTGGTGGCAACAATCAGGGCGGCCGCGGCGGCAACGCTGGCGGGCGCGGCACGCAGCCGGCGACGCTCTCTCCGGAACTCGCCTCCCAGAACGCAGACCGGATCGACCAGCTGTGGGCGCCGATTGTGCGTCGGGATCAGCCGGGGAGCGTGTGGAAGTGGGACGGAAAGAATCTGACGGAAGTGAAGCTGTGGCTCGGCGTCTCCGACGGCACCTTCACGGAACTCAAGTCGGGCGACCTCAAAGTCGGCGACCAGATCGTGACGAGCGTCACGCTGCCGGCGTCGATGCGGCCGGCCGCGACACAGAACCCGCTCTTTGGTAACCAGCCGGGCGGCCGCGGCGGCGCGACCGGCATGCAGGGTATGCCCGGTGGTGGTGGCGGTGGTGCGGGTGGCGGCGGCGCAGGCGGCGGCCGTGCCCCGGGCGGCGGCGGTGGTGGCGGCGGCCGAGGCGGCAACTAACTTTTAGAGCGCGGGTTCGGCCGCGCTCTATGGAGGGCGCGGGTTCGACCGCGCCCTACTTTTTCTTCTGCGAACGGAGCAACCTGACGTGGCCGTAATTTCGCTAAGGAACCTGACCAAGATTTACAAGATGGGCGAGCACGAGGTGCGCGCGCTGCGCGGCATGTCGCTTGACATCGAAGCCGGTGAGTTCGTGGCCGTCACCGGTCCGTCTGGCTCCGGCAAGTCGACGTTCATGCACATCGCGGGCTGTCTGGACCGTCCGAGCGGTGGCGAATACCTGCTGGATGGCAAGGACGTCGCCCAACTCTCCAAGGACGAATTGGCGCGCGTCCGAAATCAGAAGATCGGCTTCGTATTCCAGGGCTTCAATCTGCTGACGCGCACGACGGCGCTCGACAACGTCGAGTTGCCACTGCTCTACCGATCGGTCAATGGGTTTAAGACCGCTGAACGCCACAAGCGGGCGCTCGCGGCCCTCGACTCGGTCGGCCTCGGTGAGCGTTATCACCACATGCCGAACCAGTTGTCGGGCGGCCAGCAGCAGCGCGTCGCCATCGCGCGGGCGCTGGTCAATGAACCTTCGATTCTGCTCGCGGACGAACCGACCGGCAACCTCGATACGCGCACCAGCATCGAAGTGATGGGCATCTTCCAGCGCCTGAACAAGGAACGCGGCATCACGGTGTTGCTCATCACGCACGAAATGGACATTGCCGAGTACGGCACGCGGCTGATTCGCTTCCGCGACGGACGGGTCGTTGCCGATCAGCCGATTCTCCATCGCCGCAACGCGGCGGATGAACTGGCGGCATTACCGCCGCCGGAGCCGGACGTCATCGTGACGCCGCCCGCCGAACCGGCGCACGCCTAGTTTTTCAGTCAGGGGACGACATGTCACTGTTGATGACGATTCGCATCGCGTTCAAGGCACTCAGCCGCAATAAGCTGCGGACCGTGCTGACCATGCTCGGCATGATCATCGGCGTGGCCGCGGTCATCGCGATGGTCGCGCTGGGATCGGGCGCGCAGGCGACGATTGAAGAGCAGGTCAAGGCGCAGGGCACGAACCTGATCACAATCAGGAGCGGCAGCGTCACGACGGGCGCGGCCCGCGGCGGGGCCGGCACCTCCACCAAGCTGTCCGAGGCCGACGCGCAGGCGATTCGTGACCTTCCGAACGTAGGCTTCGTGGCAGAGTCCGCGTCGCAGGGCGGCCTGCAGCTCATCTACGGCGGCATGAACTGGCGCACGAACGTCGAAGGCACGAACGTCGATCTGCCCACCATCCGTTCGTGGCCGCTGCAGTACGGCACGTTCTTCACGCCCGAAGATGTGAAGGCCGCCGCCAAGGTCATCGTGCTCGGCGCGAACGTCTCCGACCAGCTCTTCGGCGAAGGTATGGATCCGACGGACGTCGTCATTCGCGTGCGCAACCACCAGTTCAAGATCCTCGGCGTCATGTCCCGCAAGGGCGCGTCCACGGGCGGCGGGGGCAGCCAGGACGACCAGTCGTTTGCGCCGTACACCACGGTCATGAAGAAGCTGTCGGGCGCCACGTCACTCGGAAGCATCCTCGCGTCGGCGCGGTCGGCGGACGAAGTGGCGGATGCGAAGGCGTCCATCGAGAACGTCCTGCGCATGCAGCACGGCATCGAAACGGGCGGCGCCGACGATTTCACCGTCCAGACGCTCGACGACATCGTCGCGCTGCGCACGCAGACGACGCAGACGATGACGTCGCTGCTCGCGGGCGTGGCGTTCGTCTCGCTGGTCGTCGGCGGCATCGGCATCATGAACATCATGCTCGTGTCGGTGACCGAACGGACGCGCGAGATCGGCCTGCGCCTGGCCATCGGGGCCCGCGGCTCGGACGTGCTGTTCCAGTTCCTGATTGAGGCGGTCGTCATCAGCCTGGTGGGCGGGGCCATCGGGATCGTGATGGGTTATGGGGTCGCCTGGTTCGTGAAGACCTACCAGGGCTGGCCCTCCCAGGTTCCGCCGGACGCGGTCTTTACAGCGGTGGTATTCTCTGCCTTTGTTGGAATCTTCTTCGGGTTCTACCCGGCCCGAAAGGCCGCCGGGCTCGACCCGATTGAAGCCCTGAGGTTCGAGTAAGACATTCGAGTCGACCAGCGAAACGATGGTCGTGCCCCGGGGTTTTTATCCTGCAGGGGCGTTAACATTCGGCGCGGACGGGAACTGCGCCGATATTGCGAGGGAGTACTCCTATATGCGACGTGTAACAGCAATGATGAGCGCGGCCGCGGTCGTCCTTTGGGCGGTCACCGCGTTCGCGCAGGCGAAGCCGGATTTTTCCGGTAAGTGGACGCGTGAAATGCCAGCAGCCGCCGCGGGCGGCGGTGGTGGTGCAGCCGGCGGCGGCGGTGGCGCGGCTCGTGGCGGCGGTGGCGGCGGACGTGGTGGTGCGGGCGGCGGCGGTGGATTCAACTGCGGCATGACCTGCGACATCACGGCGACGGCGACGACCTTGAAGCTCAGCCGCGCGGGCCAGGGCGAAGGTGCGGCTCCGATCGTGTGGACGTGCACGCTGGACGGCAAGGACTGCTCGAACGAGCAGCCGGGTCGTGGCGGCGCGGCGCCGACGGCGGTGATCTCGAAGGCGACTTGGAACGGCGCCAAGCTCGTCATCACCACCGAACGTACGGGCCAGGACGGCACCAAGGTGACGTCAACGCAGACGCTGGCCATCGAAGGCGGCAAGCTGACCGTCTCCTCGACGAACAGCATGATGCCTGACCAGCCAGCCACGGTGGCGACCTACACCAAGGGCTAGTTCGATCTCGACTCGATGAGCCCCGCGTCCGAAAGGACCCGGGGCTCTTTTCTTGTACGGGTACGACAGGTACTGACTACCGCGTCCTAAGTTCCTGAATAGTCAGCCCGGTTACAGGGTCTCTCATCTCCGGGGCAATCTGGCCGAGCGGGCCGAGGACAAACTCGCGTTCGCGGAATCTGGGATGCGGAATCTCGAGGCCGGGGGTGTGGATGATGCGATCACCGTAGAGAATCAGATCCACATCGAGCGTGCGGGCCGCGCGCAGCGACGGGCGTTCGCGGCCGCGCTCCCGTTCGATCGCCTGCAGTTCCGCCATCAGCGCCTCAGGACCCATCGACGTCTCCCCCACCACCACCGCGTTCAGATACGGCGGCTGATCGTCGGGCACGTCGAATGGCTCAGTTTCAATGACGGAAGACGCACGGAGGGGCCGGAGGAAAGTGCGGAGTCGATCGATGGCGTAGTTGAGACTCGCCCGGCGGTCGCCGAGGTTGGAGCCGAGGGCGATGGCGACGACTACTCTATCCACCGCACGCCGAGGACTCCGTCGCCCGTGCCGGGAGAACCCGCGCCGTTCGAGCGGCGGCCGAGCGCGTCTTCCTGGCCGGCGGCCACCTGATCGAAGAAGCGCTTCTGTTCGAGCGTCTCACCGAGGATGACGTTGAGCATCGTGCGATGGCGATCGTGCGAGACCTCGGCCAGTCGGGGACGCCAGGTCGCCACGAGCGCGGCGGCGTCGCGCGCATCCTGCTGGACGAGCGGCACGAAGCTTTCCTTGCGTCCGCGCGCCGGCAGCACGGGCTCGGCGATCGTCGCGGGCGTGTCGCCGAGTTCGGTGAGCGCCGCTTCGAGCCAGGTGAGATGCACGTCCTCGCGATTGATGACGTACTGATACGTGTTGTTGGCGTTGTAATGCGAGACCTGCTTCGCCACGGCCACGTGCCGCTGGCGCAGCGTCAGTTTCTCGCGGTGAAAATCCCGAAGGATGCCGAGCAGGTCAGTGGGTTTCACGCGTTCTGCTTCTCTTTGCAGCTGATGCAGACGCGCGTCCAGGGAATCGCCTCGAGGCGCGCCAGCGCGATCGGCTCGCCGCAGTCGCGGCAGATGCCGAACGTGCCCTTCTCGAGGCGCACGAGCGCTTCCTCGATCGCCTGCAGGATCTTGGCGTCCGTCTGCTTGAGCTTCAGCTGGATGTGAACTTCGTTGTTGCCGCTGGCCTGATCGGCCAGATCACCCTGCCGGCTGTTGACGTCCGCCGACGCCGGTAACGGTCGGGTACCCGTCGAAACCGCCAGGATTTCGGCCCGTTTGTGTAACAGCGTTTCCTTGAAAGCGGCGAGGGTCGCCGCGTCGAGCACTTTCTCGGTCATAGTCACAGGGACGCTCCATTGGCGCCGATCGATCCCATTCATATTAGCAGACACCGAGGACGCGGAGGTGCCGGAGGTCGCGGAGCGGAGGGACGGAGGCGGAGGTTAACCCGGCCAAATTTGTCCGAATTAGTCATTCCGTAATGTACCGAGAGGCTTCTTGAGCAGCACGTCCAGGCTGGCCACGAGGCCGACCAGGCACACGATGACGCCCGTGAGGAGCGCACCGCCGGCCAGGAGACCCGGGGCGGGCCGCCAGGCCATGTCGAACAGGTAGCGCGCCAGGGCCCAGGACAGGGCCAGCGCGCCGGCCGCGCCCAGTATCCCCGCCAGCAGCCCCAACATGCCGTATTCGACCGCCACCATGGCCGTGAGCACCCGGGTGCTGGCGCCCAGCGTGCGGTAAATGGCCGCCTCGTAAAGGCGCTGGAATTTCGTCATGGCCACGGCGCCCACCAGAATCAACACGCCGCTGACGAGCGTAATGGCGCCGACCACGGTGATACCGAGCGTGATGTTGTCCACGATTGACCGCACGGATGCCACGACCGCACGCACGTCGATCGTCGATACATTCGGGAACTGCCGCGCGAGGTCCAGTTGCAGCGCCGCACGCCTTGCGGCATCGTCGCCCGTCCGCAGAAATCCCACGAACGTCGACGGCACGCGGGCCAGAAACGGACCGGGGCGCAGCACGAAGAAGAAGCCGCCGTTCTGCGTCTCGTCCCACGCGACGCGGCGAATACTCGTGACGCGCGTGCGGACGACGCGTCCTGCGACGTCGAGGCGGACGATGTCGCCGACGTCGATGTCGGCATCCTTGCGCACCTCGTCGGAAATGGAGACCTCGAGATCCGTCTCGGCGTCCGGCGGTCCATTCGCGGGTCCCGTCCAGAACGCGCCGGCCATGACGCGCTCGTTCGCCTGCAGGCCATCGCGATACGTCACGCCAAACTCGCGCGTGAGCTTGCCCTGCTTGCGCACGGCATCCGGCGTGGGCAGATGCGCGCGGCGCCCGTCCACGCCGACGACACGCGCGCGCATGAGCGGCAGGATCCGCGCTGGTTCCGTGACGTAGGGCGCCACCGTCTTCTGGACCGCGTCGACCTGGTCGCGCTGGACGTCAATCAACACGAGGTCAGGGGAGGTCGCGCCAAGCTGCGCCATGAACTCCCCCACCAGGTTCATCTGCATCGCGCGGACGGACAACACGAAGAAGCAGCCGAGCCCGACGGCCGTGAGAATGACGCGGGTCTGATTGCCGGGCCGGCCGAGGCTGACCAGGGCATGACGCAGCGCGAACCGCGGTGATTTGGCGAGCGGCGCGGTTGCCCGCAGCAACAGCCGGCTGGCGCCAAACAGCAGCAGCGTGACCACCGCGAGACCGGCCGACACGAACAGCCCCGCCTGCAGCGATCCGGATTGCCATACGGCCACCAGCACGAGCGCGAGACCGGTGGCGGCCGTCACCATGCGGCTCAAGGCATCGCCGCGCCGCGCAGACGCGGCGGTGTCGGCCCGCAACAACAGGAGCGGCTTCACGCGGCGCATCTCGAGCAGCGGCACCAGCGCGAAGAATAACGATACGAGCATACCGACGGCCACGCCCTGCGCCGCCGCAGAGGTGGTCACCGTCACGGAGCTGATGCCAAGC
>Ga0210380_10000714_pt1 | contig 14170 bp, 11 predicted proteins | sample PLM4_5_coexredo_FD_155476 | JGI IMG/M metagenome (GOLD analysis project Ga0210380, IMG submission 155476) | Groundwater sediment microbial communities from an aquifer in East River, Colorado, USA - PLM4_5_coex redo | ecosystem: Environmental > Terrestrial > Soil > Riparian zone | place: USA... | reverse complement strand
GGTAGATCCACCGCGTGCGCAGGTATCGGGTTGTTCGCCATCGCGGCGTACACGGTCTCGGGCGCCATCTTCTGAAGCGTGGCGATATCGGGCGCCTGCTCGGCGCCGGCGGCGCGCGCCACGCCGGCGTTTCGATGACACGTTGCGCACCGTTCTTCGAACTGGCGGATCGTCCCGGACGCGGTCTGGGCGAGGGCGGCGGGTGGGCAGAGGAGAAGCGGGACCAGGACGCCGCTGAACAGGGAAAAGTGCATCCTCATGGGCGTAATCCTTTGAAATTTGGTGTGATATCTTACTTCGCCACAAACTACATTTTCGCCTCTCTCGGCATGTGGAGAAGAGCGCCCAACCTATGACAACTACACGATTTCTGCGGGGTGCCTTCGTTTGCCTGATCGTGATCCTCGCAACGCCTCCGTTGCTCGGGCAGCAGGGCGCACGTAACGGCGAATGGTGGGCCTGGGGCGGCGACGGAGGCACGAGCCGTTATTCTCCGCTCGCGCAGATCAACCGCGACAATGTCAGGAATCTTCGCATCGCGTGGACCTGGAGTTCCGACGGTGTCGGCGGCGCAGCGGAGGCGAGAAGCGAAACGACGCCGCTGATGGCGAACGGCAGACTCTTCTTCACTGCCGGCCGAGATCGCGCGGTGGTTGCCGCCGATGCCGGCACGGGCGAGACGCTCTGGCAGTGGACGAACGACGAGGGTGAGCGGAACGAAAAGGCGCCTCGCAAGGGTTCGGGCCGGGGAGTCGGCTACTGGACCGACGGTCGTGACGAGCGCGTGTTCACGATCACGCCCGGCTTCCGCCTGGTCGCCCTCGACGCGAGGACGGGACGTCAGATCTTGGGATTCGGCCGGGAGGGCGTCGTCGATCTGTTCAAGGAGCTCGATCCGACGGCGGATCTGACCGGCACGATCGGCAATTCGTCTCCTCCTGTGATTTCAGGCGACACCGTCATCGTCGGTCCTGCGCTCGCGCAGAGCGCCCGTCCGATGTCCTACCGGAACACCAAGGGCAACATCCTGGCGTTCGACGCGCGCACCGGGAGCAAGCGATGGGACTTCCGGACGATTCCGCGCAAGGGCGAACAGGGCTATGAGACGTGGCTGAACGGATCGGCCGAGTACACCGGCAACGCGGGTGCCTGGACGCCGTTCACGGTGGACGACGAGCTCGGATACGTGTACCTGCCTGTTGAGGCGCCGACCAGCGAGTACTACGGCGGCCACCGCCCGGGCAACAACCTGTTCTCATCGAGTCTCGTGTGCGTCGATATCAAGACGGGCAAGCGCGTCTGGCACTACCAGCTCGTACACCACGACATCTGGGACTACGACATCGTCTCGCCGCCGATCCTCGTCGACATCAACAACAACGGCAGGCGCATCAAGGCGGTCGTGCAGCTGACGAAGCAGTCGTACGCGTACGTGTTCGATCGAGTCACGGGGAAGCCGGTGTGGCCGATCCAGGAGCGGCCGGTTCCGCAGAACGGCGTGAAAGGTGAGTGGACGTCACCGACGCAGCCGTTTCCAACGAAGCCCGCCCCATTCGATCGCGTGGGCATTTCAACCGACGATCTGATCGACTTCACGCCGGAGCTGCGAAGCGCGGCGATTGACGCGCTCAAGCCGTACCGGCTTGGACCGGTCTACACGCCCGCCTCGCTCATGGAAGCCCCGGATGGAACGAAAGGAACGATCATGCTGCCGGGTAACCGGGGCGGATCGAACTGGAATGCCGGCGCCGTCGATCCGGAAACGGGTTTCGTCTACGTGCCCTCGATCACCAGAGCGACGCTGCTTCAGCTGATCAAGGACCCGCAGAGTGAGATGGATCTCGTGGCCACCGCTCTCGCGCCGCCGCTGCCATCGGTCGATGGCCTGCCGTTCGTCAAGCCGCCGTACGGCCGCATCACGGCGTATGACATGAACACAGGCGAGATCGCGTGGCAGATTGCCAATGGCGATACGCCGCCGGCGATCAAAAACAATCCGAAGCTGGCCGGCGTCAGACTCCCGAGGACCGGCAGCCCGTCGCATGCCGGTGTCCTGGCGACCAAGACGCTGCTGTTTGCGGGAGAAGGTGACGGGGGCATGCCGATGTTTCGGGCGCTCGACAAGAAGACGGGGGCGATCATCTGGGAGACCGAGGTTCCGCAGGGGGCGCAGACCGGGCTTCCGATGACGTATCTGTTGCGCGGCAAGCAGTACATCGTCTTTGCGGCGGGTGGTGGGGCCGGACGCACGGCGCAGCTCGTTGCGTTCACACTGCCCGACGTGACGCAGCAGACGCGCTGAACGCTGAAGCGTGCTGCGGGTCACGCTCGCCGGCGATCTGGTCCGCCTCGCTGACCGCGCGGTCACCTACTTCCCGGAGAGCTGAAGGTATGATTGCGACGTTCTACAGCTGGAGAGGTCGACCATGAAAAGAATTCTTGTACATAGCGCTGTGCTGCTAGTTGGTGTGGCCTCCGTTGTCGTTGCGGCGGGCCAGCAGCCCCAGACGCGACAGGTCATCGACGTCCAGAAAATCGCCGACAACTACTACGTGTTGACGAGCTCCACACCCGGCAACGAAGCGACATTCAGCGGGGGCAACGTCGGTGTGTTCATTACGAATTCCGGCGTTGTCCTAGTCGACACCAAGCTTGCCGCGTGGGGCCAGACGCTCCTGGATCGGGTCAAGTCGATCAGCACCAAGCCCGTGACGACGATCATCAACACGCATGCGCATGGCGACCACACCGGCAACGACGACAAGTTCGGCACGACCGTCGAGATCATCGCGCAGGACAACACGAAAGCCAACATGGCAAAGATGGATGCCTTCAAGGGCGACAAGGCCCAGTTCCTGCCGAAGCGCACATTCCGCGACAAGCTGTCGATCGGCAGCGGTAACGAGCGAATCGACCTGTACTACTTCGGTGCCGGCCATACCAACGGCGACGCCTTCGTCGTATTCCCGTCGCTTCGCGTCCTGCAAACCGGCGATCTGTTCGCGTGGAAGGATGCGCCGCGCATCGACCGCGCCAACGGCGGGAGCGGTGTTCAATATCCGCAGACACTCGCGAAGGCAGTCGCGGCGTTGAAGAACGTCGACACCGTCGTGCCCGGACACAGCCCGCTCATGACGCTCAAGGATCTGGAGGAGTATCAACGCTACACGGCGGACCTGCTCGCCGCGGTGCAGTCGGCGCGCAAGGCCGGCAAGAGCGTTGACGACGCCGCGGCGTCGATCAACCTGACGGAGAAGTACAAGGGGTACAAGTCAGAACGCGTGAAGCAGGCCGTGCAGGATATCTACGACGAGCTGAACGCAACTCCGTCGCGGTGAATTCCGTTCGCGGATACAAGGCGGTCCGCGCCCGCGGCATCGGCTGCAACGCTCGAGGTCAAGACGCCGAGGTTTCGAGATCTCTGCAGGCGTTTGCCTCGGATCGCTTGAGGAGCATCACGTTGCGTACGCCAGACGTATTCCGCGCGCTCCTGTTCTCGGGGGCGGTCGCGCTTGCCGTGTCGGGCTGCAGGCCCTCGCCGCCCGCGACGACGCCATCGGAGAAGGCGTCGCAGCTAAAACTCACCGGCGTCTGGATCGCAGTAGGCACGTTCGAGGACTCGGCCGGCCCGCCGCCATGGTCCAACACCCCGTGGCCCTCGCAACCGCCACTTACTCCGTGGGGCGACACGGAATCCCACCGTCTGGCCGACATCAAGAGCGTCGTGCCCTGTCAGCCAGCCGGCCCGGTCTTCTTCATGAGCGGGATCGGTCTGTTTCCGATTCAGATCCTCGAGGCGCCGGATCAAATCGTCCTGCAGGCCGAGAACATCGCGATGCCCAGGCGGATCTATACCGATGGGCGGGGCCACCCCGAGGATTTGGACCCGAGCTGGATGGGCCACTCGATCGGGCGGTGGGAGGGAGACGTCCTGGTGGTGGACACGGTCGGCACAAACGGAAAGACCAGGGCGATGAACGGCGTCGGCGCCAATGCGGGCGTCAGCATCGAGGACAAGGATCGACGGTTCCCGGCCAGCGACGAGTTGCACCTCGTCGAGCGCCTCCGGGTTGTTGCCGAGGGGGAGATCTTGGAGGATCAAATCACCATCAACGATCCGAAGACGTACACGTCGCCAATCACGCTGAAGCACTACTGGCAACGACGTCCCGATCTGAACATGATGGAGTACTACTGTGGGGAAAACCCGCGGCCACAGGACGAAGCGAATTTGCCGGCCGGTGAGACGAGGTGAGCATGAAAGCCGCAATCGTGGGACTGGTCGCCGCTTTCGCCCTCATGTGGGCGCTGCCCGCGCCGGCGCACCATTCGTTCGCAGGCTTCGACCGCGCCAAGGAAGTTACGCTGCGCGGGGCGGTCAGGGAGTTCCAGTGGAACAACCCTCACACGTGGATCCAGATCGTGGTCGTTGACGACAAGGGCCGCCAGACCGAGTGGTCGGTTGAGTGCGGCAGCCCGAACATGATGGCGCGCACCGGTTGGAAGCGCACCACGCTGAAGGCGGGTGACCACGTCGTTGCAGTGGTGAATCCGCTGAAGGACGGCCGTCCCAACGGCGCGCTGGTCAAGATCACCTTGGCCGGCGGCAGTGTTCTAGGTCCAGGTGACGCGCCACCGCCTCGGCCTCTCGGGTCGCCGAGGAACTGAGAACGTTTTAGTTGAGCGCTGCCACCCGACGGCGGAGCGTCTTCTGCGAATCGAAGGTGACGTCTCATGCGAACGATTGGGACATGAATCCGCGAATCGTACACGCGGAGGCGGATGCCGTTTGAAGGGTCACCGCTTGAGCCCGGAGTCCCAATTCAAGACGATGGTGATGGGCGCTGGCGCGGTGTCCTCGACGACGGTGTTCATCAGGAACCGGCCGTCGGGGGCGACGGCGTACTCCGGCCTGCCGGCGGTGACGCCCGCGCCGGTAGCCAGCCGCGTGCCAAACAGCGGCGCCGGCACGCCCAAGCCCGGCGTCTTGCCGTCCTGGTTCGTCGCCACTGGAACCGCCATCAGGCGCGCATCGGCCGCCACGTAATACAGCTCTTTGCCGTCGCGTCTCCAACGGGGCTGCGTGCCGCCGGCACTCGACATCTGCCATTTGCCGCCCGCGTCCGGAAACGGTTGCACGTACACTTCGAATCGCCCCGACTCGTTCGACTCGTACGCGAGCCATCGGCCATCCGGTGAAAACTCTCCGCCGGGCTGTTCCATGGCTGCCTGCACCACGGCCAGCGGCTTTCGCTCTCCGGTCATCGGCAGCACCCAGAGGTCTGTTCCCGTCTTCGGATCGGCTCGCGAGTAGAGCACGAACCGCCCGTCTGCCGACCACGAGAGTGGCACGCCGGCATCCGCAGCCAACAGGTGCTCGTCGCCCGCGCCGCTCGCCGCCTTCTCGTACAGACTGACAGGCCCGCTGCGGCTCGACCCAAAAATTACGCGTCGGCCATCGGAAGACCAGAGGGGATAGGCGTCCAATGCCGGATCGAACGTGAACCGTGCCGGGATGCCGCGACTGGTGTCCAGAAGCCAGATATCAAAATTTCCCATCAAGTTGCGGTTCATCGCGATGCGCTGGCCGCCCGGGTCCAAGGCCGGTTGTGCGAGTTGGTTCGTCTCGGTTGAGCCTATCGAACCCACCATCCTTCCGCTGCGATCCATCCAGACGAGTTGCCGACGCTGGCTGCCTCCGGTGGCTCGATACGCGAGCGTCCCCGGCGACACGGAGAAGGCGCTGGCCAAGACCCCGTCGTCCCGGCCGACCGGTTGTACCAGCGACATTAGCTCGCCGACGACTGTTCCCTGTTCCGCATCGAACCGCGCGGCCATGAGCGCGTCGCCGCGAACCAGCAACACGCGATCGGGAGGTACGAATACTCCCGGCGTCTCAGTGGCCAGCACGCGTATCGGCTCGCCACCGTCGAGCGACCCGAGGTACACACCCTGGGTGTCGGGGCGACCGTTCGTGCTGAAGAACATGAACCGGCGTCCATCAGGGAGAAACTGGGGCCACCGGTGACTGCCTTCGCCAGCCGCTAGATGGCTCACCGCCATTGGCGTGCCGCCGGAGGCGGATATTCGCGTAATCACGCTGTCGCGCGTTGACGCAACGTTGCCGGGCGTAAACAGGATCACGTCCTCGGAGTTCCAGGTCGCGCCACGTCCGTTCGGAGCGTCGGCCACAACCTGCGGCGCGCCGCCGGTAAGATCAACCCGCTTCAGTTTCCCCTCGGCGAAGAACCCGATGGCACGTGCATCCGGAGCCCAGAACGGGAAGCTCGCGCCCTCTGTGCCCGCGAGCGCACGCGCGTCCGTGTCATCGAGCGGACGGACCCACACCCTCGACTGCCCCTCCGTCGTCGCGACGAACGCGAGCTGACGGCCGTCGGGCGACAACGCTAGCGAAGTTGGGCTGTCCGTCGGCGGCACGACGATCTCAAACCGCGTCACGGGGTCCGCAGCTGCTGTGTCGCGACGCTGCTGCCACACGGCCGCCGTCGCCACCGCGAGCGCGATACCGGCCACGATCCACGCGAGGCGCGCCCTGCCGGCCCGGCCAGGCCGCGGACCGGCAACCGGCACCACCGCGCCCTGCTGCGAGCCGGCTTCGGTGGCCCACTTCAAGTCGTCCAGCAGATCGCGCGCGGTCTGCCAGCGATCGTCCGGGTCCTTCGCAAGACATTTCCGAACGAGGCGATCGACGGAGCGGGACGCAAGGGGCTTGCCTGATGAGGGCGGCGGGGGCTCGGCGTGCATAATCGCGCCGACCAAGCTCGCCTGACTCTTCCCCTCGAATGCCCTCTTGCCCGTGACCATCTCATAGACGACCGCCCCGAAGGCGAAGACGTCCGTGCGTGCGTCGGCCTCCTGCCCTTCGATCTGTTCCGGCGCCATGTACTGCAGCGTACCGAGGATCGCCCCTTGCGCGGTGAGGTTCCCCGGCGTCGTCGGGAGCATTGACGCGTCCGCGCCGGATATGACGCCGCCAGGCGTCTTCGCCAGCCCGAAGTCGAGCAGCTTCGCGCCCACCTTGGTCAGCATGATGTTGCCGGGTTTGAGGTCCCTGTGGACGATGCCCGCGCGGTGCGCCCTGTCGAGGGCGTCAGCGATCTGAATCGCGATTGCCAGCGCTTGGGCGATCGGCAACGCACCCTTTGCCAACCGATGGGCCAGCGTGTCGCCCTCCAGATACTCCATCACCAGGAAGTCGATTCCGTGCTGGCGACCCACATCGAACACCGGGCAGATGTGCGGATGACTCAACGCCGCGAGGGTCCTGGCTTCGCGCATGAACCGCTGGGTGAACTCGGGATCAGCGGCAACGTGCTCGGGCAGGACTTTCACGGCAACTGTGCGGTCCAGGCGGGTGTCGCGGGCCTTGTAGACCTCACCCATACCCCCAGCGCCTAGCGGAGACTGAATCTCGTACGGGCCGAGGCGCGTGCCGAGTGTGAGAGCCAAAGTCTGCGCGATTATACGGGCCGGACGGCCGCGCTGGCGGATTACTCCTGAGTGCAGTGTTTAGGGAATCCGGCTGAGGACCTGGCCCCACCCGCTGATTGACCCCGGCCGAACAGTAATGCCGTGCGTGCGAGAAACACTGCTTTTTCGAACGTCGCGATCCCAATGATTTGAGCGTCTGAATGCAATCAGTTGTCGGGGGAATTCAGACACGTTTTTCGAACGGGCGACGCATGCCACATGTGCGCTTGCGACTCCGACTTCCGGGTGCTTCTCCGTGTCTCTGTGTCTCCGTGGCTCGTGAGGAGTGGAGGTTGCTGCTAGTTAAGAGCTGCGACGCGGCGCCGCAGCGTCTTCACGTGCTCCCAGATCTGGTCGTGCTCCTCGCGCGCTTCCTTGTCCATCTCGCTCATGCTCGACAGCTTCAGATACGTCTGGAGATCACGCAGCGCGCCGGTGACATCGTTCAGGTGATACGCAAGCAGGCCGCGATCGCGGAGCTCGCTGAGTGCGGACGGCGTGAGCGCAACGAGAAGCTCGGTGACGTTGCGCGCCTGGGGGAACGACCGCATGTGCACGTAGATCCGTTTCAGGTTGAGCAGCATGCGCACGATGATCTCGCGCCGCGTGGCGGGCGCAAGCAGGGACTTGCTGAACGCGATCTCGCTGCCAACGTGCTTCTGCAGCAGCACGCGGCAGTCGTGTTCGGAGAGCAGCGCGCCGCCGTGGAACGGATCGATGATCAGTCCTCCACTCGCGCGCTTGCCGACGTCGGGACAACGGACGAGAAAATGCCCGGGGAAATTGATGCCGTTGATGTGCAGTCCCGCGCGCCGCGCCACTTCCATGTAGACGAGGGACAGCGTGATCGGAATGCCTGTGCGCCGATCGAGCACCTCGTTGAGACAGCTGTTACGGGGATCCTCGTACCGCTCGCGGTTGCCGACGAATCCCTGTTCCTGAAAGAGGTAGGCGTTCAGGGCACGAACGCAGGAGAGCGTCGAGCGATCGCCGGTGTCCTCGACGTGCGTGGCAATCGCCTTGGCGGCGGCGGCGCCCATGCCATCGAGCTGCGCGACGTACGGTTCGGGGATCAGGCGGGGATACTCGATGCTCGCGATCACCAGGGCTGCATGCGCCAGCGCCGTCCCCGGAGCGTTCGAAGCTGCTGTCAGCGCGTCGACGAGGTGTTTCTGCATAAACGCTCCAACGCAGGTATCGTGAGTGCCCGCAGCCCGTCCACGACCAGCTCGGCGCCCGTGAGCTGATCCGCAGCATAACTGGTCGTCACACCCACACAGCGTAACCCGGCTCCACGTGCGGATTCGAGCCCCCACACAGAATCCTCGATTGCGACGCACCGCTCCGGGTCGAGGTTGGACCCGGACGCCTGCTGCAGCTGTTTGAACGCCAGCAGGTACGGCGCGGGCGATGGCTTGCTCTCCGGCGTGTCGCCCGATGCCACGATCGTCGTGAATAGATCTTCGAGTCCCGCGCCTTCGATGATTTCGACGATCTCGTGGCGCAGTGCCCCCGACGCGATCGCAATCGGCACCGCCGCCGCCGCGGCGCGGATGAACCCAGCCGCGCCCGGGAAGAGCACCTCGCCGCCGTTGAGCATCGTCTGCAGCTTCTTGCCCTTGCGCGCGACCAGCTCGGTGATGTGCCTGTCGCTCATCGCCAGCGCGCGATCCCTCGCCAGTGCGGCGAACATCCCGACATCGTCGTAGCCAAGGTACCGCGTAAAGTATTCGGCGCGGTCGAGCGCGATGCCCTCCTCGGCGAGCGCCTGCTGAAACGCCCTGAGGTGCAGGGGCTCGCTGTCCGCGATCACGCCGTCGAAGTCGAAAATGACCGCCTGCAGCGGCGAGGTCACGCTCCCTCCGCCGGAGGCGCCTTCTCTCCAGCCCGGATAGCCACCTTGAGCCGGTTCGATGCCGGTGGATACGGACACTCCCAGGTCGGGCTGTACGCGCACGTGGGGTTGTACGCGCGGTTGAAGTCGATGACGTAGAACCCGGTCGATGTCGGCTTCAGATCCAGATAGCGTCCCGCGGAGTAGGTGTCGGTCCCCGTCGTGAGATCCGCGAACGGCACGAAAAGCGAGGTGATTTGCCGCGTGCCATTCTCGACGAACGCGTCGAGCGTTCTGGGCTCGCCCTGCAGCGTGAACTCGAGGACGCCGACGCGCTGCATCTTCCGCATGGTTCCGGTCGACGTCGGCATGTCGAACACCGGCCGATCCTTCGACAGCCGCAGCGCCGCCGGCACGCTGAATGCGGGATCGATCGAAAAGTACTTCAGCGGCAGGATCTTCGAGCGCTTTTCGGCGGGGATCGGGCTATCGGGATCCTCGCTGAAAGAGCGGTCCTTTTCGGCGCGCGCCTGCTCGATCTGTGTCGCATAGCCGGAATCCTCCGGGGCGGAAGGACCGGACGTGCAAGAGGCGAGCGCGACAGTCGCGACGACGATCAGCGCGAGGGACAGAGGAGGGCGGGTCCGTTCCGCCTTCGCCAAGGCTTCGGCGGACCGCCGTAGCGCAAAGCGCGGAGGCTGGTTGGACCCGCCAAACCGTCTGGACCCGCCGAACTCGATTGGGAATAACACTAACTAAGAATATAACCGCCCCGCGATACCGTGGCATCGGCAAGCGTCCGCCTCAGCGCGACCGTGTTGATCGGGGTCGCCTTGAGCACGCGGCGGAGCGCGGCAAGCAGCGTTCGCAGCATGTCGCCTTCCGCCATGGCGGCCAGCGCGTTGGCCGCCGCCGCCTGAATCCGCTGCGCGGCGTCGTTGACGAACGTCCGGGCGGCCGCTTCGTGCAGCGCCGCGTCCCTCCGGCGGGCCTTCACCGCTTCGCTTGCACGGAGCACGGCGCTTTCTGCTGCATAGGTATCGATCAGTATGTCGGCCGCGGCGCTCAACACTTCCTGCTCGTCGGTCAATTTCTGCCCGTAGGTCTGCATCGCCGTGCCGAGCACCATCAGGGCGACCTTCTTGAACGCCGCCACCGTGCGCAGGTCGGTTTCGAGGCCTTCGGTATCGCCTGACAGCGATGGAGCGGAAGGAGAGAGCAGCTCGTCCTGCAGCCGCTTTGCCGCCGGAATCAAGTCGATGTCGCCCTTGAGCGCGCGGCGGATCAACATTCCGGGAATCAGCAGCCGGTTGATCTCGTTGGTGCCTTCGAAGATCCGGTTCACGCGCGCATCACGGTAGTAGCGCTCGGCCGGATAGTCCTTCACGAAACCGTTGCCGCCGTGAATCTGCACGTTCTCGTCGAGGACGTAGTCCATCACCTCGCTGCCAATCACTTTCGCGATCGAGGCCTCGACGGCAAGCTCCTCGAGGGCGGCCGCGACAGCAGGCCCTCCGCTGTGGCCGCTCTCCGCCACGGCCGCGTCAATCAGTCCAGCGGTCCGATACATCAGGCTCTCGAGCGCGTAGGTACGCGCGGTCATCTCTCCCAGCTTGTACTTGATGGCGCCGAAGTCCGCGATCGCGTGGCCGAACTGCTTTCGCTGCTTCGCGTACGTGGCGGCCTCGCCAATGGCGGCGCGGCAGCCGCCGCTGCACATCGCACCGAGCTTGAATCGCCCGAAGTTCAACGTGTTCAGCGCCACCTTGTGGCCCTTCCCGATGTCGCCAAGCAGATTGTCCGCGGGCACCTTCACGTCCTGCAGCAGGATCGGCGTCGTCGACGACCCGTGCAGCCCCATCTTGTGCTCCTCGTTGCCCGATACGACGCCGAACGCTCGCTCGACGATGAACGCGGTGAACTGATCGCCGTCGGCCTGCGCAAACACGATGAATACATCAGCGAATCCGCCGTTGGTGATCCACATCTTCTCGCCGCTGAGGACCCAGCTGCCGTCAGCCTGCTTCGTCGCGCGGGTCCGCGCCGCAAGCGCGTCGGACCCCGATCCCGATTCGCTGAGCGCATAGGCGCCGATCGTCTCCCCCGAGACAAGACCCGGCAGGTATTTCTGCTTCTGGGCGTCGGTGCCGAAGATGACGATGGGAATGATGCAGAGATTCGCCTGTGCTCCGTACGCGGCGCCCAGCGACGCCGAGCGCGCGATCCGCTCCGATACGACGAGCGCCGAGACCTTGTCGAGATCGAGACCACCGTACTGTTCAGGGACGCTCAGGCCGAGAAGTCCGAGCTCTCCCGCGCGGCGGATCAGCGCGCGCGCGAGCGTCCAATCCTTCGTTTCGAGCTGATCGATCTGCGGCAGGACCTCGGCTTCGACGAACTCATCGACCGTCTGCGCCATCAAGCGATGCTCTTCCGACAACTTCTCTGGCGTGAACACCGAGGATGGCTCGGTCTCTTCCAGCAGCCACGACGCGCCTTTGTGCACGTTCCCCACAACAGTCATGTCTACTCCTGCGCGCAGGTTCGGCTACCCGTCTCCGCGCTTCGCGCGCCGGCGAGGTCTCGCCGAAGCCTGGGCGCAGGCGGAAAGCCGGACGCTACGACAACCGCTCGAAGATTCCGGCGGCGCCCATGCCTCCGCCGACACACATCGTCACCATTCCGTATCGCGACTGGCGCCTCCGCATCTCATGCACCAGGGTCGTCGTCAGCTTGGCGCCAGTGCATCCCAGGGGATGTCCCAGCGCGATTGCGCCGCCGTTCACGTTGAGTCGCTCGGGGTCAATCGGCAGCTCGCGCAGGCACGCGAGCACCTGCGCGGCGAATGCCTCGTTCAGCTCGATGAGATCGATTTGATCGAGCGAGAGGCCGGCAATCTTGAGCACCTTCCGGATCGCCGGCACGGGCCCGATTCCGAACCGCTCGGGTTCTACGCCTGCGGTGGCGAATGCCACGAACCGGGCGAGCGGCTGCAGCCCACGCTCTTTCGCGAAAGACGCCGACGTGAGGAGGACCGCCGAAGCCCCATCGCTGGTCTGCGACGAATTGCCTGCCGTCACCGTTCCGGCCGCATGGAAGGCGGGCCGCAGCGCGGCCAGTGCTTTGTCCGAGGTATCTCGCCGGGGCCCTTCGTCGACCATCAGCGTCAGATCGCTCACGCCCTGTTTCCCGTTCCCGTTGTGCGGGACGACGATGCGGTAGGCGAGGGGAGTGATTTCGTCGGCGAACCTTCCCGCGTCGATGGCAGCGATCGCGCGCTGATGACTGCGCAGGGCGAAGGCATCCTGCTCCTCGCGCGAGATCTGGTTTTCCCGCGCGTGGTTTTCGGCGACGAGACCAGTGCTCAGATAGACGTCCGGGTAGGTGTCGACGAGCGTGGGGTTCGGAGAGATCTTGTTGCCACCCATCGGTACCATGCTCATGGATTCGGTGCCGCCGGCAAGGATGGCGCTGGCGAATCCGCACATGATGCGCTCGCCGGCGTACGCAATTGCCTGGAGGCCCGACGAGCAGAAGCGGTTAATGGTGACGGCCGACGCGCTCACGGGCACGCCAGCGCGAAGGCTCGCGATGCGGGCGACGTTCAGCCCCTGCTCCGCCTCCGGCATCGCACAGCCGAGGATCACGTCTTCCACGTCGGACGGCTCGACACCCGGCGCGCGGCGCAGCGCCTCTGCGATGACGGTGGCCGCCATCTCGTCGGGCCTGACGGTCTTGAGCGCGCCGTTCGGAGCGCGGCCGACCGCGGTACGTGTTGCCGAAACGATTACTGCGTCCTGCATGAGAAATCCGCCAGCAGATCCTCGATAGCGTCCGCCACCTCGCTCACCTGACCGTCGAAGAGGTGATTGGCGCGATCGATCTCGACCAGCTCCTTGGGATCCGTGAGCTGCGCGTAGAACTCACGAACCTGTTTCATCGGAATCAACTCATCAGCTTCGCCATGAATGATGAACTTCGGCTTCGGAGACGTCTTCACAGCTTCGAACTCGTACCGATTCACCGGCGGCGCAATGCCGATCAGCGCGCAGATCCGATCGTCTGTCGCTCCGGCCGTCAGCGCAACATACGCCCCGAAAGAAAAGCCGGCGGCCCACAGCTCGTTGCCCGGGTATTGAGCGGCCATGAAGTCGACTGCCGTCCTGTAGTCATCGAGCTCGCCGCGCCCCTCGTCCCACTGGCCGGCGCTGCGGCCAACGCCGCGAAAATTGAAGCGGAGTACCGCGCATCCAATTCGCGCCAGCGCCTTCGTCGCCTGGAACACGGTCTTCGTGTGCATCGTTCCGCCCTTCGTCGGCAGCGGATGCGCAAAGACGACCGCGGCCCGTGGGTTACCAGCGGGCTTCTCGATCAGCACCTCCAGCGCGCCGGCCGGTCCGTCGATTTCCCGAATGGCGTCAGCCAATGCTTCTCCGTGGAACCACGTAGGGATCCGGAAGCGGTGATCCGGGATCCCGCAGCGCTCCGTTCAGTGCACGCGGCGCATGCTCAGCCGCGAAGGTCGACACAACCGCCGCGAAGTCGGCTGGGCGCGTGATGAGTCCCAGGTGGCCAGTGCGGGTGATCGTCGCGGTGCGCGCATGGGGCCACAGGTCCAGGTACCGGCGCGTCATTCGGGGGGGTACGACCCTGTCGAGGGAATCCTGTCCGGTCACGACCAGCACAGGTAATTGGACGCGCGCGAGGTCCGCTTCGATCCGCACGGAGCTGAGCAGATGCACGCGTCGAGCCATGCGGCCTGGGTGGAACATGTGGCGCAGCACGTTGATTCCGTGGCCCATTGCGGCGGTCACGCCGCCCCACCAGCCCTCATTCGCTGCGGCA
>Ga0210380_10000713_pt1 | contig 14170 bp, 14 predicted proteins | sample PLM4_5_coexredo_FD_155476 | JGI IMG/M metagenome (GOLD analysis project Ga0210380, IMG submission 155476) | Groundwater sediment microbial communities from an aquifer in East River, Colorado, USA - PLM4_5_coex redo | ecosystem: Environmental > Terrestrial > Soil > Riparian zone | place: USA... | reverse complement strand
ACGGAAGCAAGGCGTGGCCCGTAACCAATCCTTAATCAGCCTAGAGGCCGCTTGGGATCGGTGGGACAAGCATCCCGCCGATCCTAGGGCGGCAGACGCAATGGTGTACGCCTGCAAGGCTGTCGCCGAAGAACTCGACATGCCTTATGTCAAGTTTCGGGCACGTATGCAGGAGTTGCGCAGAAAAGGAAACACGAAAGCCCAGGTCATCGACAAGGTGACTGTACTTTTAGGCCCTACAAAGCCCTAGAACGAAAGAACCCCCCTCCCATACCAGGGAGGGGGGTTCGTCGTTGTATGGGCTAATGCGGGGCCTATGCGGGGATTGTGGCGCTACGCAGTGCGCCCAATCAGGATCACGTCAATCGACTGGCCGCTCAAATCGACGCCAGCGCCAACCTCGGCAGGAGTGCCCCCGCCGCCAGTCATCTTGATCAGAGGCGCCGTCGCCGTCCCCGCCAGGGACAGGACGCCACCAGTAGACGGAACAACAATCGGTGAACCCTTGATCTTGAACGTGCCGAACGACCCGCTGCACACAAACATGGCAGAAATACGTTTCAGGCCAGAGTTGCCAGGAAGGGTCAACGTGTCCCCACCCGTAGCATACGAGTTGGACATTGTGATACGACATTTGACCACCTGGCCCACAGCGTGAGTCCAGACGTTACCAAGTTTCTTCACACTAGTAACCGCTACGGTCCCCATCAACGACTCCTAACAATAAACCTTGTTCGTTCCCGCCCCAAATCAAGGTCGTAACGAATCTGAACACTGACCAAACCTTCTTGCACGAAAAATCCTAGATCGCCAAAAGCATTCGATGATCCGTCAGACGTGCCGTCCAAAGCGACCAGCGCACCGACAAGCATGTCGCCTGTGGCGGTAGACGTGCCGTCGCTTGTCGCCACCAAAGCGACGGCGACCACCATGTCGCCCGTAACGGCGCTCAAACCGTCTGAGCCGCCCGCAAGAGACAGAGACAAGGCCAGGTCGCCTGTAACCGTAGAGAGCCCGTCAGAGGCCCCTGCAAGGTCGATTACCGTCGAGACGGACAGGTCGCCCGTCGTCGTGCTCGTGCCATCCGACGATGCGGCCAACGCCAGTGACAGAGTGAAAGCACCAGTCGTGGTGCTCGTGCCGTCAGACTGACCTACCAAAGGCAAAGATAGAGCAAGATCGGCGGTCGCAGTAGACGTGCCGTCAGACGTGCCGTCCAACGCAATCGCAGCCGCCGTGACCGTCAAATCGCCTGTAGTGGTAGATGTTCCGTCCGACTGTCCGTTGAGGGCGATGGACAAAACCATTGCACCCGTGACGGTGGCCACGCCATCAGTTTGACCTGCCAGCGCCACAGCCAAAGCCAAAGCGCCAGTCGTCGTGGAAACCCCATCCGTCTGGCCCGCCAAAGCCAGCGACAGGATCAGGTTGCCAGTATCAGACGAAGTGCCTGTGCTGGTACCGTCCAAAGCAACAGCGGCGCCACCCGCAATGTTGATTTCGACGCCATGCATCTGATAGCGGACAGCACCAGACCACGTGGCACCAAACGTTGTTTCGTTTGTGCCGTCGTTACGCCACTGACCTTCGGAAGCATGGTTGGGCAACGAACCCGCATTGTCATTCAACTCGGTCCAGTTGGTCCGAGGGTTCGTAACCTGATTAGCACGGTGAGTTACATAACAGAAAACTCTGTTACCTGCATTGCCAATAGCGTTCGTAAGAACGCCTGTAGGTGCCGCCGACGTAGTGCCGTCGCCACCCACAAACTTGAACTGCGCAACAGGCGTCGTAGTGTTGTGGCCTGTGATCTGAACGACAAGCCATGACGCACCAATATGGGTGGCGTCGCCACCCGTCTGCCCAAAAGTGATTGTACCCGTACCTGGCGTATCACCACATTGGGCGGTAAAGACGCCCTGAGAAGCGATGCCGTCCAAGTCGGTGTTAACTGTCGTCCACGTCAACCCCGACAAGGTGGTTGTCGGCGTTGACGGAGTACCCGCAGTAGTTGTCGCCCTCAAACAGACGAAAACAAGTAGCAGCGAATTCGCAGCAGGCGAAATCGAAGCCGTAGGATACGATACACGATCAACGTTATCGTAGTTTGAAGTGAGGACTGTGGCGGCCAAAGCCATGGCGTTTAGTCCTCAGTCAGTGTAAGCGCACCCGAAGCAAACGACGCAGTATCACCAGAACCGACAGCCTTAGAAGTTGTCAACGTTCCCCACATAAGGATAGAACCGCCAGACGACGCAGACATGACAGCAAACGAAGTGACAGTACCCCACGACGCAGAAGCCGTCGCAAACGTCACGGCAGCATTAGTAGCCACCGAACCTGCCGAAGGCGCAGCCCACTTGCCAGCCGAAGACACACGGGCATAGGAACCGCCCGAAACCTCGGTACCGCCAGTCGAATCTGTAGGTGCAGTCGTAAACAGAGCGATCCACGGAGTGATAGGCGTCGTCGTCAGGATCGTTGTCGCCTGCCCTGTCACCGCTTTAAGAACGTCTACTTCGTAAACGTCTGACTTGCTTCCCATAACACAATCCTTAAGGTGAAAAAGGGGCGCCCCGTGAAGGGCGCCCCCTCATTCAATAGGGTTACGCAGTACCCACTTCTGCATACACCATGACGGGCAGGGCCGTAGGTGCAGTAGGAGTGGCGGATGCCGTCAAAACGGTCTGACCTGCAAGAACCGCAATCCTCTTAGGTGTTTGCGTCATGATGGCCGCAACCTGGGTGTCCAACGTGGCACCCACGGCAGGCATACCCAACAGGATAGGCGGAGTAGTAGCAACCGATAGGACCGCTACAGCGTAACGCCTACCAGACTTGATTCGCCAACCTGCGGTGAAAGCCTTGAAGTAACGTGTGTCTGCGGCAAGCCACAGGGCCACGTCGTTCGCAGCCGAAGCACGCAGCGTTAGAACGCCAGTGCTTGGGTTTTCCTCATACAAGCCGACCAACGAAGACGTGATCGTGGCAGTGACAACCGAAGCGATCGTCGCTACGCCAGTAACGTCACGAGTCCTGCGGGCAGTGAAGTATGAGTACACAACGGTACCAGAAGTCAGAATGCTTGTCGCACCCAACTGCTCGTAACGTTCCATTGTGACTTCACGGTCGTCAACCACGTCGTCACGATAAGGGGCGTCAATTCCACCACCGTAGAAGACGCTTGTCTGTTCATATCCAGGCATTAGTTATTCCTTTCTCCTGCCCTGGGCGCTTTCAACAGTCCACGCCACACGAAGGGCAACCGAATTATCTTCCAACCACCAACAGGTCGTAGGTGATTGTGCTCACGTTTACCGCCGCCCCAACCTCCGCAGGGGTTCCAGCACCGATAAACAACTGAATCTTCGGCGCAGCCGTAGTTCCAGCCAACTTGGGTTGCGCACCCGAAACCATAACGGTAGGTGCCTGACCCTTAACTCTCACAGTCGTAAAACCGCTCGCCACGGCGATCCAGTCAACTGTGTTCAAACCACGCAACGAAGCGATAGGCAGGTCTTCCCCACCAGTCGCATACGATGCTGTGTGTGTAACCTTGACAAGGACAGCCCGCCCACGAATATGTGGAATCTGGCCCATCCTACGTACATTGGAAATTGTTACGGCAGCCATCTTACCCTACCTTTCGGATCACTGAGGTTTAATAGACATGCACCGATAGCCAAAGATGCATGTATTTGCTGCACCCCACCATGGGGTGCGAACAATATTGATATCATAGGCGCCAAGGCCCTGAGTTTGAACCATCTGCGCTCGGCCCGAAACACCGCCCCAGGCGGTAGCCATAGTGTTCCAGCCAATCCTGATCAGACCACGATCAAACATCTGGTCGATCAAAGTGCCTTCACCGTACATTCCTTGCGGTCCACGGACGTATCCCTGATTGAACCCATCTTGATAGGCAAACGCCGTGGGATACTCAGATGGAAGTGCGTCCGTGTCCACGGACTGCACGACGATGCAATCGCTAGGATATCCGAGAGCGTCAGCCTGTCTGCGGGCCTCAGCGCCGTCCCGCCTCCCTCCCGCAAAACCTTCACGCCAAGTCCCTTTCTGCCATTCCCAATTGAGATTCACCGTAAAACCGTTGGCGATAAGTTCATCGTACTCGGGCTTGGTAATCTGTTTTGCTCTGTTGAAAGTAGAATCGGGGTATGTCAAGTAACGTGACACACCTTGTAGGTCGGTCGTCCCATGCAACTGTTCCATGCTGGGACGCCAAGACGAATAGTCAAGAATGACGGGCATTACTGTAGCGGCGGAATTAGACTACCATACAACTTGGCGTAAACAGCGTTCGCAATCGAATCCTCATCCACGGGCAAACCTGGCAATTCGGCTACGGCATCCTTGATGGCCTTTTTGATCATCTCAGGATCAAAGCCCGCTGCTGCGGCCAAAATTTTGTTGACCCCCTGCAAAGTGTCCCATGAGTTGGCGTTGGTGCCGACCAGCCAAGTAGATGCCTCATAAGCCTGGCCGTCTCGACCTTGAAGAATCGTCTTCCAAATCGCAGCGATCTGTTTACTGACCGCCCCAAACTGGCTGTCCAAGTACGACCTGTCTTCAGGTGTCACAATCAATCCTCCATCTGTAGTCTGCCAAGGCACAAGCATGAATGGCAGAAGATCGCCCACATGACCCTGACCTGTAGGGGAAGCCCACGAGCCGCCAGGCGGCGTGGCCATCATCCCGCCACAGCATGCCGTGTCACGAAGCCAATAATGGGGTTTCGCATTATGGTTCGCAGTCAACTGTCCACGGTTCACCAACTCTGTGCGCAACCAACGCCACGAATCAACCATGTCCTGACTTGGCGCCGCACCCACCCCCAGGTTCATCTGACAACCGTAGGCGAAACCGTTGGCGTTCAAACAGTGGGCAGATTGGAACTCTCCCGCCACCTCCCACACCACCCCTGTCGGTGCCGTGATGATATAGTTGTACTCCCAGGTTTTGCCATTGTTGATCATCTGACGTTGCAACAACTCCATGTGCTGCCTGTCATTCATGCCGTCTCCGACGCTGGGACCCGAACCGCCAGTGTAATGGCATAGGATGGTGTTCGACGGCCGTGCAACACGGGCCGTCGTATGTGATAGAGGTACGATTCCGCCCTCCGCACGAGTCACGATCCTTTTGTCAGCCATCTATATACTAGGCCCTAATCGTTCACAGGCGGGTGATCTACCTGGCGGGGAGGGATATGGGGAATCTTAAACCGCTGCGCAGTAACCTTTTGCTGCTGCTGCTCCACGTCGGACAAACGGTGATCCAATTCTCCTAGTAGAAGACTGATTTCATCGAAACGTCCTTCAAAGTCCAGGCGGACACCAGAGATAAGGTTTTGGAACCTGGCAATGCTCTGCAAGTTGAGGTTGACGGCGCCGACAGCGTTAGCCAACTCTTTCGTCTTCATCTCTGCTTCAACCCTGTGTTGCTCCACATGTTTGACGGATTCCTGCAATCCTGCGATCATGTCCAACTGCCGTTCGTTCATTTCCACGATCGAACCACGACCATTGGAATGCCCAATGGTCTTCCTGATACGTCTGTCGAACATGCCACGACCAATCAACGCCACTAGCACTAGTGCTACAGCAGAGACGACCGCCCCGATAACCACTTCCATCCCTAACCCTTCACGTAGCCCTTCGTCTTTGCTTCGTCCAGCAAGTTCTTCAACTCACGGCTACGACGCAGCATTTCGCCCTGCTGCCTTTCAGGACTGTTCGTACGGATGCCGACACCGAACAGGATCGACAGCAAGTTTTCTTTCTGCTTGTCGCCCAAATACTGTTGCTCCCGTTCGTAGCCCTTCTCGCCAGGATGCTTCTGCGCAGGCGGAACGATACGGTCCACCCTGTTCGACATAGGCGACATGGCTTCAATGGCATACGAATGGGCGTCAGACATTACGTCACGGCCTTCGGCGTCCTTCGTCAACCAACCCACCTGTTGCAACAGTTGCTTCACACCAGGCGCCTCGGCGATAGCGGGCGGCGTCTCCATGCGGGTATCTGAAAGCGGGATGCCGCTGAAAAACTGTTTGTGGGCCTGCAACTCCAAAGGAACCTTGATGGCAGGGTTCATGTCGGAGAATACCCTTTCGATATCGGTAAACTTGTTCAAGTCGTCCTGCATCCGTAGGAAAGGAAGGTCCAACATCAGGTACTCTTGGTCGCCACCAGAACCGATCACGGGGATATCCCCGAGACGGATGCCGCCAAGATTCATGAAATATGAAGGCACGATAGGCTGCTCGTCGGAACCCTGTTCCAACGTGCGCTTCAAGTTGCCGTATGTACGGTTCAACACGTCAGGATGTTTAGCGATGTTTTCCAACTGTAGAGGAATGTTGCGAGACATGAACGTCCAGAACGGCACAACACGCTTCGCTGCACGGTCAAACGACGAAATGTCACGATAGTTGAAATGGTATTTCGCAACACTGTTGATAGCGTCGTTGACAGGCCAGGCACCCGCAGCATCCTTGCCGCTACGGCGGAACACCATGTAAGCATGGGCGCCACGCATCAACTCTTCAGCACCTTCGTTCCTGTTACGAACAGCGACACTCAAAGGGTTTTCAGTGCCCAACGTCTTATCCCATGCACGACGCACACCATGCTTAGAGAACAGGCCGATACCAGCCTCCTGCGCAGACTGGCCCCAGCCAGTACCAGCGATGGCGTCCAACGCACCCTGAAACTTGTGCAACTCTGAAATACCATACTTCTCGATAAACCGATCTTCCCAGCCAGACCCCGACTTGTAGACGTTGAGATGCCGTCGAAACAGTTTGTAGTCCTGCATCTTCACGCCAGAAATAACGTTGTTCAACCAGCCGCCTTCAAGGTTGCGGACAATGAACCCTGGGCTTGTCACAGCCCACGTGCGGAACCATTTGTTCCAAGCGTCATACCCTTTCAACAAAGCGTTCGTAGCCTTAGGAGAATCGAAGATCGACACAACCTGAGCCAACTGTCTAGCCAACGTTTCATCCATCGTCTGATAGCCACCACCAATATCGGTGAAACCGTCCTTGATCTGCTGCTTCAAGATGCGGCGAGTGTTCGCATCTTTCAAATAACTGATCGTGTCCGCCCGCATGGCGGCACGATCGGCATGAATCAGGGCGTCGGCTTCTAGAGCAACGGCCTGACCCTCATATTTGGCGACGGTCGCAACCTGCTTATCCAAACCTTCACGTTGTAGAACCTCAGACAACATGCGGGCCTTGTCAGCCAACATGGAAGCCATCTCACGTTCCGTAGTGTTCTTCAACTTGCGCTTCGCAAACGAAGCAGCATGGGCAGTGACACCTTCCTGGACTGCTGCCTCCAACTCTTCGGCACGAGCCTGCAAGTTGGGGATCAAATCTTCGGAAGTCATCTTTGTGATTTCAGCGGCACGGGCAGCCTGATCCAAACCTGCGATCTTCTGTTTGACTGCCGCAACCGACTTCACTTCTGGAAGTGCGTTAGGATGGGCGGCGGCCGTAGCCCGAACCTCGCCCCTGGTCGCCTCCAACGCCTGCTCAGCCTTGACCAAAGGCTTTGTGGCCTTTTCTGTGGCGGCGCCAGCCTGCTCGGCGGCATGGGTCGCCCTGGTGAACGCCTCACCCTGAACCTGTGAAGCCTTCATGGCCTTGTTTCGCATGGTGGTTTGAGACACTTTGCGTTGGGCGGCGGCAGCCTCCAACCTGGCGTCATCCATATGCTTTAGAACGGCCTGCGTATAGATTTGCTCAGCCTCAGCAGTGTCCGTAATCAACTGTTCATGCTTTGCTTTCAGCGCATCGACACGGGTTTGACGGGTCACAACCTCGTCTCGCAACTGGTCGGCCCTCCGCATGGCATCCCTACGGGTCGTAGCACGGGCCGTGTCAGCCGCAGCGATAGCATGGTCACGTGCCACTGTGGCAGCCTGAAGCGCCCCATCAGCGGCCGTACGTTCCACCGCCAGGTTCGACAACTCGTCAACAGAGCGATCCAAAGCCACTTCGGCCCTGGACAACTCTTGCACCAGTTTCTTGCCACGAGACTGTAGCGCCCTTGTAGCGGCCTGCACCGCATACTGGCGCTTGTTCGTCGCCTTCTGCAACAGTTCTGCCTCTTGGCGGCGTGACTGCGATTGCAGACTAGACAGTTTCCTAATCCGTTCCGCTGTCTTAGGATCAACCACGTCCTTGACAACCCGCTCAATCTCTTCCACAGGCGCACCCATAGCAGACAGGGCACGGTTGCGGGCGTGACGTTCAGCGGCGTCACCAGCCTCACCCAACGTCTTCGCAATCAACTTGTCAGGGTTCGTTTCGAAAAAGTCGAACCCAACCTTGCTGCGAGAAATGCGGTTCAGATTGCGGATACTGGTATCTGTAACCTTCTCACCAAACCAGTTGTCACCCACCTGAATTTGGCGGGGCTTCTCAAACTTTTCGGTGACCTTCGACATGTCCATGCCGAACGCCTTGAAAGCCTCAGGGTCCGTCATGAAGTTCTTGGCCTCTAGCGTGGCACGGTGAGGGATATAACCCTGCCTACGGTCGAATGGGATACCAGCCGCCTCAGCCGCATCGGCTAGCGTGCCGAAAAACTCATCCAACTTCTGTGCGGCGTGAGACTTGACAGCGCCAGTCTCAACCTCATGCATCGCCTGTTCCCAATCGACATTCGACTTCAACAAAGGACGAAGTTCGGCCTTCGTCCAACGTGACATGCGGTCAACCAGGGCGGCAGATTCGCCACGACCCATGTGGGTGGCAGCCAGCACACGGGCGGCAGATGCCCGCACATGGGCGCTACCCTTGCCCGAATACAGAACGTCGGTTAGAGCAGCATCAAAATCAGGAGCACGCAACTGGCGCATGATGCGGCCACCTGTAGTGTTAGCCATGCGAGCCTTAACAGCGCCCTTAACATCTTCCACAGCCTCCACAACACGACGGCCACCAACAGATTTCTCCCAGCCAGGGATACGAACCTGAACGCCAAACGTCGGCTTCATGTTCAACTTGGCGGCCAACTCTTCCTCAACGTTAGCAGCCCTCAACCCTCGGGTCGTCAAAGCGCCACGGCCACGCTGGCCTGCCGCCGCCGCCAGCCTTTCAGCAGCCTGCATTTCGGCATCTTTCAACCCTGCCGAACCTGCACGGGTAACAATCTGTTCCGCCAACTCTCGCCGCCCCACGGCGGTAACACCCTCAATAGCGGCCTTGCCCATGCCGACACCGATATATGATGTAGGGTCAAGGGCGATATCGCCCGCAAACCCTGCGATACCCTGAGCCCAGCCAGGCAAACCTTCCACCGTGTGCGTCAACTCGGAATATGACATGCGACGGTTAAACTGTTGCCCGAAATCTTCACCGTTATCAGGCACCATCCCAGCCGCTTCAAGAGCCTGATCCAAACCAGACACGACAGCGGCACGAGGAATGTCGATCGTCTTCAAAACATCTTGCACAGGCTCAGCCTGAAGAAACTCGCCAGCCTTATCCAACCCCCAGCCAACGCCAGGAACATCGTGCAACAGTCCAGAAACAGAACCTAGGACACCCGTGTCCTTGCCCTTGTCCTTTTCACCTGAAGCGATCTTCGCTGTCAACTCTTTGAAAGCAGAGGGGGCGTTAGAACGCTGAATCTGTGCGTTCTGATTCCTTACCGTAGTTGTCTCCTGCCGCACGCCAGACGTGCGAGCAGGGGCGCCAGAGGTTGCACCACTTTTACCCACAAGAGACGCAAAGGAACCCGACTTACTTGTGGATGCAGGAGCCGCCGTCCGCCTTGTAGGCGGCGGCGGCGTGCGGCGGGCTGAAGCAGGAAGGGTCAAATCGGAACGAGTCATTACGAGGCAGACAATCCCATCGCCATACGGTAAGCCATTACGGCACGGACAGCCCGTTCACGGGCAGGAGAAGGTTGAACGGCATTCGCCACCGCTGCACGTGCCTCGCCACGGTAACCCTGTTCACGCTGATTGTAGCCCCGCTGCTCCGCTTTGGCGACCCACGAGTTAGAAGGCTGCTTGGTTAGAGGCTTCATCCCTGGACGCTCCACCCTCGGTGAAGACGGAGCGCCAAACGATGACGACCTGAAACGATCGGCCGCAGTGGCAGCAGGAGCCTGCGCCTTTTGGAACAACTGTTCGCCCTGGTGGCGTTGTGGGCCTAGCGCACCACCCGACTGAGCAATCTTACCGATCCAAGCATCCTCATTGAAATTGGCGGCCTCGTCGGTAGGCACCATGGAGTTAACGTCGCCTTCGGTGGCGGTCTGCTGGCGCTTGCCCATTTCCAAAATGTCAGCCGTGTAAGCCTGTTGCGCACGAGCCAACCATGACTTGTAGTTTTTAGCCTGCTCCGCAGACAACGGCTTGCCCTCAACAGGTCCGCCATCATTTTTCGTCCATGTCGCCTGATCAATCTGATTGGCCAATGCCAACGCACCCTGACCCTGCTGAAGATCGTTCAGCAACGCCTCTGCATACTGATCGCCCTGAGCCTCCTGTGCCACCGTGTCATACTGTGGCACATACGGATCAAACTCTGGACCAGCAAACTCTTGAACAGGGTTGTAACCCATGATGTTGGCCGCAGACTTGTAACGTGTCTGCTGTCCGCCCAAGTTGCGGGTGGGGTCAGTGCCGACACCAAGCAATTCCTTGGTGTAAGGGACGTTCAACATTTGAGGATACGGCTGATATCCACCCTGTGCCAACTGCATCACAAGCGCAGCCGTCTCAGGGTCCAGAGCGGAAGGGTCGTAACCTGGGTCGGTGTTTTGGAAATCGCTCATTATACCTTAACTCCCGCTGCAATGGCTTGCGCCTTCAACTGAGCACGCTGAGTGGCGATCTGCGATTCCTGCTCGGCCCTCTGCTGGGCCAACTTGCCAAGAATCAACTGCTGATTCGCCTCAATGTTAGAAGAGAAATCCTGTTGGGCCAGATTGCCGTACGTGTCCCTAGCGTTGTTGGCCTGACGGTAGATGTTATCCATGTTCGCACCATACAAGTTTTGGGCGTCACCCAGACCACTGACCCTTGCCTGTTCCAAACCTGCCGCCTGCTGGTAGCCGCCCATGCCAACACCCTGTGCCGCCAGGTCGCCCTGCGCAATGCTGTCAAGGCCATGTGACTGTTCCTGGGCGTGCGCCATGATGGCCTGAATGGCGGCCGTACGCTGTGCCAGGGCAGCCTCAGAAGCGGTACGACGTTCCCCCAACTGGCCTGTCAGCACCGCATTCTGTTGAGCGGCACGTTGACGGGCAGCGTCGGCGTAGCCGCCAACCATGCCCGCCTTGCCCCCATATAGGTTTGCCAATTCTGCGGCCTGTGCATCAAGGGCAGCCAACTGGCCCTGATATTCGGCCGTAGGGTTGGCGCCGCCGCCACCGCCGCCACCGCCACCGCCGCCGCCGCCACCACGGCGGCCACGGCTAGAACCACCGCCGCCTGAATAGCCTTGGATGCTTGCCATTTCCTGTTGGGTGCGCAAAAACAATTCCACAGGGTCAGGAAGGCCCCCCTGGCCTGCCCCTGGCAGACCAGACTGGCTGGGACGGCTGTTCGCAAGGTTGCGCTGAATTTCCTCAGATTCACCACGCCAAATAGACGGACCCGCCCTAGTCGCAACAGTCTTAGGCTTTGGTGATGGTCGTACTCCTGGTGGCATTACTGGCCTCCTGCCGCTCTAAGTCCAGCCAACTGATTATAGATATCCTGCTGGCGTCTCATATCAATCTGACCTAGGGCGCCCTGCTGCTGCTGCTGCAAAGCGGCACGCTGCTGGGCGATCGTGCCCAACGTTTGAGCCTGGCCTTCAGCCATCGCACCCTGCTCACGGGCGCCCTGCTCATAGAAGTTGCTCAAACCCTGCTGGCGGATGCCAGAGTTGAACACGCCACGACGCTGATAACCCGAATCGACATGTTCACGTTGCTGCATCCTGCCCTGTTGCCAGTCGCCCGTTTGTCTCGCATACCGCTGCTGGGCCAAAGTTTGCGCATAATCCTGTGCCGCCAACTGTGAACCATACTGTTGGTTTGTCTGGTCACGTTCACCCTGATAGCCAGCCTCATTGACCTGCATCGGATATGAAGCCTGCTGGGCTTGCTGCTGCTGCTGATATTGGGCAAGGTTCGCCTGTTCCTGTGCGATGGCAGCCTGATACATGCCCGCACCAGCGGGGTTTGCGGCCATAGCCTGCTGATACTGTTGAATCTTCGCCTGCGTCTGCTGCACTGCGGCAGAGTACATGCTGTAAGCGTTAGGATCGAAAGCCATTATGCCACCCTGTATCTGATACTGCCCGTCACGGTGTCATTCACATCAATTGCCACGCTAGGATCAACACCCCAATAGTTGCCCGTGGAACCAACGGCCCGCATGAAAGCGATGCCGTTGGACGAAATAGTGGCCACCCCCGTATACACGACAGGCGCGCCAGAATCAACGATAATCACGTCTCCTGCCACCGCCCCGACAGAAGGGGCAAACATTGGAACGGGCGGTGAAACGAAAAGTGTGTTTCCTGCTGTTCCTGTTCCCAAAATCTGAAGCCCAAAATGCGCCTCACAGATACCGTAAGCAACAGTGTACTCCGCCTGCCCCGCCGTGATGGCCACATCGCCGCCCTGTGTGACGACAGGAGCCCACGGTAGCCAAACGCCCAGGCTGATAAAGTTGGTCAGAGAGTTGAACGCTACACGTTCCTGAAAGGTCAGAGACGGCAGGTTGGGTGGGGACCATCCGAAGGCTGTAGGCATTACAGTCCGATATCTTCAATCAGAATGAACCCTGGGAACGTGGCGCCCGCAGCAAAAGTGATGGTGCCCGTGCCCGTGTTTCGGGCCGCTCGCAACTTGTATGTCTTTGATCCTGCCCCAGGCTGAATCGCGATCTGCGTCATAAGGGCTTCAGATGCGTTTGCTACGGGAAGAACAACGTTGGTCTGTTGCAACTGAGTGCCAGCACCATCAGCGATAGTCAAAATCGCCGTATCGTTAGCGACCGTAGACTGCAACTGGCCATAACCCGTAATCTTGTAATAGCGTGAAGCCAAGGCAGTAAACGTTACCGTCAGTGAAGTCAAATCGACAATAGTCGTAATCGAACCCTGGTTGGCTGTCACCTGCACATAGCCACCACTCACCTTGCCTTTGGGAAGCAGGGCAATATCAGAGTTGTGGGTTGTGACCGTCTCCAACGACGAGTTGACATAGGCGGCCACCGCATCGAAGTCGGCGTTCACCTGATCGGCGTCCGCCAGAGTGCCAGGAAAGAAACGGTTAGGAATTGTCAAAGCCACTAGCGTAGCCCCTTCTCACGATAAGGCAGGATTGTGGAATCCATGCCGAAACTGTCATTCAAACCAACGGTGCCGTTGATCCTCACCGCAGCGTCACCCGCAAAGGTGTTGCGAATCTCCATTTGCACAACATGACCTGCACCCGCAGACGGTTCAGTCTCAAACTGGACAAACTCTTCAACCCCGTTGCCGCCCCACTTGTCGGTGTTCCACACGCCATCCGAACCTGACGCCAAACCTGGCACAATGAAACCGAACGCACAACCCCACGTGTTTGTGCCTGAAACGACCTGCCAACCGCACTGAACGACGCCTACGGCCGCAACCTTATGGCCCAACCCAAGGATGTTGTTTGCATTGTTGTCTTCAATATCTGTTGTAAAAGTGTTCAAATCAATATCGGAGTTGGTCAACTCTGCCAAGACAACCATGATGAAGTTTTGATCGTTGACAGTGATGTAGGTTTGATCGCCGAAAGGTGATGAACCGACGCCGCCCGAAGCGGGAACCTCGTTACCTGTAGCGTAAGTGGGCAAGAATCGGGCCTGAGCGTTGTTCAACTTGTAGATGGTGATAGCGATATCGTCGGCCCCAGGAATGTCGATCTGCACGGTGGCACCAGCACCAGCAGAAGGGCATTTCGTGATGAACCCGCCGAACACGGCAGACTTACCGCCGTTCACAAACGTCGATTCGACCCTGTTGAAAAACACGGTGCCAGGCAGCCCCTCTGTCATCGTCGCTGTCATCGTCGTACCCGCATTGTCATATGCGGCGTACGTAACCAAAACGATGTCATCGACAGCGACGGTGAAAGCACCCGACGTGATGATCGCT
>Ga0210380_10000712_pt1 | contig 14184 bp, 11 predicted proteins | sample PLM4_5_coexredo_FD_155476 | JGI IMG/M metagenome (GOLD analysis project Ga0210380, IMG submission 155476) | Groundwater sediment microbial communities from an aquifer in East River, Colorado, USA - PLM4_5_coex redo | ecosystem: Environmental > Terrestrial > Soil > Riparian zone | place: USA... | reverse complement strand
GAACCTCGGCCCCGATGCCCAGGCCCTGCTCGCGGTCGTGAAGAAGCACAAGCTCAAGACTCAACTCTGGATCACGATGGGCGACCCCGGCGGCAAGGAGCAGAAGGACAAGATCGAGGCCGCGGCGAAGATCATCCGGCCGATCGCGGTAGAGGCGGACAAGCTCGGCTGCACCGTCGCGCTCTATAACCACGGCGGCTGGTTCGGCGAGCCCGAAAACCAACTCGCCATCATCGAACACCTCGGATTGAAGAACGTCAGCATCGTCTACAACCAGCACCACGGCCACGATCATCGACCGCTTCGAAGCGAGTCTCAAGAAAATGATGCCGCACCTCCTGGCCCTGAACGTCAACGGCATGGTGAAGGACGGCGAGAAGCTCGGGAAGAAGATCCTCCCGCTCGGAAGCGGCGACCTCGATCTCAAGCTGCTCAAGATCATCGCGGAGAGCGGCTACAAGGGCCCGATCGGCATCCTCGGCCACACCAACGACGACGCCGAGGAACGCCTCCGCGACAACCTCGACGGCCTCGACTGGCTGCTCCCGCAACTCGCCGGCAAGCCGGCCGGCCCGAAGCCGAAGTACCGCACAACGGCTAGACCGCAAGCGGTTCGCGAACCGCTTGCGGTTTCGCCGCCGCCAGGGCCCAATCTCAAGGTCGATGATCCGAAGTTGAAGGTCACGCTGATCTCGCGTTCTGAAGACGATGCCTACATGGGCGTGAAGCTGGACGGCGCGGGGAACCTCTTCGTCGGCGGCCGCGAGAAGGTCTTCGTCTTCGAACCGGACGGCAGGGGCGGTTTCCAGCCGCGCCGCGAGTTGCTCACCTTCCCGCCGGACTCGATCATCATCGGCCTCGAGTACCGCGGCGACGACCTCTACGTACTCGCGTCGCACGCGCTCTACCTGGTGAAGGACGGCCGCGTGAAGCGCGAGGGCCTGCAGCCGAAACGCATCCTGTGGGGCGTGCCGCTCGATTATCACGTCAGCTTCCACTGCCTCGCGTGGGGCCCGGAAGGCGACCTCTACCTGAACCACGGCGACCCGCTGCTCAACTACGGCGACTGGTCCCGCCCCGATCATTGGGGCTATTGGCCGCTCTACGCCGGCCCGGACGGCAAGAAGCACCACTACACGGGGCAGGGGGCCGTGCTGAAGGTGAAGCCGGACGGCAGCGATCCGAAGGTGATCGCGCGGGGTCTGCGCGGCCCGGTCGGCCTGTGCTTCGATTCGAAGTGGAACCTGTTCACCAACGACAACGACCACGAGAGCCGCGCCGACCAGTACGCCCCGATGCGGCTGCTGCACGTGACGCCGCACGCGGACTTCGGCTGGCCCCGCGGCTGGATGGCCAGCAAGAGCCCGGACCGCGCCGACCTTCTCGATTCCATGAACACCTCACTCGGCCGCGGCGTTCCCTGCGACATGACCTTCTACGACGAGCCGGCGATCCCCGCCCTCCGCGGCCAGTTGCTGATGTGCCGGTGGGACCGCTTCGCCGTCACGCGGTACATGCTGAAACCGAACGGCGCGACGTTCGCGGCGGAGGAGTTTGTCTTCTCGCAGGGATCGAACCAGTGCCGCCCGACGGGCATTGCGGTGGACACGAGCGGCCGCATCTTCGTGACGAGCCACTACCTCGGCGGCAACGTCGTGACCCCGCACTGCGTCAGCGACCTGACGATGATCGCGCCAGAGGGGTTGAAGTGGGAGAAGAAAGACGAGAGTAATTATGACTTGCACGACGGCAACGAGGTCAAAAGATTGACCTATGCGGACTCATGGGAGGTAAGGCGGCGGTTCTTTCACGAAAACGTGCGACGCTGGAACTACACCGAGTTTTTGAAGAGTGGTGAGGACAAGACGATCAATGAGATCTTCAGCCGGGATTTAGAACAGCTTTCACCCGAGTTGCGAACGCTTGCCCTTGCGAGCTTTCAACCAGTGGCACGACTGCGGGCCTGCACCGAGTTGGCGCGATTTGGTACGTTCGAAGAGATTGAGAAGGTTTCGAAATCGTCCGGAGTCCGCACCCGTCAATCGGGCATCATCGCAGCCGGCATTCGCCTCACGGTGCCGGCGCCGGATGCGCCGCCGCCGGAGGGAGTGAAGCTTTCCTTCCCGCAGAAGAGCGCGTTCTTCAACCCGGAGATTCGATTCGCCGATGCGGAACGGCCCGTGGACATTACGGCTCGCGGGCGCATCGGCAGCTACACCATGGCCCAGAAGTGGGCCGCCGGCAAACACACGGACGAGGACGAGAAACTCTTCGCGCTGCTCCTCGCCGCGCTCGACGATCCGGACGACCTCGTGAAGTCTCAGGCCGCGTACTACCTCGGTTGGCTCCGCGACCCGCGCTCCGAACAGAAAGTGATCGCGGTTCGGCTCGAACTCCGCACCAAAGGGTTGAAGGACCGCCCCACGCTGGTCGTGAAGGAAGCGTGGGTCTCGTCGCGCATCGCGGACGCCGCGGCAAGCCAGGCCATCGAGCGCGGTCCCGTCGATCTCATGCAGGGAAGCTGGCAGATCGTGAAGGACAAGAACGACACACTGCCGCTGCCGGAGGGGAAGGGCGCGGCCTACGCCCTGTTCCGCATCCAGAGCCGCGAACGGCAGCCGGCGCTGCTCGCGAACCTCGGCGACGTGAAGGTCTGGCACAACGGCCGCGCCGCGAACCCCGAGTCGGACGGTTCCTACGTCCTCGACCTGCAACCCGGCAGCAACGACATCCTGATCCGATCCGGGATGAAGGCCCCGCTCGTGCCAACGATTCGCGCCAAGGGTCTGGTGTCGTTCGGGGTTCCCGAGAAGTCGGACGGCGCGACGTTGGCCGAGCGGTTGAAGGCCGCCACCGGTCCGGCCGCCATTCCGGCCGAGATCCTCAAGATCGACTGGTCCGCGGAGGCGAAGAAGGGGAACGCGGAGAACGGGCGCAAGCTGTTCGGCACGCTCGGCTGTTCGAAGTGCCACGCGATCGTCGCCGATCAGGCGGGCGGCGGAGCGCCCAGCCTCGCCGAGGCCGGCAAACGATTCACCCCGGCCCATCTTGTGGAATCGATCCTGATGCCGGACCGCCTCGTGGCCGAGGAGTTCCGCGCCACGCGCATCGTGACAACCGACGGCCAGGCATTCACCGGCCTGATCGTGAAGGAAACCCCGACCGAGATCGAGGTGCTGTTCCCGGACACGATGCGGAAGACGCTTAAGCCGGCGGACATCGAGAGCCGTAAGGCGGTGGCGACGTCGCCGATGCCGGCGGGTGTGGTGAAGACCGTGGACGAGCTGCGCGACGTGCTGACGTATTTGTTGAGTGAGAACCCCGCGCCGCCGTAAGTCAACCGATTAGCCGCGACGCGGAGTCTTCGGAGCGGAGCGCGGCGATGCCTCAGCGCTCCGCTCCGAAGACTCCGCGTCGCGGCTAACCTTCCTTCGGCCAGAAGCACACCAACAGCACGAACGCCAGCGCCGGGGCGATGCCGATCAGACCGAGGATCACTTCATAAGACCCCGTCGCGTCGATGAGCATCCCTTCGAGCGGGTAGATGGCGGCGAGCGAGAAGTGGGCGCAGGCGCCGAGCGTGCCGCTCACCTTCCCCTGATGCCTGCTGGACAAGTCCTGCGTCAGCGCGAAGTACGTGGGGAACAATCCGAGCGCTCCGAACGCCACGGCGAGCAGCCCGAGCGTGAGGGCGGAGACCGGCAGCCACGCGTCACTGACCAGCAGCGTGGCATCCAGGAACGGCACGGCGACGCAGCAGAGCGTGAGGGCGGCACATCCGGCGAAGGCGATCGTTCGCGCGCCGTGCACGCTTCGCCCCCGGCTGCACAGCCACAGGGTGCCGAGCCCCGCCGTCCACGAGCCGATGTCCGCGACCAGATAGTACGCGGTGGTGAAGCGGCTCATCTCGGCTTCGGAGAAGCCGCGCTGCTTCTGCAGGTAGAGCGGCAGCCAGGTGCGGAAGCCGTGCCACGTCACGTTGATCGAGACCACGGCCGCGAGCAGCACCCAGAAGCGGCGGTCGCGGAATACGTCCGAGAAGCGGATCGCGCCTTCATGCTGAACATTCGCATGGGCGGACGCGGCGTGCACGAGCCGGCCCGGCACCGTGATGAACCAGAGCGCGACCCAGAGCAGTCCGAAGCAACCGATCACGCGGAAGGGGAACTTCCAGGTATCGGTCGGCGCATCCGTCACGGCGGCGTAACTGCCCCCGGTCACGGACATGACGGCGTTGCGAAACGGTTCCTGCGGGTCCGCCCAGTGCAGCAGGTAGAGCACCATAAGGGGCGTGATGACGGCGCCGAGCGCGGTGCCGCTCTGGAAGAGCGAGTTGCCGAAGGAGCGTTCGGCGGGCCGGAGCACGGCGCGGGTGGTGCGCAGTCCGCACGGCCAGTTGCCCGCTTCGAACAGCCCGAGCATCAGACGGCACGACAGCAGCATCCAGAACCCGGTGGCGAACCCGGTGAGCACGCCGGCCGCGGACCACCCGAGCACCAGCAGCGGATACACCCAGCGCACGTTGGTACGGTCCACGATGTAGCCGGTCAGGATCGCGCCGCAGGCGAACGCCGCCGAGAACGCCGCTTCGAGATAGCTGTACTGTGTGTTGTTCAAACCGAGCGAGAACTGGATGCGGAGGGCGAGCTGATTCAGCGCCATCCGGTCCATATAGTTGATGACGGTGGCAAGCATCAGCAGGATGCAGACCCACCAGCGCCAGGGCGAATACGAAGCGGGCGGCGCGTCGGACGGGGAACTCATCGGCGGCTCGGTGGGAGGCGAAACCCGGTTTCTGCTTTGGAAACCGGGTTTCTATGAGCGTATTGAGAAACCCGGTTTCCAAAGCAGAAACCGGGTTTCGGAGTGAAGCGGAATGGCGGCCGAAGTGAGGAAGCGAATCCTGCCGTTGGCGTGGGTCGCGCTGTTCGCGGCGTTCGCGGCCGCGCTGCTCGCGTTCTACGGGTCGTTCTTCTCCGAGTTGCACCTGCCCGGCAGCCCGCTCAACACCGCCCGCAAACAACCGGGACTCGCCGACTCGAACCGCGGCGCGATCGCCTTCGCGGCGTACTTCCTGCCGTTCGGGCTCGGCCTCGCAGCCTCCTTCCTCGGAGGCAAGGCGATGCGGATGATCGACCCCAGCGGCCGCACTCACTCGGGCAATCGCCACTGCGTATTCGCGATCATGATCGGCGGGCTCGCGGCCGTGGTCAGCGGCTGCATGATTTTCGCCGTGTACGTCTGGCCGCACGTCCCCGCGCTGTACGAGAACTGACTCACCGTCCCGGCACGGCCCACGGCTTGGTGAAGCGGTACAGCCCGACCCGCAGGCGCGGCCCTCTATGCCCCTCAATCGGGTCGTTGCCCCCGTAGAAGTTCGGAATCGTCCGCGCCGTGAGCCAGTCGTCCCACTCCAGAACCCTCAGCAGTTCGACACTGTCGGCTGGCGGGGCGAGCGGAACCAATCCGATGTGCGGGCGGTGGAACTGGTCGTCGTTGGGATGAAGCGGCAGTACGAGGCACTCACCGGGCTGAACCACGGTCTGACCGGGGATGAGCATCGTGAAGCCGGCGCTCTCGCAGTAATACTGGAAGCCCCAGTGGCCCGCGAACCAGACTCGCTTCTCACCGCGGAGCTGTTCCGCGGCCCTTTCCGCAAGCACCTTTTCGGGGTAGGCGTCGAGGGTGTCCAATGCCGCGACAAGCAGCCAATCGAGATGCCGAATGCCAGTAACCACCGAGGCGGTGCTCGGGCCGAGTCAATTCGCTGTCTGCGGCTCGCCAGACGAGCCACGAGGACGCCGGACGCAATTGTGTACCCGATCACGCGCCGTGCCGCTGGGAACGGCGTCAGCGCGAAGTAGCCCGCAAGTTCCAATAACACCCAGCCGATCACGAACTTGGGAGGTCGCAGTCGGAGCGGCTTTCGATGTACCCACAGTACGTACGCACAAGACAGGGCAGCGATCAGCGCGAAAGTACCCACCGGCCTCCAGACATTCCGCGCGCGAATGGCTACACCTGGTGTGAGCAATACGAGTGCGACAAAGAGGCTCCAGAAGACAGCGACGATGACAGTGCGCCGATTCGAGAGGCCGAGCGAATGCGCGGCAAGCAGAGCGATTGCAATGCCGAGACAGCCTAAGTGCCCTGCGAGTCCCGGCAAGAGGTCCAACTTCTCGCCCCACCAGTGCCACAAGCTTCCAGACGCCTCACGTTGTTCCGCGAGATGATGCAGGAAGTGCGATTCGCCGTACTTCAGGAGCAGCAAGCCTTCCCAAGCAACGAATATCATGGCGGCCACTGCGCCCGCAACAATCGTGGGTCGGATCTTCCTTCGCGTCAGGAAGCCGTACCACAAGATCGCTGCGGTAGCCACCAGCCCGGTGTACTTCGTCTGCATCGCTAATCCGGCAATCAGGCCGGCGAGCATGGCCCGTTTCCAGTCGTCTCGATCGCAGGCCGCCATGAACATCGCCAACGCCGCGAGTCCGAGTGCCGCGGCCGGGATGTCCAGCATCAGGTTCACGGTCGGCAGCACGGCCGGTGAGAGCACGATCAGCGGCAGCGCGAACCGCTCCGTTCCCCTTGCGAATCGCCTCAACAGCACATCGAGCGAATACGTGAAGCACCAGAGGAACGGGAAGAGCCACAGTTTCAGCAGGAAGATGTGTTCGCCGAACAGGCCGATGCCGAGGGCGAGCCAGTAGGGGAGCACCGGCGGCGCGAGCACGTCCATCGCCGGTTCGGGGAACGTGTACCAGTGGATCGTGAAGCCGTACGGGTCGAGCGGGTGTTGCGCGATGTGGCGGGCGTAGGCGAGGTACGCAGTGTCGTCCACCACCACGGGTTTGGCGGCGTTCGCCAGCGTGACGATGATCGCGAGCGCAAATGGCCCGGTGAAGCGACGCATGGTGACATGATTAAGGACTTCCCCCTACAACAGCATCATGCTTTCTCTTCCGCTGGTGGATGCTGCCGCGCCGGAAGCCGCCTCGAGTCGAGGCCGACTCCCGGCGTGGCTGAAGCGCGAACTGCCGCGCGGCAACGGAAACTTCTTCACGCAAACGCTGCTCGACGATCTGCGGCTCGAAACCGTCTGCGAGAATGCCCGCTGCCCGAACCGCCCGGAATGCTGGTCGCGGCGCACCGCCACGTTCATGATCCTCGGCAACGTCTGCACGCGGCCGTGCGGCTTCTGCTCCGTTCCCAAAGGCGAACCGCTTCAGGTTGAAAACGACGAACCGGAACGGCTCGCGGAGGCCGCCGAACGACTAGGGCTGAAACACGTCGTCATCACGTCCGTGACGCGCGACGATCTGCCGGATGGCGGCGCGAGCCATTTCGCCGCGTGCATTCATGCCGTGCGGAGGCGGATGCCCGGCGCGGCGGTCGAAGTGCTGACGCCCGATTTTCTCGGCGACGCGGCCGCGATCGATGCCGTCATTGCCGCGGAACCCGAGGTCTTCAATCACAACATCGAGACGGTGCCGCGGCTGTACCGGGCGGCCCGCGGCCGCGCCGAGTATCGCCGCAGCCTGGACCTGCTGGACCGCGTGAAGCGAACCGCGCCGAGAATGGTCACCAAGGCCGGCCTCATGCTCGGCGTCGGCGAGACGATCGACGAACTCATGGACGTGCTCGCGGACCTGCGCTCGATCCGCTGCGACGTGCTGACGCTGGGCCAGTACCTGGCGCCGACGTTGAAGCAGAGCATCCCGGTGGCGCGGTACGTGCCGCCGGAGGAGTTCGACGACCTGGCGGCGAAGGCGCGGCTGCTCGGGTTCAAGCAGGTGGCCGCCGGGCCCTTCGTGCGGTCCAGCTACCACGCGGACGAAATGGTGCCGTGACATGCCGCGTGCCGCATTCATCTCGCTCGACGGTCTGGACGGCACCGGCAAGTCCACGCAGTGCCGGCTGCTCGCCGAGTGGCTGGCGAGCCTGAACATTCCCGCAACGACGTGCACCGACCCCGGCGGCACGCCGCTCGGCCAGGAACTCCGCCAGATCCTGCTGCACGGCCGCGAACACCACCTCGCCATCACCACCGAGGCCTTGCTGTTCATGGCCTCGCGGGCGCAACTCGTTCAGGACGTGATTCGCCCCGCGCTCGATCGCGGCGAGGTCGTGATCTCGGACCGCTTCACTCTGGCGAACGTCGTGTATCAGGGGCATGCGGGCGGCTTGAATCCGGACGATCTGTGGAAGGTCGGCGCGATCGCGACCGGCGGGCTCGAACCGGACCTCGCGCTCGTACTCGACCTGCCGCTCGAGGCGGCGTTGGCGCGGCGCAACCGCGAGGCGGACCGCATGGAGGAGCGCGACCGCGAGTTTCACGAGGCGGTGAAGCGCGGCTTCCTTTATGAAGCCGGCCGCCGCCCCGAAAAGCACCGCATCGTCGATGCGACGCCGGATGTCGAAGCCGTGCAGAAGTCGATTCGCCGGGAAGTGGGCCGGCTCTTGACGGAATACGGCTGGACGATCACGGAAGGATCTTGAAATGTCCTGGGAACGGGTCCGCGGTCACGGCGGCGTGCTGAGTTCGTTCCGCGCCGCGCTCGAACGCGGGCGGTTCGGGCAGGCGTACCTTTTCGTCGGACCGCCCGGCGTCGGCAAACACCTCTTCGCGCGGCAACTCGCCAAGGCCCTGCTCTGCGAGAAGCCGCCCGCGCTTCTCGAATCGTGCGACCGCTGCCCCGCCTGCGCCCAGGTCGAAGCCGGCACGCACCCGGATGTGTTCACCGCCCGCACCCCGGACGACAAGCACGAACTGCCGGTCGAATCGATCCGCGAGTTCTGCTCCAGCCTGGCCATTAAATCGCGGATGGGTTCGCGCAAGATCGGCATCGTGGAAGACGCGGACGACTTCAATTCGGAGTCGGCGAACGCGTTCCTCAAGACACTCGAAGAGCCGCCTCCCGGATGCGTGCTCATTCTTCTCGCCACGAGCCTGGATCGGCAGCTGTCCACGATCCTGTCGCGGTCGCAGATCGTGCGGTTCCAGCCGCTCGGGGCCGACGACCTGCGCGCCGTGCTGCGTGCGAATGGAGTGGAGGACGCGGCACAGATCGAACGATTGCTGCGATTGGCCGGCGGCAGCCCGGGCCGGGCGCTGGCGCTGAACGACGAGGAGTTCTGGAAGTTGCGCCAGACGCTGCTGGAAGGGTTATTCTCCGCGCGGCCGAGCTTCCCGTCGCTGGTGAAGACGTGGGAAGATTACTACAAGGGGGCCGGCAGCGAATCGCGCGGGCACCGGCTCCGCGTTTCACTCGTGCTCGGGTTCCTCACGGAGGCGCTGAAGCGTGCCCTTCGCTTGTCGCAGGGCGCGGCCGTGAGCGGTCTCGATGTGAACGAGGAAGCGCGGCTGCGGGCCTTCGCCGAACGGCTCGGCCCGGACCGGCTCCTCGATCTCATCGACAAATGCGTGGAGGCGGATTATCACGTCGAACGCCGAGTCCAGATCATCCTGATCGTGGAATCGGTCGTCGAGCAATTCCTGCCGTGAGCTAGGCGCGCGAGGTGACGGATTGCTTTTCCCAGTCGGAGAGGACCATCGCCACGCGACCCATTTCGGGCTCGCCTTGCAGCGTGATGACGTCGCCGACGCGGTCGGAACGGAGTTGGCCGCGCAGGCCGCGACCCGACAGATACTGCAACAGAGTTTCACCGAGCGGGCTCGGCACGCGGATCTCTTCGCGATCGCGGTTCAATACCGGATGAGTCTTCACCGACATCATGTCACGCCCTCAGGGAGAATTGTTGGGCGACACGGACGCCAACCGAAAGACCTGATCACAGACGATTAAAGCAGGCCCGCCCGCCCCATGCAACAAGAAATCGGCTTTCCCTGCTATTCCCTTGAGGCGCGTCCCAGGGAGCTGGAGAATATGGGCAGGTTGTGCCGAGAGCGGCCCGATTATGTCCGCGATTCCTCCCGATCACCTGGCGTTCCTTCGGCAGCGGCCGTTCGTGTTCGGCTGCTCACTCGAGGTGTTTCCGCCGGACGAGATCGAGCTTCTCGAAGAGCAAGGCAACTGGCTGCAGGCGCTCGCGGGCGGGTCGATCACCCCCGTGACGGCCGAGCAGCGGCACTTCGTGCTCGTCGAACGCGATGAAGCCGAGCCGCGGACGCCGGCCGAGCGAGCCTGGCTGCGATTGAAGGGCCGCCGCGAGATCGAACAGGGCGAGAAGCCAGCAAGCCCGCCGGAACCGCCGCCGGATTACGGCATGGTCGAGTTCGACGCCGACCGGTGCTGGTGGTGAGGGTCGGGCTTCTACAGAAGGCCTGCAGTCTCAGGGAAGCCGAACATCCGGTTGAAGTTCTGGACGGCGACGCCGCTCGCGCCGCGGATCAGGTTGTCTTCCGCCGCCAGGACCAGCACCTTGCCGCGAACGACTTTCACCGCCACGTCGAGATAGTTGGTGCCGGTCGTGTCCTTGGTCGCGGGCAGCCCCGTCCGCACGCGGACGAACATCTTCCCGGCGTAATAGGAACGGTAAAGCTCCGTCAGTTCCGCTTCGGTCACGGGCTTCGTCGGTGTCGCGTAGATCGTGCTGAAGATGCCGCGGTCCATGGGGACCATGTGCGGCGTGAAGATGACGGAGACCGGCGTGCCGGCGACGTCCGTGAGGACCTGCTCAATCTCGGGCGTGTGGCGGTGAGTGCCGACGCCATAGGCAGCGAAGTTTTCGTTGCACTCGGGGAAATGGAAGCCGAGCTTCGGGGTGCGGCCGCCGCCGGACACGCCGCTCTTGCTGTCCACGATGATGCCCGCCGGTTCGATGAGCCGATGGGCGAGCAGCGGGGCGAGCCCGAGGATCGCCGTCTGCGGGTAGCAGCCCGGATTGGCCACCAGGTTCGCGCCGTCGATCGCGTCGCCGTAGATCTCGGGCAGCCCGTACACGGCAAGCTTCAGGTTCGCCCTGTCGTGGTGCTTTTCCTTGTACCACTGCTCGTAGACGGCGGGGTCGCGGAGGCGGTAATCGGCGCTCAGGTCCACGACCCGGATACCGCGGGCGAGCAGCGGCGGGATCGATTCCATGCTCGTGCCGTGCGGCAGGCACCCGAACGCGACTTGCACGCCCTTCGCCTTGAGCCGGTCCGCATCGAACGGTTCGCAGCGCACATCGAGGCGGCCGAACAGGCTCGGATGCAGGTCGGCGATGTGCTCGTCCTGGCGCGAGGTGATGGCGGCGATCTCCGCGCCGGGATGGCGGAGCAACAGTTTAATCAGCTCGACGGCGGTGTAACCGGACCCGCCGAGGATGGCAACGGGGACGCGCGGCATGGTTCCAGAAGTATAGCAACCAGAGCCCGCCACGCGGGCAAAGGTTCACTTCCGCACAACCCACGACACGCCGAGGATCAGCACTGCGCCAATGATGAGGCTCAGCATCTGGGCGGAGAGCGGACCGGCCTCGGGCACACCGAGGCTCGGCCCGAGCACAGCAATGACCGTACTTCCAGCCGAAGTAGCATGCCCCGGCCAGCATCAGCATCAGGCCCGTCAGCGGGATCGCGAACGAGTTGACGTGCTCCGTGATCATCGGCGGCAGGACCGCCATCGAGAGCGGCTTGGCGTCCGCGGCCTCGAGCCACTGCTTCGCCCCGTTCAGGTCGAAGTTCGTCAGATGCTCCACGATGCCGCCCTCGCGCTTGAGCAGTCCGTTCTGGTTCATCCAGAGCAGGCCGAGAGCGAAAAGGACGGCGCCGAGCGCGAAGCGGAGACGGCGGCCGAACCACTCGTTGAAGAAGTCCTTGGTGTGCGTGTTCCGCAGTTTGACGCCGGCGAGGTTGTACCCGGGCTTCGGCCGCCGGTTCGCGCGGGCCTTCTCGAACATCGCCTTCACGATGCTCGCTTCCTTGCCCTCCTTGCGCGCCGTCTGCACCTCGGCTTTCTGATCGACGAGGTCCGCGGCCATCGCCTCGGCCTGCGCCTTTGCGTCCGCCTTGCTCACCCCCTCGGCTTCCAGCGCCTTCGCTTCCACCTTCTGGAGGAACTTGCGTTCCTTCGCCAGGCGGCGGGTCTCCAATCGCGCTTCGATCCAGCCGACGACGGGTTCGCGCCACGTGCCTGCTTTCTTCGACACCTCGCCGGTGTTCCCCTTGCGGTAGGCCCGGGCGGCCAGCTTCGCCTCGTAGCCGAAGAGCCCCTCGTAGAACGGCTCCCAGTTCGTGCCGCTGAACTTGCACACGAACTGGCGCAGGGCGTCTTCTTCGAGCCCGACGAGCCGCAGCGCGCGGAACAGTGAGCGGGCCCCTTCCAGCGAAGCCTCTTGGGCCTTGGCTTCGGCGCGATCCGTGAGGAACCACAGCAGGAAGCCGAGGCCGACGGCGAGGACGGCGAACCCGAGCCACGCCCACAACTGGCCGAACAGGTACAGCGTGACGAGGAACAGCAGGAACCCGGCAATCCAGAAGAGCCAGTCGAAGAATCGCATGCCGAAGACGAGAGCGCGAACGCGGGTGAACACGACACTGCCGCTGAGTGTGCCGTGAATCGCGAAGTAAGCGAGTGGTGTCATGAGGAGGAGGCCGACGAACCCGCCGGCGACCGTCGTGCTTCCCGCGACCGCCGAGCCGACGATCCCGATGATGCAGATCGCCAGGAAGATCAGCGTCAACAGGCTCTTCAGCTTGCCCTTGGATCGGAAGTTGAACTGATGGGCGAACTTCTCGAGTTCGTCCGCTTCCTGCTCGGACAGGTTGAAGGGTCCTCCGGCGCGTTCGACGCCGAGGAACCCTTCGAGCGCGGCGATCACCTCATCCATGGTCTGGTAGCGGTCGTCGGGCTTCTTCGCCATCATCTTGAGGAGGATTTCGGAGAGCGCCTTGGGCACGCGCTTGACGACGACTTCAGGCGGGACGATGGGCGCAGTCTGGTGCTTGCTGATGATCTCGAGCGCGGTCTTACCTTCGAAGGGCGGGCGGCCGGTGATCAGGACGTAGAGCGTGCAGCCGAGGGAATAAATGTCGGCGCGTTGATCGACGGAGGCGGAGTCGCGCGCCTGTTCGGGTGGCATGTAGGCCGGGGTGCCCATCGCCGAGCCCGTGCGGGTGAGTTCCGTCTCGCCGTCGTCCTCGTCGTGGGTGGCAGGCAGCGAGCCGGCCTGTTGGGGCAAGTCGCCGCTGGGCAGTTTCACGAGTCCGAGGTCCGCGACCTTGACGATGCCTTCGGTGTTGAGCATCAGATTGTCGGGCTTGATGTCCCGGTGGACCATGCCCTGGACGTGGCCGTACCGGAGGCCGCGGGCGGCCTGGAGCACGTAGCCGACGGCGGCTTCCGGCGCGAGCTTGCCCTCCTTCTTCACGAGTTCCATCAGCGACTGGCCGGGGACGAACTCCATGCTGAAGAAGTGCCGGCCGCGCTCCTCGCCGATGTCGTAGATCTGGATGACGTTGTGATGGGTGAGTTGCGCGGCGGCGTAGGCCTCACGAGTGAATCGGGCGACGAAACCGGGGTTCTTCGCGATCCGCGGGTGCATCACCTTGAGGGCGACCTTGCGGTCGAGGGAAACTTGCCGGCCGAGGAGCACGGCCCCCATGCCGCCTTTGCCGAGGACCTTGATCACTTCGTAGCCGCCGAGCTTCTGGGGAATGTCGTCCGGCGGCGCCTCGGCCGCGGGCTCGGTGGTCGGTTTCTTGCCTCTGGTCTTCTTCTCGCTGACTGCGAAGTTCTCGTTCGCATCGCTGGGCTGCGTGGCCTCCGGCGGCGGTGGCGTGTCCGTCGCGGCTTCGGTGAAGTCGCCGGTCACGTGCGGATCGGTAGGCGAGCCGGAGGCGTTTGCCGCCGGAGCCCTCTTCGACTCCGCTTCGGTGAAGTCGCCCGTCTCGCCTCCGGTGAATGGAGCGTCATCGACTTCTTCTCCTGCGAGCATTCGCGCGGCACGCTCGTCGTCACTGAGCGCTTTTTTCACCGGCGGCTTCGGCGCGGCCGCAGCGAGAGCGGACACTTTCCCGACAACTTTTCCCGACTCGTCCGCCGCCACGGTGATGAGAAACGCCTTCTGACATTTCGGGCATTTCGGCTGGTACTTGCCGGGCTTCAGCCCTTTGGGGTTGAGCGCAGCCTTGCAGTATGGGCATACAATGCTCATGAGCGAACTCCACCCGCAGCGGCCGCGCAGAAAAAGATGAAACCCCGTGGAATTCCCACGGGTATGACGAGGACGGACGCGACCGGG
>Ga0210380_10000711_pt1 | contig 14191 bp, 12 predicted proteins | sample PLM4_5_coexredo_FD_155476 | JGI IMG/M metagenome (GOLD analysis project Ga0210380, IMG submission 155476) | Groundwater sediment microbial communities from an aquifer in East River, Colorado, USA - PLM4_5_coex redo | ecosystem: Environmental > Terrestrial > Soil > Riparian zone | place: USA... | reverse complement strand
CGCGGCCTTCCCACGCGGGCGCATTCCCGTGGACTCCATTCGCGTCGACAAGGAGACGCTCGGCGGCGTTGCCGCAACGGCACTGTTAGATGACGCGTCCCTGTCTCCCTTGTCGGAGTCGGTGGCCCTCCTGGCGGGTTTCTTCTGGCGACCGGCTGGCGCAGCTTCTCGGCCGTGTGGGGGGAAAGGCTCGGCTCCAAGGACGGCGGTGAAACGCTGCCGAGCGTAGTGTCAGCTGCCGGTTGCCAACTGCCGGCTACTGTCCAGCCACCGCTGCCGCATGGGTTTCAGTACGAGGCCGGCCAGCAGCGCCGTCGCGAAGTTCATCGCGATGATGATGGCGAACACAGGTGTCCACGAGTCGAACGAATCGTGGACGAGTACGGCTACCGGGCCACCAAGCACCGAGCCGACGCCCTGGGCCATGTAGAGGAATCCGTAGTTGGTGGTCGCGTAACGGGTGCCGTACGTGTCCGTGAGCGTGGACGGGAACAACGAGAAGATCTCGCCCCACCCGAAGAACACGATGCCCGACATCAGGACGAACACCGTCGGGTTCTCCCGCGTGAAGAGCCACGTCGTCATCGCGACGCCTTCGAGCGCGAACGCGATCACCATCGTGCGCTCGCGACCGATGCGGTCGGAGAGCCAGCCGAAGAACGGACGCGTCAAGCCGTTGGTGATCCGATCGAGCGAGAGCGCGAGCGGCAGCAGCGGCAGGCCGAAGACAATCAGATCGGCCATGCCGAAGTCGCGGGTGAACGCCGCCATCTGCGAGATGACCATCAGTCCCGCAGTGGACATCATCGTCATCATCGCGAACATGAGCCAGAAGATCGGCGTCGCCAGCATCTCTCGAGGGCGGACATCGCGCGAGCCTGCTCGCTGACGCGACCCGGCGTCCGCGATCACAGACCCGGACGGGCGACGAAGGCCCTGGGCGGCAAGCACGCCCACCACGATGAAGACGAGGCCGAAACGAAAGAGAGCGGCCTGGTGGCCGGCGCCCTTCATCATCTCCGCCACGGGGAACGTCGTGAGGATGGCGCCCACGCCGTACCCCGCCGCGGCGATGCCGGTCGCAAACCCCCGCCGATCGGGGAACCACTGCACCATGTGACCGATCACGCCGACGTAGACGATGCCCGTACCGAGCCCGCCGAGCAGGCCGTAGGAGAGGTAGAGGCCGACCAGACTTGTCGCGCGCGCGGCCAGCACCCAGCTCAGGCCGGTGAGCGCGCCGCCAACCGACAGCAGAAGGCGAGGCCCGAATCGATCGACGAGCAGGCCCTGGCATGGCGCCAGGAACGTCTGCACGACGATCAGGATCGAGAAGGTGATCTGCAGTTCGGCGAGGCCGGCGCCGAGAGAGGCCCCGAACGGCTGCGTGAAGAGCGTCCAGACGTACTGCGGGCTCGAAATGACGAGCATGCACACGAGCCCGAGCAGCAACTGCGTCCAGCGCGACCCGTCGGTTGTCGCCATCCTGTCTCTGTCCCCCTATCCCCTGTCCGCTGACACCTGTTTCCCGTCCAGCCGGGGCTCCGGAATCGCCGCGCCGTCCTTGCGAGGATCCGACGCGCCGAAGTTGACGGCGGAGCGCGCGTCGTGCATCACCGCCTGGCCCCCGCCGACCATGTTGGAGAACTCTCCCTGCAGATCGATCTCGTGTCCGCGGCGCGCGAGGCCGGCGCGCACATCTTCGGGAAACCGCGACTCGAGCATCACGTCCGTCCCGGGGAACGTCAGCTTGACGAACCGCGGGGCCTCGAGCGCCTGCTGAATGTTCAACCCGTGATCGACGATGTTCGAGATCACCTGTGCATGGGCCTGCGGCTGATTCCAGCCACCCATCACGCCGAAGCCAATGGCGAGGTGATCGCGCTTCATGAAGGCAGGAATCACTGTTTGCAACGGACGTTTCCTCGGCGCAAGGACGTTCGGGTGCGTGCGATCAAAGGTGAACAGGCCTCCGCGGCTCTGCAGCACGAAGCCGCAGCCGTCGGGCACGACGCCGGACCCGAAATTGGCAAAGTTGCTCTGGATGAGTGAGACCACGTTGCCCGCCGCGTCTACCGCGCAGAGGTACGTCGTATCGCCGCCGTGTGTGGGCAGGGCGCCTGGACCGACGGCGTCTGCAGCGCGTTCCGGATCGATGAGGTGTGCCCGCTCGCGCGCGTAGGTCTTCGACAACATCGCCTCGACAGGCACGCGCGTGAATCGCGGATCGCCGATGTGACGCTGCATGTCGGCATAGGCCAGCTTCTTGGCCTCGATCAGCGTATGCAGCGTCTCGGCCGTGCCGCGACCGAAGCTGGCGATCGGAAACGCCTCGAGAATATTCAGCATCACCAGGGCTGCGACGCCCTGGCTGTTCGGCGGAATCTCATAGACGTCCCATCCCCGATAGTTGGTCGTGAGAGGCGTAACCCACTCGGCGTTGAACTCGGCGAGGTCCGAGGCGGCCAGCACGCCGCCCAGGCGCTCGGCGCACGCGACGATGCGACGTGCGACGTCGCCGCGATACACGGCGTCGCCGCCGTCGGCGGCGATGGCGCGAAGCGTGCGCGCGAGGTCGGGGTTGCGGAAGACTTCCCCCGCGGCCGGCGGTCGCCCGGCAGGCAGGTAGGTGGCCATCGCGTTGGCGTCGGCGTGCAGACTGGCCGCGGTGCCCAACCACTCGAGGGCCGTGATTTCCGAGACCGGGAACCCTTCTTCGGCGTGCCTGATGGCCGCCGAGAGAATGGTGCTCAGGGGGGCCCGGCCGAATCGTTCGTGCAGCGCTATCCAGCCCGCGGCGGCGCCGGGCACGGTCACGGCGTGGATACCCTGTTGCGGCATCGCGCTCATGCCACGCGCCGTCAGAAACCCGATCGACATGCCCGCGGGCGACCAGCCGCTGGCGTTGAGGCCGTGCACGGCACCTGTGGCGGCGTCGTGCACGATTGCGAAGAGGTCGCCGCCGAGGCCGTTCATCATCGGCGCCACGAGGCCCATCACCGCGTTGGCCGCGATGGCCGCATCCACCGCGTGTCCGCCCCGCGCGAGCACCACGGCGCCGGCCTGCGCGGCCAGCGGGTGCTCCGCCGCCACCACGCCTCGCGTGGACATCGTCATCGAGCGCGCCTGCCAGCGGCTGATCTCGGTGCGGACGTAGTCGGCGTTCAGGCTCGCTTTGGTGGTCATGCGCGGCGTTTCGTCCGGCCATTGTACAGAGAGCGGTCTCTCTCTCGGCGCGACGGTTGCGAAGGAATCACGCGTGGAAGGAACGTGATTGTCAGAGTCGCCGCATGCTGCTGATAGAATCCCGTCGCTCGATGCCTGCGGCCGTCCGGCTTGGTTCCGATCTCCTGTTCTCGTCCTCTCGTCTCGATGGCGCGCGCATCGGTGTCGTCTGCAACCATGCGTCGATCGACACGGGCTTCGCCCACGTCGTCGATCGGGCGGCGGCGGTCCCAGGCGTGACGCTGGCAGCGATCTTCGGCCCGCAGCATGGGTTCCGATCGGACGTGCAGGACAACATGGTGGAGACGCCGCACGGGCAGGATGCCCGCCGGAGCGTGCCGGTGCATTCGCTCTACAGCGAAACGCGCGAACCGACGGCCGAGATGCTGCGCGGCCTCGACGCGCTCGTCATCGACCTGCAGGACATCGGCGCGCGCATCTACACCTACATCTACACGATGGCCAACTGCATGCGGGCGGCCGCCCGGCATGGCGTGGCGGTCATCGTCTGCGATCGGCCGAATCCAATCGGGGGCGCTGCGGTCGAGGGCGCCTGCCTCGCGCCTGGGTGGGAATCGTTCGTGGGTCAGTTCCCGATTCCCATGCGTCACGGCATGACGATCGGGGAACTGGCGCGCCTGTTCAACGAGGCGTTCGGCATCGGCGCCAAACTGGAAGTCTCGCGGATGGAGGGGTGGCACCGAGAGATGTTCGCAGACGACACCGGACTGCCGTGGGTGCTCCCGTCGCCCAACATGCCGACGCTCGACAGTGCCGTCGTGTATCCCGGCACGGTGCTCTTCGAGGGAACGATGCTCTCGGAAGGCCGTGGGACCACGCGGCCATTCGAGTTGGTGGGGGCGCCGTGGATCGATCCGGAGCGCTTCGCCTTCGCGATGAACGCTGCCGGCCTGTCTGGTGCGTTCTTCCGCCCGGCCGGCTTCGAGCCCACGTTTCAGAAACACGCGAAGCAGCCGTGCGGTGGGTGCCAGATTCACGTCACCGATCGCACGCTGTTCAGGCCCGTCCTCGCCGGCGTCGCGCTGATCGACACCTTCCGCCGCCAGGACCAGAAACGCTTCGCCTGGCGTCAGCCGCCGTACGAGTACGAACACGACAAGATGCCGATCGACATCCTGGCGGGCAACGACACGCTTCGCCGCCAGATCGAGTCCGGCGTCTCCGTGTCAGACATCGGCGCGAGCTGGCGTGACGACGAGGATGCATTCAGGAAGCTGCGCCAGCCGTTCCTCCTCTACTGACCACGAACCACGAACCACCCACCGCCAACCAACCACCAACCACGAACCACCAACCACTAACCGTCCAGGTGGTGCTGAGTGAGGTGTGCCTTGAGCAGGTCGAAGGCGGCCTCCGGCGAGTCGGCACGGGTGAGCAGGCTCACATCGTGGTCGCTGATTCCGCCCCACTCGGCCATCGGCTCCAGGTTCAGGATCGGATCCCAGTATGCGCTGCCGTACAGAATGATCTGAATCTGCTTGGCCAGCTTCTGGGTCTGCATGAGCGTGAGAATCTCGAACATCTCATCGAGCGTGCCAAAGCCGCCGGGGAAGATCACCAGCGCCTTCGCCAGGTAAGCGAACCAGAATTTCCGCATGAAGAAATAGTGGAACTCGAAGTGCAGCCCGTCGGTGATGTACGGGTTCGGTCCCTGCTCGTGCGGCAGGCTGATGTTGAGGCCAATCGTCTTGCCTCCCGCTTCGAACGCGCCGCGATTGGCCGCCTCCATGATGCCAGGCCCGCCGCCCGACGCCACCACGAAGCGGTTGTTCGGGCCCTCGATCGTCGAGGTCCACTGGGTGAGCAGCCTGGCGAGCTGGCGTGCTTCCTCGTAGTAACGCGACCATTCGAGCGCCCGGCGTTCGCGCTGGAGCGCCCGCTCGGTCTCGGCCGTTTCGCCGCCCAGGCGAAGCTGCTTCGCCAGCGACCGTTCGGCGACTTCGCGACTGTGGATGCGCGCCGAGCCGAAGAAGACGACCGTGTCGCGGATCCGCTCGGCTTCGAACCTTCGCATCGGCTCCAGGTACTCGGCGAGGATGCGGATCGGGCGCGCCTCCTCGCTCTTGAGAAACCGCGGATCGAGGTACGCCTTCGGCTGCTTGTCCATCCCTCGATTATCTGGTGCGCGGCGAAGGCCGCGAAAGGCACAATTGCACGTGCTCGAGTTCACGACCGATCTGGTGATCGTCGCGCCCGCGGCGAAGGTGCTCGACGCGTTCTTCGATCCGCACGCGTTGGCGGCGTGGTGGAACGCCAAGCGGTCGATCTGCGTGCCGCGACCGCTCGGCGGCTATGCCATCGAGTGGGAGCCGACCGAGTGGCGCGACGATGTGCTCGGGCGGCTGGGCGGCACGCTGCACGGCACGGTGATGGAGTTCAAGCCGGGACGCGAGTTCTTCCTCGCCGACGCGTACTGGCTACCGCCCGACGGCGATCCGATCGGTCCGATGGCACTCGAAGTCACGTGCAGCCGTCACGCGGCGGGCACGCAGCTCCACGTGCGGCAGTCGGGATACGAAGAAGGAATCCGCTGGCGCCGTTACTACGAAGTGACTGAACGTGGCTGGCACCGCTCGCTCGAGGCGCTCAAACGGTTCGTCGAAGGCGGTGTCACCGCCTGACACGCACGGTCCTCAGATCCGCTCCAGCTTCAGAAAATTCGAGGGTCCTGGCGCCAGATCGGGCGAGATGCTGACGATCACGACGACCGAGCCGGACGGCACGACCCGGCTCCGGACGAGCATCTTCGCCACCGCATCGATCGCCGCCTCCACCTCGGTGCCGAGATCGCCGACAAGGGGCACCACGCCCCATGTCAGCGCGAGTCGTCTCGCGATGTCAGCGCCATCGGTCGCGGCGTAGATCGCCGCCCTGGGACGGAGAGCCGACAGCACGCGCGCGGTCTTGCCCCCGCGCGTGACGGCCACGATCGCGGCCGCATCGCTGTGTCCCGCCAGCGTCACCGCCGCCTCACACAACGCACGGCCCGGTCCCGACAGCAGGTTCGTCTCCTCGAGCGCCACGCTGCCGGCCGGCATCTGCTCGGCGTCGTTGATGATGCGCACGAGGGTTTCGACGGCGCCAACGGGAAACTTCCCAGCCGCCGTTTCGCCCGTCAGCATGATCGCGTCAACGCCGTCGCCGACGGCATTGGCGGCGTCGCTGACTTCCGCGCGGGTCGGTCGCGGCTCCAGTCGCATCGACTCGAGCACCTGCGTCGCCACGATCACGGGAATGCCACGGGCGCGGGCCGCTCGCGTCACCGCCTTCTGCACCTGGGGCACGTGCTCGAGGGGAAGCTCGAGCCCCAGATCGCCACGCGCCACCATGACCGCGTCGCAGGCGGACAGCACCTCGTCCAGACACGCGATCGCCTCGGGACGCTCCAGCTTTGCGACCAGCATGGTCTTGGGCGTCCCCGCCTCGGCCAGCGCCGCGCGCGCCCGGAGCAGGTCGGCCGCCCGCTGGACAAAACTCAGCGCCACGAAATCGACGCCGAGGCGCGCGCCAAATTTCAGGTCGTGGGCGTCCTTCGGCGTCAGGCCGGCGGAGGGTAACACCGCCCCGGGCACATTGATGCCCTTGTGCTCGCCCAGCACCCCCCCATCCACCACGGACGTCACCAGCTCAGACGCCTCAACGGCCTCGACACGCAGCTGGATGTGCCCGTCGTCCAGGAGAAGGGTGCCTCCCTTGGCGACGCCGGCCGTCAGGTCGTACGTCGTCCAGACGCGACCGGGCTCGCCGATGCCATCCCCGATGGCGACGCGCAGCGTGTCGCCGCGCGCGAGGCTCAGCGGCGCGCCCTGACGCAACGTGCCGGTCCGGATCTTCGGCCCGCTGAGATCCTGCATCAGCCCGACCGACCGGCCCGCACGAGCGGCCGCCGCACGGACGCGCTCGACGACGGCCGCGTGCGTGTCGTGCGTGCCGTGAGAGAAGTTCAGTCGAAACACATCCGTGCCCGCATCGATGAGCGCCCGAATCGTCTCCTCGCTATCGCTCGCGGGCCCCAGTGTGGCGATGATTTTGGTGTGACGCATGTCGGTTGGTGGTTGGTGGTTCGTGGTTCGTGGTTCGTGGTTGGTTGGTGGTTGGTGGTTGGTAGTTGGTGGTTCTGATCGTAGACTGCCTTGTCCCCTGTAACCTGCCGAGTTGCTAATGACTGTCAAAGATTGGCTCAGTGCGGCCCTGAACGACGCCGAACGGCGTGGTCTTCCCGAGCTCAAGCCGCTGCTCGAAGGGTTGGCCAAAGCCACTGAGCAACTCAGGGCCACCGACTGGAACGCCGATGCGCGCGATCACGCCGACGCGCGCCCCGCGCCCGATGGGCGGTGAGACCCGCACGATCGCCGAACTGTCACGTGCCCTGAAGGCTCGCGACGTCACGGCTGAGGCGGTGCTCGCAGGGTGCCTGCAGCGTATCGCCGTCCGCAATTCAACGCTCAACGCGTTCATCGCGGTGTTCGAGGGCGACGCGCGGGAACAGGCGCGCGCGGCCGATCGCGAGATTGCGGCAGGGCGTTACCGTGGGCCCCTTCATGGCATCCCGATCTCCATCAAGGACCTGTTCGACGTCCGTGGTTCGGCGACAACGGCCGCGTCGCGCGTGAGGCGGGACCATGTCGCGCCCCGCGATGCGGTTTCGATCGAGCGACTCCGCACGGCTGGCGCGGTGTTCGTGGGCAAGACCAATCTTCACGAGTTCGCGCTCGGCACGACGAACGAGGAGTCGGCGTTCGGACCCGCACGCCACCCGCTCGACCCAAGTCGATCGCCGGGCGGATCCTCGGGAGGGTCGGCGGTGTCGGTGGCCGACGGGATGTGTGTGGCCTCGCTCGGTACCGACACGGGCGGATCCATCCGCATTCCTGCGGCGGCCTGCGGCCTCGTCGGGTTGAAGCCGACGCTTGGCGAACTGAGCACGGACGGGGTCGTGCCCCTGAGCACGACGCTCGATCACATCGGACCCATCTGCCGGTCAGTTGAGGACGCGGCGATCGTCTACGACGCGCTCCGCGGAGAGACCTCGCCGGCAACGGCCACGTCCGTGGACCTCGGCGGGGTGTCACTTGGCATTCCGCGTCCCTTTTTTCTGGACCGGCTCGATCCCGACGTCGCGGGCGCGTTCGAGGGACTGTGCGGGCGGCTGCGCAACGCGGGCGCGCGGCTTCGCGACGTGGCGATTCCGCACGCCGGGGACGTCGGATCGATCTACATGCACATGGTTTTGCCCGAGGCCGCGGTGTTCCACGCCGACACGCTCGAACGACAACCCGGCGATTACACGCCGAACGTGCGCCTGCGCCTCGAGATGGGCCGCTACGTGCTCGCCGAAGATTACGCACGCGCGCAACGTGGGCGCGCGGTGATCACGGCCGAGGTCGATGCGGCGCTCGACGGCTGCGATGGCCTCTGCCTGCCGGGCATGGCCATTCCTGCGCCGACCATCGGCGCGACGACGATACGACTCGATGAGATCGATGAACCGGTTCGCAACCTGATGCTGCGCTGCACGCAGATCTTCAACATCTCGGGTCATCCCGCCATCGCGCTGCCCTGCGGCCGCACGCGCGACGGACTTCCCGTCAGTGCGCAGCTGGTGGGGCGACGACACGCTACGACGGCGCTCCTCGGCGTAGCGCGCGCGGTCGAGTCCTGCCTGGCCGGATGCTGACGCGCCTGTTCCACGACTGGGAACGCCGGCTCGCATCGGTCAGCACGGATCGAGTCGTTCGTCCGTTCGAATGGGGCGCCGACTGGATTCCGGCGAACGGTACCGGCGAGGAATCTCCACGCGCCAGGGTGCACGCATGGGTCGACGAGGCCATGCGCGACACCGACGCGTTCTTCGAGGTTGCGGCGCACGTGTCCTACCAGTTCGATCCGGCGCCTTTTGACGTCGCGGCCGCAGGTGAAGCAGGCATGTTGCGGTTCTCGAGCGCGCTGACCACGCCGCATCCGGCGAACAACGTCGTGGCTGCACGCTGGTTTCCGGCCGCGGGCGAACCGGGCGTCAGCGAGAAGGGTCCGCGCGGGCGAGCCGTGGTCGTGCTGCCGCAGTGGAACTCCGACTCGGAAGGGCACATCGGATTGTCGCGCCTGCTGGCGCGCTGCGGAGTGTCGGCGCTGCGACTGTCGTTGCCGTACCACGACTCGCGCATGCCGCCTGAGCTGACGCGCGCCGACTACATCGTCAGCGCGAACGTCGCGAGAACCGTTCAGGCGTGCCGACAGGCCGTGCTCGACGCGCGACTCGCGGTTGGATGGCTGGCGTCGCAGGGCTATGAGCGCATCGGCATCCTGGGGACCAGCCTGGGGTCGTGCCTGGCGTTGCTGACCACCGCGCACGAACCCCGCATCCGCGCGCAGGCGCTCAACCACGTGTCGCCGTGGTTCGCCGACGTGGTGTGGCGTGGACTCTCGACGAGGCACGTGCGCGAAGGACTGGACGGGCAGATCGACCTCGACGAGCTGCGCGAGCTGTGGCGACCGATCAACCCCTGGTCGTACCTGGACAGGCTCCACGCGGAGCGGACCCTGCTCGTGTACGCCCGCTACGATCTGACCTTCCCCGTCGATCTCTCGAGAATCATCGTGGGCGAATTCGGCAGGCGTTCGCTGCCGCACGACGTGGCGGTCCTGCCGTGCGGCCACTACAGCAGCGGTCTCGCGCCGTTCAAGTTCATGGACGCGTGGGTCTTGATCCGCTTCCTTCGGAAACGCCTGTAGCTTGGCGACGGCGGTCAGATCTTCACGTAGGTGAGGCCCCGTTCCTGGACGAGGCCCAGCGCCATGACATGCCCCGGGACAAGACGCACGCCGGGGTTGAGGCCCGCGAGCAAATCGGCTCGCACCTCGGCCATCGATAGCTGCCGCGCCTGCGCGAGCTGCTGGGCGATGCCGTTGAGCGCGATGTTGCACTGCCAGAAGATCGTGCCGCGCGCTTGCAGCGCCTTGACGCCGAGCGTCGCGTCGTCCATAAAGATATTGCGCACGGCAGGTTTCTTCGTGCCCGGGTCGATAATCTTCGAGCGCTCGCCAAGCGCGTACTTTTCCCAGAGCCGGTCGGAGGCGTTGACGGGAAAGGCGCGACCGGAAATGCCCACGATGGTCCGAACCTCTGGAAATTCGAGCTTGTAGACCTCGCGGAACCCGTCCATGTAATTCCTCGGCAGGCGAAGGGGCGGCGGCTCGCCTGCGGGATCCGAATCAGCCATGTCGAAGACCTGCCTGTGCTTCGCCTTGAGCTCGTCCATCCACCGCAAGTCCCAGGTCTGGGCCGACCCCGTCGGAACCTGCGCCGCCGCCTGAGTGCTGGCTGTCTGAATCGCCGTCACGCCTGCGAGAGAGGTCAACACCCACATGAACGACCGACGGCTCTGCTGGGGGTTGGTCATCACGGCTTCTCCTTCTGAAAGGTTCCTCGGTGTTGCGACATCTTACCTAAGACTCTGGCGAGAGCAGTTCGACCTCACCAAGACCCAGCTCCCTCAGCGACGGCTCGACGGCGGCGCGATCGCCGACGACCAGCACGGTCGTCCGTGCCGGATCGAGGTATGCCTGCGCGACGCGGATGACCTCGTCGATGGTCACGTCGTTGACGCGCGACACGAACTCGTCGAAGTAGGTGTCGGGCAGTCCGAAGAGCGACAGCTGGACGACCGCGCGCGAGAGCTGCTGCGCGGTCTCGAAGTTGCGTGGGTAGCCTCGCGTCAGCGAGGCCTTCGCGAGCGCGAGCTCGTGCTCCGTCGGAGGTCGCGGACCGCGAATGTCAGTGAACTCCGAGAGGCAATCCTGGATGGCCTCGGCCGTCGCGGCCGTGTGCACGCTGGCCTGCAGGGCGAACGGCCCGCGGCCGCGGCGCCAGTCGAAGCCGGTCCGCGCCCCGTAGGTGAACGCCTTCTCCTCGCGCAGCTTCAGGTTGAGCCGGCTCACGAACTGTCCGCCGAGCACGGCGTTCATGACCGCAAGCGGGAAATAGTCAGGGGTGTCGCGGCGCGCCGCCAGATGACCGATGCGCAACTCCGACTGCGCTGCGCCCTCGCGGGGCACGAGCGCCACGCGCGGCGATGCGATCGAACCAGGCGACGGATCGGCGACGCCGCCCGAGGCCGGCGACGCGCCGGTCGCGGGCTGCCACGCGCCAAACGCGTCGTTGGCCAGCGCGGCCAGCGCTGTGTGCGGCATCGCGCCGGTGACCACGAGCGTCGATCGCGAAGGCACGTACGTCGAGGCATGAAAAGCCCCCGCGTCCGCGAGCGTCAACGCCGACAGCGAATCATCGGTTCCGATCGCCATGTGCCCGTAGGGATGGTCGCGATACAGCAGGCGCAGAAACGCGCGTTCAGCCACCGCGGGCGCCAAGTCCTTCAATTGTCGCAGGCGATCGAGACGAAGCTGCCGCACCCGCAGCAGATCCGACTCGCGCAGCGCAGGAGCCGTCAGAATTCGTGAGAGCAGTGCGCCTCCACGCTGGGCGTACCGCTCGAGCGTCATCAGGGTGAACGTGGATGTGTCGGCGCCCACCTCGACGTCGTACTCGGCGCCGATGCGCGCGAGGGCATCGGAGACGTCGATGGCCGACAGGTCGCCAGTCCCTTCGTCAACGAGGTCGGCTGTCAGCGCCGCCAGCCCTTCCTTGCCTGGCAGGTCGGCCGACAAGCCGCCGTCGATCGACATCGCAAACATCACGATCGGCACGCTGTCGTGCTCCACCGTGAGCACTCGCAACCCGTTCGACAACTGGTGTCTGACCAGGAACGGGAAATGGAAGACCGGGTCTGGTCCTGGTTCGGGCAGTCGCGATCGATCGGCCGGCGTCACGAAACCGACACCGGATCCGACCGGTCCAGGGCGAGCGCTATCTGTCCTCGCGGGACGATGCTCAGCAACACACGCCGGTCGAAGGCGAGGAAGTCGCTTGCCGCGGCCCTGACGGAGTCTCGACTGGCATCGCGGTACCGGGCAAGGTCGGCGGCAAAGTAGTCGGGGTCGCCGAGAAACACGTTGTAGGTGTTGAGCTGGTCGGATTTGCCGCCGAAGCCACCCACCGTTTGCAGCCGGTAGACGAACTGGGCCTCGGCCTGCGCCACGCCCCGGTCCATCTCGTCCTCGGCCGGACCCTCTGCGCAGAGAGCGTGGATGGCGGCGTCGATGGCCCCGGCGATCTCGGTCAACGATCGGCCGGGCGCCGCCGTGGACACGAGGAGGAAGAAGCCGCCCAGCTCGCGGGAATTCTGGTACGCCGACACGTCCAGCGCGACGCGTTCCTCGTAGACGAGCCTGCGATACAGCCGCGAGGTCTTGCCGTTGGCCAGGATGTCGGCCACCAGGTCGGCTTCCGCATCGCCGGGAGCGAACATCCCTGGTGAATGCCAGGCCATGTACAAGCGCGGCAACTCGACCCGATCCTCGAGCACGAGGCGAACCTCGCGCGATAACGAGGCCGCGCCGCGCACCCGGCCGGGCGGCTGGCCTGCGGGAATCTCGCCGAAATACTTGTCGGCGAGCTCGAAGGCCTGCGCGGCGTCGATGTCGCCCGCGATAGCGAGCGACGCGTTCGCCGGATGGTAGTACGTACGGAAAAAGTCCTGTACGTCCTCGAACTGCATGCCCTGGATGTCGGCCGCGGCGCCGATGGTCACCCAGTGGTAGGGATGATCGGGCGGATAGAGCGCCGCAGTGAGCGCCATCAGCGCCAGGCCGTAGGGACGGTTCTCGTAGTTCTGCCGCCGCTCGTTCAGGACCACGTCGCGCTGGGTTTCGAACCGCTCGCGTGTGAGCGCCGGCAGGAGGTATCCCATCCGGTCCGATTCCATCCACAACGCCAGATCGAGCGCGCTCGTGGGCACGACTTCCCAGTAGTTCGTGCGATCGGTGTTCGTGGAGCCGTTGAGCAGGGCGCCGGCGCGCTGCAGCGGGGCAAAGAAACCGGAATTGTGATGGGCCGAGCCCTCGAACATCAGGTGCTCGAAGAGATGCGCAAAGCCGGTGCGCCCGGGGCTCTCGTCCTTGGATCCGACGTGATACCAGAGATTGACCGCGACGATGGGCACGCCGTGCGCCTCGTGCACGAGCACGTCGAGACCGTTGGCCAGCGTGCGCTTGGCGTGTGGCAGGTCGATGGCAGTCGTCACCTGCGTCTCAGCGGACCTGGATGAGTGGAATCTTGCCCTTGTTGGCCTCGGCCGCCTTGTGCGCCGCAATCGACACCTGTGCCGCGGCGCGCTCAGCGACGGTCGCAAAGGCACGGCCGGCGACCGATCCGGGCTCGCTCACGACAATCGGCACGCCAGTGTCACCGCCTTCGCGGATCGGCTGATAGATCGGCAGGCGACCCAGGAACGGCACGCCGAGCTGCGTGGCCATCCTCTCACCGCCGCCATGACCAAAGATGTCCGACTCGTGGTGACAGTTCGGGCACGCGTAGTAGCTCATGTTCTCGACAATGCCGATCGGCGGGATGTTCAACTTCTGGTACATCTTGACCGCGCGCAGGCTATCGGCCAGCGACACCGCTTGAGGTGTCGTCACCACGATCGAGCCGACCACGGGCACGGTCTGACTGAGGCTCAGCGCGACATCGCCCGTGCCGGGGGGCATATCCACGATCAGGTAGTCGAGATCGGCCCACGCCACCTCGCGGAAGAACTGCTGGATGGCCTGGTGCAGCATCGGTCCCCGCCAGATCACGGGCGAATCGTCTGCGGTGAGAAAGCCCATCGAGATCACCTGCACGCCGTGTTTTTCGGCCGGCACGATCTGCTTGCCGTCAGTCGTGAGCTGCGTGCTGCCGAGACCGAGCATCATCGGGACGTTCGGACCGTAGATGTCGCCGTCGAGAATGCCGACCCGGCTCCCGAAGCGCGCGAGCGCCAGCGCCAGGTTCACCGCCACGGTCGTCTTGCCGACGCCGCCCTTGCCGGCGCCCACCGCGATCACG
>Ga0210380_10000710_pt1 | contig 14192 bp, 10 predicted proteins | sample PLM4_5_coexredo_FD_155476 | JGI IMG/M metagenome (GOLD analysis project Ga0210380, IMG submission 155476) | Groundwater sediment microbial communities from an aquifer in East River, Colorado, USA - PLM4_5_coex redo | ecosystem: Environmental > Terrestrial > Soil > Riparian zone | place: USA... | reverse complement strand
CGCGATTCGCGGACGCGGAATTTCCATGATCTTTCAGGATCCGCTCTCCGCATTGACTCCGGTATTCACGGTCGGCGATCAAATTGCCGAGGCCGTGCAGATTCACCAGAAGGTGTCCAAACAGAAAGCTCTAATCCGGGCTGTGGAACTCCTGGATCTGGTGGGCATCCCCAATCCCGATCAGCGGGCCGGCGCTTTCCCGCACGAATTCTCCGGCGGAATGCGCCAGCGAGCGATGATCGCGATGGCGATCGCAAACGATCCGGACCTGATCATCGCCGACGAACCGACGACGGCGCTCGATGTGACGATTCAGGCTCAGATCCTCGAGACGCTGCGCAAGGCACAGGAGACGACGGGTGCCGCAATTATCATGATCACTCACGACCTCGGAGTGATCGCCGGCGCTGCGAATCGGGTGACGGTGATGTATGCCGGCAAGCCAGTGGAAACCGGCGAGGTGGACGATGTCTTCTATCGGCCTCGGATGCCCTATACGCTCGGCCTGCTGGGATCCATTCCGCGACTCGACAGCGCTGAGCATCTGCCGTTGACGCCCATCGAAGGAACTCCCCCATCGCTGATCCACCTGCCTCCGGGATGTCCATTCACACCGCGCTGCCCAATGCGAATCGATAAATGCGATCAGCTCGAACCGGATCTTCTCCCGATGCAGACATCAGGGCCGGGACATCAGGCGGCGTGCCACCGCAGCAGTGAAATCGAAGAGGGGAATCTGCACAGCACCGATATTTTTCCTGCCCCCGTCATCGGTCCACCTGCTGCCGCAGAGATCCCTCGGGAGCAGCGTGACGTTGTGCTGGAGATTCGCGACCTGGTAAAACACTTCCCTCTGGTCAAAGGCGCGATCATGCACCGTCGGGTGGGAACCGTGTTCGCTGTGGACGGTATCAGCTTCGAAATTCGCGAAGCGGAAACATTAGGGCTCGTGGGCGAATCCGGATGCGGCAAAACCACGACCATTATGGAAATCCTGAACCTGACGAAGCCGGCTTCCGGAAGCATCGGCGTGCTCGGCAAAAGCACGGTAAACATGCCACACGCCGAGCGATTCGCAATACGCCGGGAGCTGAGCGTCGTGTTCCAGGATCCCATGGCCTCGCTCGATCCTCGAATGCCGATCTCCGACATTCTGGATGAACCGTTGCGCACTCATGGCGTTCCCGAATCGGAACGAACGCACCGCATCGAGGAACTTCTGCAGATTGTCGGACTTCGGCCGGAACATGCCAGCCGATACCCTCAGGAATTCTCCGGGGGCCAGCGGCAGCGCATCGGCATTGCACGGGCGCTGGCGTTGCAACCGAAGCTGATTGTTCTGGATGAACCGGTTTCCGCACTCGATGTGTCCATACGGGCTGGCGTGATCAATCTTCTCGAAAAGCTGAAGGCGGACATGGGCCTGTCGTATCTTTTCGTGGCGCATGATTTGTCCGTGGTGCGGCATATCGCGGATCGCGTCGCGGTGATGTATCTTGGCAGGATTGTGGAGATCGGGTCGGTGAATGCCGTATTCAAATTACCCGCCCATCCGTACACGCAGGCATTGCTCTCGGCCATCCCTTTGCCGGATCCGAAAAAGGAGCGTGCTCGACGCAGGATCATTTTGCAGGGAGATCTCCCGAGCCCTGCCGATCCGCCTTCGGGATGCCGATTCCGCACGCGGTGCCAGAAGTTTGCCGGAGAGCTTGACGACCGCGAGCGGCAGCGGTGCATCGATGAACAGCCGCTTCTAAGAGAGCCGCCTGGTACCGGCGGCGATCATATGGCGGCGTGCCACTATGCGGAGGGATTTGCGGTGCTGGAAGACGTGAAGGCAGTGACGTCCTGAATTTCAATCGGAGGAATTGTGAAACACATCGGACAAAAGGGAATTCTTATCGCGCTCTTTGCGCTCGTACTGACATTGGCAGGCTGCGGCAATACCAAAGAAAACAATAACGGCGCCGGCTCTGAAGACAAGGTGACAAAGAAGGCGGATCAGAACCAGATGAATCCCCAGCCGCGCGAAATGCTGCAGCAGGGTGGAAAGCTTGTCTGGCCCATCGATACGGCACCGTCCAACTTCAATTACGGGCAGATCGATGGAACGCTCGCCGACGGCGCGTTCATCATCGACGCGATTATGCCGGTCATTTTCAATTTCGATGCATCTGCCACGCCGCAGCACAACCCGGACTATCTCGCCGGCGAACCCACACTGGTCACCAGCCCGAAGCAGGTAGTCACCTACAAGCTGAACCCAAAGGCCATCTGGTATGACGGTACCCCGATTACTGCTGCGGATTATATTTCGCACTGGAAAGCGCTCAATGGGACCAACCACGCCTTTCAAATCTCATCGAGCAACGGATACAGCCAGATTGAAAGTGTGGCTCAGGGCTCCGACAAATTCGAAGTCGTCGTGACATTCAAGACGCCCTACGTCGATTGGAAAGCGCTGTTTTGGCCTCTTTATCCCGCATCGACAAGTGGCGATCCCAAGGTCTTCAATGAAGGATGGAAGGGCAAGTTTCTAACAAGCGCCGGCCCCTTCAAGTTTCAGGGTTACGACGCTACGGCCAAGATCTACACGATCGTGCCCAATGAGAAATGGTGGGGCAGGAAGCCTGTTCTGGACGCGATCATTTTCCGAGTCATTGATACCGATGCGCAGCCAACCGCACTGGCCAGCGGCGAAATCGACATGATGGATATTGGGCCAAGCGCGGACTATTACAACAAAGCCAAAGCGATATCCGGCGTGGAAATCCGTGTCGCCGGAGGACCGAATTTCCGGCACATCACGATCAACGGCCAGAGCCCCGTTCTGCAGGATGTGCGTGTCCGCCAGGCGCTCGCCATGGGAATCGACCGCGCGTCCATCGCACGCGCCCAACTGGGGCCGCTGCCAGTCGTCCCCGTACCACTGGGCAACCACATCTTCATGCAGAACCAGGCGGGATATCAGGACAACTCGTCGGTGGTTGCATACGATCCGGAAAAAGCGAAGAAGATGTTGGATGACGCAGGCTGGGTTTTGCAGGGCACGAAGCGAATGAAAGGCGGAAAGCCACTGACGGTCCGCCTTGTGATTCCCGCTGGAATTGCAGTCAGCCGGTCGGAAAGCGAACTCATTCAAAACATGCTTGCCCAGATCGGCGTCGAAGTGATGATCGACACGGTGCCCGGCGATGACTTCTTCGACAAGTACGTTCGAATCGGCCACTTTGATTTCACGCTGTTTTCATGGCTGGGGACGCCGTTCCCGGTCAGCTCCGGTCAATCGATCTACATCAAACCGGTTGGCGATAAGAATCAGCAGAACTACGCCCGAATCGGCAGCGAAGAACTGGACAATCTTTATCGGGAGACAGTCGCGGAACTCGACCCGGCAAAGGCAATCCAGAAGGCGAACGAGATCGATAAGCTGATTTGGGCTGAGGTCCATTCATTGACGACGTATCAGAGGCCGGATATCTGGGGAACGAAGGCGGGTCTGGCAAACATGGGCGCGTATGGCTTCGCGAGCGTTATTTATGAGGACATCGGCTGGGTGAAGGGCGCGGGCGGGAAGTAAAGCGGAGCGAAGAAATCGGGAAATCGGAAAACTCGAAATCGAACGATTCCTGCAATTTAAATCCGAAATCCCGAAATCTCAGGTTGGACGATCCGGAAAGCGAAGTGTTCTCGGTTGGTCCAATTTGAGATTTTGGGATTTCGGATTTAAATTGCAGGAATCGTTCGATTTCACGTTTTCCGATTTCCCGATCCTGCCCGCCGATCCGATTCTTTCCGCGCAACGGCCTTACTTCGGTTGCGTCTTCCCGTATTCCTGCCAGTAGTGATCTTCAACCGGAGGGATATCCAGTTTGATCGAAGGATCCCGCATCGCCATTTCCAGCTTCGAATTTTTATCCGGATCGATCCACCAGAGCTGTGGAATGCCAGGACCCAGGGAGCCGTAGTACTCTCCGATTTTGGACAGCGTTCCGAGGGGATAACCGAACTTGTTCCAGTACGCCAATCGTTCTGCGGGCGGATACCAATCCATCACGTAGTGATACTGATTGGTCAGGATACCGTCCAGTTCCTGCAGGAGCGCCGTCCTCTTCTTGACGTCGAAAGACTTGTCATATTCATCGCAGATTTCATCGATTCGTTTGTCTTTGAATCCTGAAATATTGTTGGTGTTCAGCTGGTCCGCCAGTTTCGACTGATACTCGACGCCCGGCATTGGGAACACACTGCCGGCTCCCCAACCTGCGGCGACAAATTCGAACTGGCGCTGCATTTCCATCTTCCATCTTGTTTCCGACGCGAGCAGGCGCAGATTCAGCGTGACGCCAACCTTCCTCAGGTCATCCTGAAAAACGGTGAGATACGTTTCCGAGCCCTTGTCGTCGTAAATCAATTCCAGCTGAAGCGGTTTCCCATCTTTCGTCAAACGACCCTGTGCGTCGCGATCCTTCCATCCTGCTTCCGCCAGGAGTTTCAACGCCTCCTGGGGATTGTATTCGTTCTTCGGATTACCAGGATTTTCGTAAATGGTTCCTGGAAAATACGAAACGATGGGAAGGTATTCCTTGAAAAACAGTTTTTCGATCAGCGTCTGTCGATCAAACAACAATGCGATTGCTTTTCTCATCCGGACGTCATCCCAGGGCTTTCGCCGGGTATTGAACGCCATGAATTGAAGGTTCGCAGGGTAGCTGTTAAACACTTTTCTTTTTACGAGGACACCCTGCTTGAATTTGTCCGTGTTCAATTCCTCGACCCAGATCTTGGAACGATTGACCCGGTAGGTATCCAACTCGCCCTTCTTGAACAACTCGAATGTGAGATTCTGATCACGAACCACCACATATCGAATTTCGTCGAAATTGTACTGGCCGACGTTGGTTCGATATTTTAGAGCCCAGTAGTCATTCCGACGGCGCAAACTCACCGACTTTCCTTTGATAACATCCTCGGGTTTCACAACATAAGGTCCGGTGCCCGGAAGCAATTTGAAGTTGTAGTCTTTCAGATAGGCGGCGCCATTGACGGTCTTCAACACGTGTGCAGGTAGAATCCGGAGGCCCGATCCAAAAAAATCAAAGTTCTGCCATCCCAACTCCTTTGCCCTGACCTTGACGATGTACTTGCTTTCCGCAACAGGTGCTTCAAACCTTCCAAACACTTCCAGGTTGGCGGGGTCCTGAAGCGTCTTATCCGTCAGCAGCGTCCAGGATGCGATCACATCCTCGGAAGTGACTGCGGTACCATCCGAAAAGCGTGCGTTCGGATTGATGCGGAACCGGAACGTCTGCTTGTCCGGGGAAATCTGCCAGTGCGTGGCGATCACGGGTATGTATTGAAGCGTCGTCGGATGAAGAGTCAATAACGTCTCGTACGTCATACTCATGATGGCGTAGTTGGTGGACGTGTTGGCTTCCGGTCCAAACATGCGCAGCGTACCCGGGAATTCCGGCGTCGCATCTCGATACACACCGCCCTTAACGGCGCGGGGGTCTCCAATGAGATCAAAATCGGTGTTTGTCTCCCATCCCTCGCCTTTGAAGCCTTTCCCGCCTTGTTCGGCGGAAACAGCCGGATCCGCGCCGGCGTCGGGGTCTGGAAATACGGGATAGTCGCTCTTGTTCAGCGAAGCGCTATTGTTTGAAGCCGCAGCACCCATGGAATTGGCCTTTTCAGGCGATGAACCGCCCCCGCAGGACGCTAATCCCAAGGTCAGCAGCAGAACCATCAATAGACCCGAACGCCGGTTGTTCATCAGACCCTCCATTCGTTGCAATCAAGAATGTTCAATCGTGCGGTTAGACATCATAAAGGACGGAGGGTTACACTTGCCAACTATGAGTTCCCGGTCCTCTTCCGTTTTGCCGGAAATCGAAAACGACACCACCAGGCAGGTGCAGCCGCTCTATCACGTCATTTTGCTCAATGACGAAGACCACACTTACGACTATGTCGTTGAAATGCTGGCGAAGATTTTCAAGATGTCGGAAGCCACGGCCTTCAAGCACGCCGTGGAAGTAGATACGAAAGGCACAACGATAGTTCTCACCTGTGAGTTGTCCAAGGCCGAACTCAAGCGGGATCAGATTCACACCTATGGTCCGGACTGGCGCCTGGCACGCTCCATGGGATCGATGGCGGCGGTGGTGGAACCGGCGGCGTGCTAGTACATAAACGAGAGGAACGGTTTTAAGTAATGACTATGATCTTCGAACTCGTCGTCCTTGTTCTGGTCGCAGTCATGTTCCTGGGCATGCTGGGTGTCATAGAACTCGGACGAAGACTCGGCGCCTCCCGGCTCGCAAAGGACTCGGACGGCCTGGCGAAAGGCGTTGGCGCTTCCGAAGGCGCCGTTTTCGGACTTTTAGGTCTGATTATCGCCTTCACATTCTCGGGTGCCGCATCGCGATTTGAGGCTCGCCGACATCTCATCACGGAGGAAGCCAATGACATCGGCACCGCGTTCCTTCGAATCGACCTGGTTCCCGAGGAGGCCCGGCCGGAGTTACGAAGTCTGTTTCGCAACTATATGGACCTGCGGCTGTCCACATTTGCAAATGTCGCCGATCAGTCCGCTACAGACGCAAAGCTTGCCGAGACCGCGAAGCTTCAGGACAGTATCTGGAAGACGGCAATGGCGGCGACTCACAGACCCGATGTGACAGGACGGCCGGAGGTCCTGGTTGTTCCGGCATTGAATGCGATGTTCGACATCACGACCACCCGGAAGGCCGCCACTCTGAATCATCCGCCCATGGCCATTTTCCTGCTTCTGGCAGGACTGAGCCTCGTCAGTTCCCTGCTGGTGGGATATGGAATGTCCGCAAACAAGCATAGAACCTGGTTGCATGCGATCGTATTTGCAGCGATCACGTCGCTCTCAATTTACGTGATTATTGATCTTGAGTTTCCACGACTGGGTTTGATCCGGGTTGACGCTGCAGATCAGCCGATGATCGATCTGCGCAAGACCATGCAGTAAGGTCGATCTGCGGTTTACTCCCAGCGTTTCAGGCCCGGCATTTCCAGGCCCCACATGTCCAGAACACGGCCGACCGTCTGATCGACAATGTCGGCAACCGTCTCCGGCTTCGTATAAAACGCGGGCATCGGTGGCATGATGATCGCACCGTTACGCGTGGCGTCGAGCATGAGCTGGCAGTGTCCGGCATGCAGCGGAGTTTCGCGGAACAGCAGCACGAGCCTGCGCCTTTCCTTCAGCGTGACATCGGCAGCGCGCGTGAGCAGGTTGTCGTTGGCGCAGTTGGCAACAGCGGAAAGCGTTTTTACCGAGCACGGCGCCACGATCATGCCGTCGGTTACGAATGAACCGCTCGAAATTCCGGCCGCAAGATCGCGAATTCCATACACGCGTGTCGCAAGCCGCTCCACCTTGGACATGCAATGCGTGGTCTCCAGAGTGATGGTGGCCTTGCCCATATCCGTGATGACCAGATGGGTTTCGACGCCGAGATCCTTCAGCACATCCAGCAGGCGGATTCCGTAAATCGCACCCGTGGCTCCGGAGATCCCGACGATAAGCTTCACGGTTTTTTAGTTTCCTTGCTCGCGCAGACCTCGCAGGGACAAAGCTCGCGCAAATACTCGAAGCTGTAGATTCCCGTGCCGTGGTTGTCGCTGAAATCGAAGTGGACCGCGTACTGTCCAACGAGGCCGATCTTTCGAAACTCCAGCGTGTCGGGGATATGGATGGGAAGGATGACGCGAACCCCGGTCATTTCATCCCGGCAGGATGCGCATGGGCAAAGGCCCCGCAATACCTGCGCCTTGTGACGGGTTTCGTGACCGTCGGCCCACAGGATTTGAAGTTCGTTCGGAGCGATCTTCTTGATCTTTGTTGGAGTGGTCGCCTGAATGCCAGTGCTCACGGTTACTCCACTTCGAGAATCGGAGCCTCGAAACTTCGAATGCTGACCTGCTGCGCCACTTTCTGCGCGATCTCGCGCAATACTTTCGAACTCGGAGCATCCGGCATTGCCACCACGATCGGACTGCCGATGTCGGACTGCTTGCGTATTGCCACATCCAGAGGAACTTCGCCGAAGAACGGAATGCCCAATTCAGCCGCCGCTCGCTTGCCGCCGCCTTCACCGAAAATGTAATCGCGCGAATCGCAGTGCGGACAGATGTAGTAACTCATGTTTTCAACGATGCCGAGAATCGGCACGCGGGTCTGCTGGAACATGCGAAGCGTCTTCAGAGAAATGCGCAGGCCGACATCCTGAGGAGTGGAGACAATCACGGCACCCGTTAGCGGGACCTGTTGTGCGAGCGTCAGGTGAACGTCGCCGGTGCCCGGAGGGAGGTCGACGATCAGATAATCCAGCTCACCCCAATCCACATCGAACAGACACTGCTGCAGTGCGCGATGCGCCATCGGGCCACGCCAGATCAGCGGCTGATCGGATTTCACAAGAAGGCCCATCGACATGAAGCGAAGTCCGGCGGCATCGATGGGTATCATGCGCGAGCCCACGGATTTGGGTGGATGCTCGACGCCCAGCATGATGGGCATCGTGGGACCGTAAATGTCGCCGTCGAGCAACCCAACCGCCGCACCCTGCGCGGCAAGCGACGCGGCGATATTCACGGCAACGGTGGACTTGCCGACTCCGCCCTTCCCGCTGCCGACGGCCACGATATTCTTGACGCCCTTCAGCGCGGTCTTGTCCATCTGCGGCGCCTGACGGACTTCGGCAGTCATGTTCACCGCGACATCGGAAACGCCGGCAAGACCTTTCACCAGCGCGACCGCTTCGTCCCGCATTTGATCCTTCACCGGACACGCGGGAGTCGTGAGATTCAAATCGAACGCAACGTTGCCATTGTCGATCTTGATGTTCCGGATGAAACCCAGCGTGACGATATCCTTGTGCAGATCGGGATCCTGAACCCGCTTTAAGACGTCCAGAACCTGGCCTTCAGTCACAGTCCCATTCTTGCCCTTGTTAAACAATGCGCTCTCTCCTCCGTGTTAGTGAATTAACCATTGTAGCGCATCTGAGTTGGGTCAATTTGAAATAGGAAAAGCCCGATTCCCCTCCTGGCACAGGAGGGGTGGCCGAAGGCCGGGGTGGTAGGTCAAATCCCATACTAATTCTCTGTTTGAACCTGTCTACCTCCCCGGCTCGCCAAGCTCGCCGTCCCCTCCTGTTCCATGAGGGGAGTCGGAACAACCTTTCCCTAATTCTGAATAACCTTCCCCTCCGCGTCCCGCAGCTGGATCTTGCCGAGGCCGAGTGCACTCAACCCCGATTCCACTTTCTTCCGGTCCCCGACCGCCACAACCAGCATCTTCTCGGGTATCAGATACTTCTTCGCCATCGCTGCGACCTGATCCTTGCCCACCGCCGTTACTCTTTTCGCGTAGCCTGAGTAAAAATCCAAACCGAGGTCAAAGGTCACCACATCGGTCAGCGCATTCACGGTTTGCTGCGTCGTCTGGAACCGCGCCGGAAGCGCGCCGACAAGGAGTTCCCTGGCCAGTTTCATCTCTTCATCCGAAACCGGACTCTCGCCAATCTTTCGCACTTCCGACAAAACCTCCCGAGTCGCCGGCCCCGTAACGTCTGTACGAACGCCGGATGAAGCCTCAAACCAGCCAAAATTTCTCAGGTATGTGAACGCGGATCTGGCGCCGTAGGTGTATCCATTCTTCTCGCGAAGGTTCATGTTGATGCGGCTTGAGAACAATCCCCCAAAGATCGCATTCAATACCTGAATGGATTCGTAGTCCGGCGTTGTCCGAGGTGGACCCAGCACCGCAAATCTCAACTCGGTTTGAGATGCACCGGGCATGTCGACCAGCACCAGGCGTGATGCACTGTAAAGGGGAACCAAATTGAAGGAATTCGCCCCCTGAGACGAATTGGATTTCCATCCGCTTAGAGTTTTGGACAGCATCGATGTCAACTCGCTTTGTGTCAGATCCCCCGACACGATCAGCGCAGAGTTCTCCGGAACAATGTGCCCGGACCAGTAGCCACGCAGATCGGATTGCGTAATCGCGCCGACAGATTCGGTAGTTCCCAGTTCCGTATATCCGTACGGACTCTTTTCTCCATTGACCGCCATTGTCACAACGCGGTTTGCCGTTGACCACGGGTCCGCCTTTTCCTGCGAGAGATCCCCCAGAATCCTTTTTCGTTCGCGCTCGATCTCCTTGTCCGGAAACGCCGGATTCATCGCTGCGTCTGCCAATAGATCGAGACCGCCCTGAATATTCGCCCGGGCGCTGGTGAGAGTCAGGCTCATATATTCTTCCGCCGCGGTTGGCTCCAGCTGCGCGCCGAGTTGTTCCAACAGATCAGAAAATTGATTGGCCGAAAGAGTCGCGGTGCCTTCATCCAGCATGCTGAGCGTGAAGTTCGCCAGGCCTGGCTTCTCGATGGGATTGGCGCCGCTGCCGCTGCGCATCACGAGTTTCGCCGCCACGACGGGCCAGCCCTTCCGATAGTCCAGAACAACATTCAGTCCGCTTGCGAGCTTGAAGGAGACAGGAGCTGGCAGCACCAGCGATGGTGCCGGCCCCGGCACCGGCGGCGTGGCGCGCCAGGGTTCGTCTGCGTTGACGGATTCGGGCTTGTCGTTTGCAGCAACTTTTCCCGTGGGAACAGGCTTCCCGAGGTCCTGCTCACCGGGTATTCCGTAAACCACCACACGTGCATCTTTCGCGAGATACTTCGCGGCAAATTTCTGTACATCGGGAATCGATACCGTGCGGTATCTCAGAATGTCCTGGGTGAGGTAGTCCGGATTCTTCAGATGGTGGTTGTACATATTGATCCGGTCGGCAATCCCGCTGAATCCACCATTGCGTTCGAGCGAAAACAGGATCTCCGTTTCGGTCGCTGTCTTTACTCGATTCAGTTCCGCAGCCGTGGGGCCGCTCATACGGAGCGAATCCAGCTGCGTATCGATCTCCTTCTCGATTTCCTCCAGAGTGTGGCCCGCGCGTGCGGTTGCAATAACCGTCAGCTTCGATCCCAGAGTGAACGGCTCGGTATATGCAACGATGTCCTGTGCGATCTGCTTGTCATATACGAGCGATCGGTACAGCCGGCTGGATTTCCCCTGACCCAGGATACCGGCCGCAAGCCTCGATTCCGCGTCGCCGGGCTTGAAGATAGGCGGAGTAAGCCAGGCCATGTAAAGTCTCGGCAATTCGACATGGTCTTTCACAACGACGCGTCGTTCCGAGGTGATCTCCGGCGTCGTGACGTGGACTGCCGGAACTTCCGGACCACGCTTCAGCGAACCGAAATATTTTTCGATGAGTTGGCGCGTCTTTGCTTTATCGATGTCTCCGACGATGGCGATGCTGGCGTTGTTCGGAGAGTAATACTGCTTGAAGAATTTGCGGACATCCGCGACCTGAGCCGCCTGAATATCCTGATGCGAACCGATGACGTCGGAGTAGTAAGGATGTTCCTTCGGAAACAAACTATGGGTGACGGCTTCGCCGACGATGCCGTACGGTTGGTTCTCGATGCCCTGCCGCCTTTCATTGCGAACCACATCCTGCTGATTCTTGAATGACTCGGCTGTGAGGTCGTCCAGCAGATATCCCATACGGTCCGATTCCAGCCACAGAACGGTTTCCAGCTGATTGGTCGGCACGGTCTCAAAGTAAGTGGTCCGATCCTGATCGGTCGTGCCATTCATGTCGCTTCCGCCGGCCGCCTCCAGCGTTCTAAAGAAAGCATCCTCGGCAACATGCTTCGACTTCTGATACATCATGTGCTCGAACAGGTGAGCGAACCCGGTGCGCCCAGGATCTTCGTTCACCGGCCCGACGTGGTACCAGATGCTCACGGAGACGCGCGGCAACCTGTGATCCTCCACCATCAGCACATCGAGCCCATTAGCGAGCTGGACCTTTTCAACAGCGATTTTGGGGATTGTGGATTCAGCCGGTGAACTGAATCGTGAACATGCCGCCACGAGAATGACGGCAAGCAGTCTCGTCAATCGGATGGTAATTTTCATTGATGTCTCCAGGCTCCAATCAGAAATCTTCGATGAATCCCACGAACTCCGGCTCGGGTGTCAGGCGAATGCCAAAACGGTCCTGAACTCCGCGACGAATCGCTCTGGCCAGCGCGAGGATATCGGTCGCGCGTGCGCCGCCGGTGTTCACCAGCGCAAGCGTGTGTTTACGCGACACCGCCGCCGGACCGAGCGCAAACCCCTTCGGAAAACCCGCGTGCTCGATCAGCCAGGCCGCCGATGTCTTCACCTTGCCATTGGATGCCGGATAGCGCGGGGCATCCCCGCCGTCAGCGGAATGTACCTGCAAAAGATCGGTCTCCGCAATGATGGGATTCTTGAAGAAGGAACCGGCGCTGCGGCAATCCGGATCATCTTCGACGATCAGCATCCCTTTGCTGGCTCGAATCTCGAGTACCGCCTTGCGGACTTCCGCAAGCGTCGGAGGTCTGGTGCTCTGTTTGAGGTTGCGCTGCAGGTCCGGATACTTCACCAGTGGGACGCCGTTCTTCGGCAACGAATAGGTCACTTGAAGAACGATATAACGGTCCCTTTGTGTCGTATTGAAGATGCTGGTGCGGTATGCAAACCCGCACTGCGCGTGAGTCAACTGGACGACTTCTTCCGTCTGACGATCCAGCACACGCACCGAAACCAGCGTGTCGGCGATTTCCTGACCGTATGCGCCGACGTTCTGAACCGGCGTTCCCCCAACCAGCCCGGGAATGCCGCTAAGACACTCGACACCACCGAGGCTCGTTTCGACGCACGACGCGACGATGCGATCCCAGTCTTCACCCGCAGCTGCCGTAAGCAGGATATTGTCGCCCGAGGGCTCCAGCTGAACGCCTCTGGACGCGATTTTCAGCACTATTCCGGGAAATCCACTATCCGAAACCAGAAGGTTGGACCCACCACCGAGAACAAATACAGGCAGGTCCCGGGTCTTGGCGAAGGCCAGCGCCATCACCACATCGTCTTCGTCTTCCGCTTCTGCAAAGTAACGTGCGGGACCGCCAACTCGAAACGTCGTCAGTGGAGCGAGAGGAATATTTTCCTGAAGTATCACCGCGCCAGTGTAACGAGAATTTGGGACAGAGCGGTAGTGGGGCAGTTTGAAGGTATGGAGGGCAGTTCTGGGCACTGACTTCAAACTGACCTACTATCCGCTCCACCTTCGATTTAATTAATTATTCTTCCTTTAGATTTTTCAATCTTCGCCAGCTTTTCGCGCCAGCTTTTGAGTTCCTCATGTGTCAACCTCACCCAGTCCGTTACTTCGCCAACGATCTTTAATGGCGTAGCGCTGCGGTAGGAGCGGGTGGGATTACCGGGGAATTTCTTGTCGGTGACATTCGGATCACTCTCAAAGCTTCCAGTCGGTTCGACAATGTAAACACGCGCTTGTCCATCGCCCGGGGCCAGTTCTGCGGCAAGTCCGGCTCCGTTGACCAAAGCCGTGAAATAGACATGATTCATGACGACTGTCGAATGGTAATTGGAATTGAATCCCGCGGTCAGGAGATCTCCGGTCTTAAGATCTGCTTTCGTTCCGTGAAAAAAAGGGCCTTTGTCGGCCGGGTTGTTTTTGGCTGAAATGCCAAGCACAGAATATTTTTCTGCACTGTCCACATCGTTCAGCTGCTCATAGCATCTGGCGATGCTGGAATATATCGAAGGCAATGCACTGTCGGTCGAGTGGTCATCTGTTTTTAAGGCAAGCTGCAATGCTGTTTCGAACCATTTCAATTTGGCAGAGACATCGGTTTGTTGCCGGGCCAGGTAATAAGCAGCGAGATACTTCTCAAAGTCATTTGTCGCTTCATTCCAGGCCTGAAGAAAGAATTTTCCGCCTTCTTCAGGATTGCCGCTCGCTTCCATGTCCATGCCCTGGAGGCACAGCTTGACGATGCTGTTATTGGGGTTGAATTCCATCAAACTGCGGGCCCGGGCGAATTACCAGACGGCTCGAGTCGGTGGAACCTCAATAAACAGTCTTCGGTTCGGCACCGGGCCTCTCTTTCGTCCTGGGGAGCGCCGGGTGCTTACTCCTTCCAGCCTTCCGGTGGATTGCTGCCACTCGCGATCTGGCGGGTCTTGTAGAGCCACTGGCCCTTCACTTTGACCCAGGTGGCGTACTCCTTTCCCTGCGTCGTCATCTT
>Ga0210380_10000706_pt1 | contig 14240 bp, 8 predicted proteins | sample PLM4_5_coexredo_FD_155476 | JGI IMG/M metagenome (GOLD analysis project Ga0210380, IMG submission 155476) | Groundwater sediment microbial communities from an aquifer in East River, Colorado, USA - PLM4_5_coex redo | ecosystem: Environmental > Terrestrial > Soil > Riparian zone | place: USA... | reverse complement strand
CGTAGATTAAATTTTTGAAGCGCCATTGCTCTGCATGGAAGCATCCCCCGTCGTTCCCGCGGACGCGGGGACGAGCGGAGCTTGGTTCAACCTGCGATGACCAAGTTCACGCCTTCCACAAATTGCTGAACTGCGTCGCCACCACGTCCTCGTATTTGCCGACGCCCTTGGTCAGCCCGACCGTCTGCACGAACCTGCACATGCTGTCGAACGTGTCCTTGGAAATCGTCGGGTCGTAATACGGCAGATCGCGCTCAACCAGCGTGGCGATCAGGCTCGCCTCGAATGGCGGAAACCACTTCTCGCCCACTTTCGTGGCCCGCTTCGGACCGGCTTTCAGCGCCTTCTGCGTCTTGATCAGCGCGCGCACCGCGGCCGCTGCCTTGTCCGGGGTCTTCTCGACAAGGTCAGCACGGGTCGCCAGCACACCGAAGGTGTAGCCGCGGAGCGGCGAAGGCCCATCGCCGCGCCGCGCGTCCAGCACCATCGTGCCGAGGCCACGCTGCACCGCCACCTCGGCGCCCATACCGTTGGCCCAGAAGCCGTCGATCTTGCCCTCCTCCATGGCGCGCGCGGCATTGACGCCGAACGATACGCCGGCCGGGTTGGCCGGCATCGGCGGCGGCGCGATCTGCACGTTGTCGCGCTTCGGATCGATGCCATACTCCTTCAGCAGCTGGATGAGGCCGATGTCGATCAACGGCGCAGCGCCGATCCGCTTGCCTTTCACGGCTTCGATATCGCCGCGCTTCACCTTGAGATCCGACCGCATGATCAGGAACCAGTAGGTGTGCTGCGCCAGTGCGCCGAGGAACTTGACGCCTTGCCATTCCGGAAATGCCGTTGGCGCCGAATGCGACGAGCCGCCGACGAAATCCGCCTTGCCGTCACGTAACGCCTCGTAGCACTTGCCGACCGGATAGATCAGCTCCAGCTCGGCATCGATGCCTTCTTCCTTGAAGAAACCCATCTCCACCGCCGCGATGGCCGGGAAATACGAGTTGGACACGAGATCGGGAATGACAACTTTCATGAAACGCTCCTGTTACCCTTCATCCGGCAGCGACACGATCTTGTAGCCGTGCGTGAGCTTGCGGCCCAGCACCGGGTCCTCCAGCTCCATGTCGAACGTGCCGGAATATGAAATGTCGCCGTGCACCGCGAAGGTGCCGCAGAACATCGCCGTGCCCGGCGTAAGCTTGTCGCCGCCGGTGTAGAGCTTGATCAGCTCCTCCGGCGACCGCATGTTGGTGACCGGGCCTTCCTGGTAAAGTCTGCGCCTACCGCCATCGGGCACGAACGAGCGCAACATGAGCTTGTCCCAGTGCGGCTTGACCTCGTCGTAGCGCCAGAGCGTCAGGCCGACCGGCTTGGCGCAGAGCTGCTTCGACAGGGTGACGCCGATGGTCTCGGCCTTGCGGTCGGTATGATCGGAGCCGACGCCGAGCCACAATCCGTCTTCCAGCGCGAACAGCACGAACTCGACTTCTCCGCTCGACTTATCGGCCATTACTTCGATGAACGTGGCCGTCGTCAAAGTGGAGCACGCGACTCGGTAGAAGATCGGCACGGTCTTCGGCCGCTTCACCCCGATCGCCTCCAGCTCCCTGATATGCGCCTCCAGCGCCGCAACGTTACGGCCGGTCCAGCCGGCGATCACCAGCCTCTTGATCGCCGCGACATCAAGCTCGCGTTCACTCGGCACGGTTCCTCCCGATCCAGGGTTGCACCATAAGTTTTTGACATTACACACTAAATCCCCGATCTTAAAGCGCAACGACGAGCAAAAGGCGGTTCTCCGCCAAGGTGAGGAATGTCGGTTCAGGCCATCGGCAGCCCGGTTCGGGTCGCGGGTCCGCGCACGCGGCTCCGGCTTGAGTATTTCGTCATGGGCGGCGCCGTGCTCTGCCTGATCGTTCTGGTTGTACTGCCGCTTTTGTCGCTCCTGCTCGGCAGTGTTCGCGGCGAACAAGGCATGAGTCTCGAGAATTTCGCCGAGGTCATGAGCGGCCGCCTCTACGTCAACGCCCTCAAAAACTCTCTCATTCTGGGCGCCTGGACCGGCCTGTTCAGCCTCGTCATCGGTGTTTCTCTGGCCTGGGCGGTGAGCCGCACCGACGTGCCGGGTAAGTTATTGATTCAAGTCACAGCAAGCCTCGCCTATCTTTCGCCGCCGTTCCTCACGGCCATCGCCTTCGTCTATTTGTTCAGCCCCAATGCGGGCCTTATCAACGTGCTCGTGCGCGACGTGCTGGGTCTTCCGTTCCTTACCTTCGATATTTTCTCGATGACCGGCCTCGTCCTGGTCACCGTGCTGCACACCTTCCCGTTCGTCTATCTGCTCGCCTCCACTGCGCTGCTCTCGGTCGATGCGTCGTATGAGGAAGCGGCACAAATTCTCGGCGCGAGCAAGCTGCGAACAGCGTTGACCATCACTGCTCCTCTGGTTGCTCCGGCGATTCTGTCCGGAACTTTGCTCGCCTTCGTCAACGCCATCGCCTTGTTCGGCTCGCAGGCCATCATCGGACTGCCCGGGCGAATCGTGACCTTGCCGACGAGGATCTATGCCTTGTTCGATTATCCGCCGGAATATGGGCTTGCTTCGGCGTTGTCGCTGTTGTTCGTCATCATCACCGTGATCGCGCTCTATCTGCAGCGCGCGTTCCTGGCGCGGCGATCCTATGTCACACTGGCGGGAAAAGGCGCCCGGCCGCAACTGATGAATCTCGGTCCGGCGCGTTGGCTGGTGTTCGGATTCACCGTGCTCGTCTTCGCGGTGGCCATTGTTCTTCCCTATACCACGCTGATTGCGGTGAGCTTGTCGAAGTCGTGGGGGCTCGATTTCTGGAAGGGCCTGACACTGGCGAACTACAAATTCATCCTGTTCGAGTACAACGTCACCCAGCGGGCCATCCTGAACAGCCTCGGCCTGGCGACGGTCGCCGCCACCATCGCGGTGCTGCTCGGCGCCATCATCGGCTGGATCGACCTGCGCACCCGTATTCCCGGCCGCAAGCTGCTCGACTACTTCGCGCTCATTCCCCTCGGCCTGCCCGGCATCGTTGTCGCGGTGGCGCTGATTCAGTTCTGGCTAGCGATGCCGTTCGCGCTGTATGGAACTCTGGCGATCCTTCTGCTCGCTTACGTTGGCCGTTACATTCCTCTGGGGGTTCGCGCGGCGAATTCATCGCTCCGGCAGATCGACCCGTCGCTGGAGGAAAGCGCGCAGATTCTCGGCGCGTCCTGGCTCACCACCATTCGCGAGGTGACTCTGCCGCTGATCCGGCCGGGCCTGTTCGCCGGCTGGCTCTTGGTGTTCGTGCCGGTGATCCAGGAGCTTTCGGCGTCGATCCTGTTGTTCTCGTCGAGCTCGATCACGCTCGCGGTCGCCGTCTATAACCTCTATGAGACCGGATATATCGAGCCGGTCGCAGCGCTTGCCATCGTCAACATGCTGATCATCGGAGCCGCGATCTTCGTCGCCAACAAGCTCGGCGGCGGCAGGATCGCGAGCCGCTCGGGCGCAGCACAGGGACTCGCGTCGTAATGGCGAGCATTTCGATCAAGGGCCTGACCAAGAGCTTCCAGGCCGGCAAAGACGCGCCGGCGGCGGTCGCCGATCTCGATCTCGATATCAAGGATAACCAGTTCGTTACGCTTTTGGGCCCAAGCGGCTGCGGCAAGACCACCACCTTGCGAATGATCGCGGGCTATATCGTGCCGGACGCGGGCACCATATCTGTCAATGGCCGGCTGATCTCGACGCCAGGAGGTGTTGTGCCGCCGGACCAGCGCGGCATGGGCATGGTGTTCCAGAACTACGCGGTGTGGCCGCACAAGACCGTGTACGAGAATGTCGTTTTCGGACTCAAGGTGCGCAAGACACCGGCGGCGATCGCAAAGCAGAAGGTCGGCGACACGCTCGCGCTCGTGAACCTGACGGGGCTCGAGCAACGCTATCCCAACGAGCTGTCGGGCGGCCAGCAGCAGCGCGTCGCGCTGGCGCGCAGTCTCGTGGTCGAGCCGGAAATCCTCCTACTCGACGAGCCCCTGTCCAACCTCGACGCCAAGCTCCGCGAACAGATGCGCGTCGAGCTCAAACGCCTGCAGCGCCGCACCGGCATCACCTTCGTCTACGTCACCCACGACCAGGCCGAGGCGCTGGCGCTGTCCGACCACGTCGCCGTGATCCACGGCGGGCGGTTGCAGCAGTACGGCACGCCGCAAGATGTCTATGCCCGGCCGGCCAACCGTGTGGTCGCCGACTTCATGGGGCTGGTCAATCTCCTGCCTGCCAAGGTCATCGCCCCAGGCACGCTCGAAGTTGGCGGTCGACTGACGCTCCAGGCTGCCCTGTCCGACGGCATCAAGCCCGGCGACAGTGTCGAGGTCTCGATCCGGCCCGAAAACATCCATCTCAACGCCGCCGGGAATGGCGCGCCCGCCACCATCATCGAGCGCACCTTCCTCGGCAACATCAGCGAGTATTATGCCAGCCTCGACTCCGGTCCGACGCTTCGGGTACAGACCCATCCGGGCCAGGTCTTCGCGGTCGGCGACAAGGTCGCCGTCGGGATCGACGCCACGCAATGCAGTGTGTTTCGCAGTTCCGCGCCTTAATCACTCAGCATCCAAGGGGAGCAACCTCGTGACGACGCAGGTCGAAAACATCCACATCCAGGGCAACGAACACTGGACCCAGAAAGGCGATGCCAAGCTGTTCCTGTGGGAGAAGCGGCGCGCCCAGAACAGCCCGGACAAGGGCACCATCCTGTTCGTGCACGGCTCGTCGATGGCGTCGCAGCCGACGTTCGATTTGCAGGTGCCGGGGCATCCGGGCGCCATGGACTATTTCGTCGGCCAGGGGTTTGACACCTGGACTGTGGACATGGAGGGTTACGGCCGCTCCACCAAGGACCGCGGCATCGATGCCAGGATCTCGGAGGGCGCCGACGACCTCAAGGCCGCCACCGACTACATCTTCAAGACCCGCAATCACACCGGCCCGCTGCTGGTGTACGGCATCTCGTCGGGCGCATTGCGCGCGGCTCTGTTCGCGCAACGGCATCCGAACCGCGTCAAGCGGTTGGCGCTCGACGCCCATGTCTGGACCGGCGAAGGCAGCCCCACGCTGGTCGAGCGCCGCAAGAAGCTGCCGGAATATCTCAAGACCAAGCGGCGGCCGATCGACCGCAAGTTCGTGCGCTCGATCTTCGAACGCGATCATCCCGGCACCGCCGACGACAAGGTGATCGAGGCGTTCGCCACGCACATCCTCGAGCTGGACGACTCGATTCCGAACGGCACCTACATCGACATGTGCAACCACCTGCCGGTGGTCGATCCGACCAAGATCGTGGCGCCGACCATCGTCATGCGCGGCGAATATGACGGCATCGCGGGCTTCAAGGACCTCTTGAACTTCTTCGAGGCTCTGCCCAATCCGGACAAGCAGTTCGCGGTGATGCCTGGCATTGCGCACGCGTCGTTCCAGCAGAAGAACTACATGATCGCCTATCACATCCTACTGAGTTTCTTCACGCAGCCGGAGCCGATCTATTCGACGTACAAGCCGGGCGAGGCAGCGAAGCACTAAGGCGCCGCACTCACTACGCCTGCACTAACGTCGCACCGTCATGGCCGGGCTTGTCCCGGCCATCTACGTCTTGCTAGCTAAACAACAAAGACGTGGATGCCCGGTACAAGGCCGGGCATGACGAACGAGATGCCAGGGAGAAACAATGCTCAAGCGTAGAGAATTTCTTTTGGCTGCTGTCATCGCAGCGCTCGCCGGCCCTGCATTCGCCCAGGACTCCGTCGACCTCGCCAAAGCCAAATCCGAAGGCAAGGTGGTCTGGTACACCTCGACGCCGCTGCCGCAGGCCCAGAAGATCGTCAACCTGTTCGAGAAGGAACACGGCATCAGGGTCGAGCTGTTTCGCTCCGGCGGTTCTGCCATCCTGCGCCGCTTCCAGCAGGAGGCCGACGCCGGCCGCATCGCCGCCGACGTGCTGACCACGTCCGATCCGGCGGCGGCAGCAGCACTGACCAAGAAGGGCTTGTTCGTCGCCTTCAAGCCGAAGAACTTCGACAAGATTACGGACGCCGCGAAGGACAAGGACGGCTACTTCATCGGCCAGCGGCTGAACCTGATGACGAACTACATCCGCTCCGACAAGGTGCCGCAGGCCGACGAGCCGAAGACCTGGAACGACCTCACCAACCCCAAATACAAGGGCAAGATGGTGATTGGAGATCCTTCGTTCACCTCGCTGCTGGTGTCGGTGGTCGGCATGATTTCAAAGGAGCGCGGCTGGGGCTTCTATGAGAAGCTGCGCACCAACGACACGATGGTGGTGCAGGGCAATCAACAGGCATCCGACATGCTCAAGCGCGGCGAACGGCTGATCGCCATCGGGGCGCTGGATTCCTACGCCGCCGAGGATCGCGCGGCCGGCCACCCGATGAAGACGCTCTATCCGAGCGACGGCGTTTTCGTCATCCCATCGCCGACCTCGATCGTGAAGGGCGGACCGAGCCCGAATGCCGCGAAGCTCCTCGCCGAATTCATTATCAGCGACGAGGTGCAGAAGATATTCCCGGCCGATGGCGGATTCTCGGCGCGGAGCGACATTCCCGCTCCGGCCGGATCGCCGCCGCTGTCCAGCCTGAAAATCCTCCCGGTGGATTACGACTACACCGAGAAGGAAGCCCCGCGCATCAAGAAGCGCTTCAACGAGATATTTCAGTAGAGTTTTGCGACGGGCCGCGCCGCGGGCATCCCTCTCCGACTTCGGGGAGGGTGGACGCGAGCGGAAGCGAGCGGCCGGGTGGGGTTGGCCTTTGCATCGACTCAGACCCCACCCGACTCACGCTCGGCTATCGCCTCCGCGTGAGCCACCTCCCACAAGGGGAGGGATGATGTTGTATCCGCCGCGCACAAACTTCAGTGCATAGAAATCGGGCATCATTCCCGCGTTTTCGAAGCATGTTTTAAAACGAAGCAGCGTGACGCATCGGCAACAGCCTTTGTGCAATTCATGCCTAGCGCGTGTTAACCCAAAATGATGTACGGGCGTTAACCGTTGTCGCCGCATCTGAGCCTCGCGTTCACTGCTCAACCAGAGAGTATCTCAGATGTTGCGTCATGCGTTCCTCGTCACGGCCGCGCTTGCTGGCCTCGCCGTCACCTCCTCGGCCTTCGCAGCCGATCTTCCGGTCCGTCAGGCCTACCGGCCCGCGCCGATGGTGGACAACTACAACTGGACCGGCTGGTACGTCGGCGCGCATATCGGCGCCGGTCAGCAGACCGTCGACTCCACCGTCGATGTTCCGGCGCTCGCACTGGCTGGTTTCCCGCTGGCCAATGGCACGGGCAACGGAATGATTGGCGGCGTGCAGGCCGGCTACAATTACCAAATGGGCTGGGCCGTGGTTGGCATCGAAGGCAGCTTCTCCGGGTCGGATATCCGCGGCGAGGCGCCATGTTTTGGCGGCACCCTTAGCTGCACAGCCAAGAGCAATTGGTTCGGCAGTGTCAGTGGGCGCTTCGGTGGCCTCGTGACCGATCGCTTCCTCGCCTACGTCAAGGGCGGCGCGGTTTGGAAGGAAACCGACTATAAGGTCGTTGTGCCCGCTACGGCCGTTGCGACGATCTCAGACACCCGCTTCGGCTATCTCTTCGGCATCGGCGGCGAATACAAGTTCACCCAGAACTGGTCCGGCTTCACGGAATACAACTACATGGACTTCGGGCGTGACAGCTATACGACCACGGTCGCTGGCGTTTCCGCAACGGCCCACACCAAGGATACCGTCCACGTCATCAAGGCGGGCATCAACTACAAGTTCTTCTAACGCACCCGCCATCGCCAACATCCAAAAGCCCGGCCTTACGGCCGGGCTTTCTCTTTGTCTGGTTGAACCTCAATGAGGGACAGCAGGTGCCGCGCGAACGCGCAGCGTCTCGTCCAGCACCTGCACCGGGCCCCGGCCGCCAAGCCGGCGGTGCAGCCGGTCGAGCAGCAAGTAGATCACCGGCGTGGTGTAGAGCGTGAGGATCTGCGACACCAGCAGGCCGCCAACGATCGTCATGCCGAGGGGCCGCCGCAGCTCCGAGCCCGGCCCGGTCGCGATGATCAGCGGCAGCGCACCGAGCATCGCGGCGAGCGTCGTCATCATGATCGGGCGGAACCGCGCGAGGCAAGCCTCGCGGATCGCCTGCGCCGGGGCAAGCCCGCCCTCGCGCTCGGCCGCAAGCGCGAAGTCCACCATCATGATGCCGTTCTTCTTGACGATGCCTATCAACAGAATGATGCCAATGAATGCGATCACGGTAAGCTCGGCGCCGAACAATTGCAGCGCCAGGAGCGCGCCGAGACCGGCGGACGGCAGGGTCGAGATGATCGTCAGCGGATGCGCCAGGCTCTCGTACAGCACGCCGAGGATGATGTAGATCGCCAGCAAGGCCGCCAGAATCACCATGGGCTGCGCGCCGACCGATCGCTGATAGGCCTTGGCGTCGCCGGCGAATTCCTGGTGCAGCGTATCCGGCAGGTGAAGCTCGGCGACCGCCCTTTCGATCGCTCGCGAAGCGGCCTCGATCGTGACATTCGGCGCAAGGTTGTAGGTGATGGTCACGGCCGGAAACGAGCCCTGGTGATTGATGACGAGCGGCGCCAGGGCCTTCTCGATCCGCGCTACGCTGGAGAGCGGCACCTGCGTGCTGCCGTTGCCGGCGACATAGACCTGCGTCAGGTCGGAGGGATCGCGCTGGAACAGCGGATCGACCTCGAGGATGACGCGATACTGATTGCGCTCGGAATAGATCGTGGAAATCTGCCGCTGTGAAAAGGCGTTGTTGAGGGCGTTGTCGATGTCCTGGACGCGGACGCCAAGCCGCGACGCCGCCAGCCGGTCGATCACGACATTGGCCTGCAAGCCGTTCTGCTCGCGGTCGGTGGTGACGTCGGTCAGCTCAGGCAGGCTTTGCACCTTGGCGACAACGCGCGGAACGAGCGTCAGCAGCTCGTCGAGGTCGGGGTCCCACAGCGTGAACTGATAGGACGAGCTGGATGACCGGCCGCCGGCGCGGACGTCCTGCGCCGGGAACATGAACACCCGCATGCCGCCAACGTCGAGGAGCTTGGGGCGCAGCCGGTTGATGACCTGCTGCGACGTGACGTTGCCGCGCTCGGACGGAGGCTTCAGGCTGATGAACATACGCCCGTTGTTGACCGTCCCGCCGCCGCCCCCGCCGCCGCCGACCGACGAGCCGACATAGGCCACGGCCGGATCGGACAGCACGATCCTCGTGGCGCGCTGCTGCAACTCCTTCATGGCTTCGAAGGAGATATCCGGCGCGGCGCGGGCGCCGCCGAAGATCAGGCCGGTGTCGTCCTGCGGAAAGAACCCCTTCGGCGTCTTGACGTAAAGACCGGCCGTGAGCGCGATGGTGGCGAGGAACACTATCAGCGTGATCATGCGGTGGCGCAGCACGACGTCGAGGCTCGCGGCATAGCCCGCCACCGCGCGATCGAGAATCCGCTCGACGGCGCGGTCGAGCCAGGTGGCGTTGCGGCTCGGCGCCGACTTGACGAAATGGGCGCAGATCATCGGAGTCAGCGACAGTGACACCACCGTCGAGATCGCGATGGCGAAGGTTAGGGTCAGCGAGAATTCGCTGAACAGCCGGCCGACCAGCCCGCCCATAAACAAGAGCGGCGTGAAAGCGGCGACCAGCGAGATGCTGATCGAGAGCACGGTGAAGCCGATCTGACGCGCGCCCTCGATGCTGGCGCGGAGCGGCGTCATGCCCTTTTCCAGATTACGGAACACGTTCTCGATCACGACGATGGCGTCGTCGACCACGAAGCCGACCGATACCGCGAGCGCCATAAGCGAGATGTTGTCGATCGAGAAGCCGGCGACCCACATCGCGGCGCATGTCCCCGCCAGCGCGAGTGGCACGGTGACGCCGGCGGCGATGGTCGCCGCCGCCCGGCGCAGGAACAGGAACACCACCAGCATCACCAGCGCGATCGTGGCGAGCAAGGTCCACTGCATGTCGCGGACGCTGGCGCGGATGGTCGTCGTGCGGTCCGAGAGCACCGAGATCTGGACGTCGGCCGGAATCCAGCGCTTGAGCTCGGGCAGCATGTCGTAGATACGGTCCACCGTGTCGATCACGTTGGCGTCGCCCTGCTTGGTGACAACGAGCAGCACTGAAGGCTGCTGGTTGAACCAAGCGGCGGAGCGGGAGTTGCGCACGCCGAGCTCGACGTCGGCGATGGCGCCGAGCCGGACCACGGTGCCGTTGGCCGACTTCACTACCAGGTTCTTGTATTCGGGCACGGTGCGAAGCTGGTCGTTGCTGCCGATGGTGTGGGCGAGATCGAGGCCGTCGAAAGTGCCGAGCGCGCTGGCGGCATTGGCGTTGGATATGGCGTTGCGCACGTCCTCCAGGCTCACGCCCATCGAGGCGACCGCCACCGGATTGACCCGGACGCGCATCGCCGGCTGCTCGGCGCCGTTGACGGTAACCTCGGCCACGCCGTCGACCTGGGCAATGCGTTGCGCGATGACGCTGTCGGCGACATCGTACATGTTGCTTGCCAGCATGGTTTTGGAGGTCAGCGCCAGGATCAGGATCGGCGCCGCCGACGGGTTGACCTTGCGCATGGCCGGCAAGGTCGGCAGATCGCCCGGCAGATCGGTCAGCGCAGCATTGAGCGCCGCCTGCACGTCACGCGCGGCGCCGTCGATGCCGCGGCCCAGGTCAAACTGAATGGTGATGCTGGCGCTGCCGAGCGAGCTCGTCGAGGTGATCTCGGTGACGCCCGGGATTTCGCCGAGCCGGCGCTCGAGCGGCGCCGCAACGGTCGCCGCCATGATGGCCGGGTCGGCGCCGGGCCGGCTCGCCGAGACGCGGATGGTCGGGAATTCGATCGTCGGCATGCTCGACACCGGCAGGAAGCCATAGGCGACGAGCCCGACGAGGAACAGGCCGAGCCCCATGAGGGCGGTACCGACCGGGCGGAGGATGAACGGAGTGGAAAAATTCATCGCCGTCACTCCGCGACGGGGTGCGGCACATCCCGGTCTGGCCGCGGCACCGGCGGAACGAACGGCTGCGTGCGGCTGAACCGCTGCTTGAGCCGTTCCATGGCCAGATAGATGACCGGCGTGGTGTAGAGCGTGAGCAACTGGCTGAGCAGCAATCCGCCGACGATGGTGATGCCGAGCGGATTGCGAAGCTCCGAGCCGGTGCCACTCTCCAGCGCGAGCGGCAGGGCGCCGAACAGCGCCGCCAGCGTCGTCATCATGATCGGACGGAAGCGCAGGAGCGAAGCCTGCACGATCGCGTCGCGCGGCGACATGCCCTGCCCGCGCTCGGCTTCGAGTGCGAAGTCGATCATCATAATCGCGTTCTTCTTGACGATGCCCATCAGCAGCACGATGCCGATCAGCGCTATCACCGACAAATCATAGCCGAACAGCATCAGCGCCAGCAGCGCCCCGACACCCGCCGACGGCAAGGTCGACAGGATAGTGATCGGGTGGATCAGGCTTTCGTACAGCACGCCGAGCACGATGTAGATCGTGATTGCTGCGGCGAGAATGAGCCACGGCTGGCCAGCCAGCGATTTGTCGAACTCCGCCGAATCGCCGGAATACGAGCCGGTCACCGATGACGGCATCTGAATGGTGCGTTGCGCCTGGGACACCGCGGCAACCGCGTCGCTCAGCGCCGAGCCGCGCGGCAGGTTGAAGCTGATGGTGACCGACGGAAACTGCTCCTGATGCGCCAGCGCGAGCGGCGCCGAAATGTGCTCGAACCGCGCGAAGGCCGAGAGCGGCACCTGGTTGCTGCCGGTGATGGCGTTGGGAGTCGCCGAGGTGTTGGTGTTGGTGGTGCCCGCGGCGGTGTTGGCGACGACGGCCGTAGTGCCGGTCGAGGTGCTGGCGCCGGTGACGTAGAGCTTCCGCAGCGAGGCCGGATCCTGCTGATAGCGCGGGTGGGCCTCGAGGATCACGCGATACTGATTGGCCTGCGAATAGATCGTCGAGATCTGGCGCTGCCCAAACGCGTCGTTGAGCGTATCGTTGATTGCCTGCATGGAGACGCCGAGCCGGCCGGCCGTTGCACGGTCGACCTGGACCTGCATACGCAGACCGCCCTCCTGCGCCTCCGAGGCGACGTCCAACAGGCGTGGGTCCCGCCGCAGCCGCTCCGTTAGCTTCTCGGACCACTCCAGGACCTCGCCGGCGTCGGTGCCCACCAGGGTGTACTGATACTGCGCGCGGCTTGCCCGCGTGCTGATCTGGATGTCCTGGACCGGCTGGAAATAGACGGTCATGCCGGGGATCGGCGCGACCGCCAGCTTCAGGCGGGTGACGATATCGTCGACGGATGCGCGACGCTCATTCCGTTCGCGCAAGGTTATGGCGAGGCGGCCAGCGTTTGGTGTGGGGTTCATCCGGCTGACGCCGAGGATGGAAACAATGCCGTTGATGTCAGGGTCCTTCTTGAGCTCGGCCTCGACCTGCGCCTGCAGCCGCTGCATTTGGGCAAACGAGACTTGGGGCCCGGCCTCCGACACGGCGAAGATCAGCCCGGTGTCCTGCGACGGCAGGAAGCCCTTCGGCATGACGATATAGAGCCACACGGTGGCGGCGAGCGTTACGAGCGTGATGAGCAATGTCATCGTCTGGTGGCGCAGCACCCATTCCAGGCTTTGGCCGTAGTATTCGACCGTGCGATCGAGCGCCCGGTTGAAGAAGCGGCCGACAGCATTGCCGGACTTCGCCGCCTTATGGCGCAGGAGGCGGCTGCACATCATCGGTGTCAGCGTCAGCGAGACGATGGCGGAGACCACGACCGCTATCGTCAGCGTCAACGCGAACTCGCGGAACATCCGGCCGACCAGGCCGGTCATGAACAACAACGGAATGAAAACGGCGATCAGCGACATGGTCAGCGAGATCACGGTGAAGCCGATCTCGCGCGCGCCGCGGAGCGCGGCATCGAGGGGCGATTCGCCATCCTCGATGTGGCGGACGATGTTCTCGATCATGACGATGGCGTCGTCCACGACGAAGCCAGTCCCGATCGTCAGCGCCATCAGCGACAGATTGTCGAGCGAGAAGCCGCAGAACCACATGACGCCGAAGGTTGCGATCAGCGACAGCGGCAAGGCGACGCCGGCAATGATGGTGGCGCGGACGCTGCGCAGGAACATCAGCACCACCAGCACGACAAGAATGACGCTCAGCACAAGCGTGAACTGAACATCGTGGATCGAGGCGCGGATCGTGGTGGTTCGGTCATTGACGATGGTCAGCGTCACGCCGACCGGCATGGCGCGCTGCAGCCGCGGCAACTCGGCTTTCACCCGCTCGACCGTCTCGATCACGTTGGCGCCGGGCTGGCGCTGAATGTCGATGACCACGGCCGGCGTGCCCTGATACCAGGCGCCGACCTTCTCGTTCTCCAGGCCATCGACAACCTGGGCGACGTCGGTCAACAGCACCGGTGAGCCGTTGCGATAGGCCACCACCAGCGACTTGTAGGCGTCGACGCCAATCAGTTGGTCGTTGGCCGAAATCGTGTAGGATTGATGGGCGCCGTCGAGCGAACCTTTCGCGCCTGAGACATTGGCGCCGACGATGGCCTGACGGATGTCCTCGAGACCGATGGCGTAGGCAGCAAGCCGCGCCAGATCAGCCTGGATCCGCACCGCCGGCCGGATACCGCCCTGGATCGAAACGCGGCCGACGCCGCCGACCTCGGCGAGCCGCTGTGCCATCAGAGTATCGGCAAGATCGCTGAGGTTGCGCAGCGAAATGGTCGGCGACGTGAGCGCCAGCGTAAGCACCGGCGCGTCCGCCGGGTTCACCTTGGCGTAGGTCGGGGGATAGGGCAGCCCGCGCGGCAAGGTCGAGCCCGCGGCGTTGATCGCCGCCTGCACGTCCTGGGCGGCGCCGTCGATGTCGCGGCCGAGATCGAATTGCAGTGTGATCTGGCTGATGCCGAACGAACTCTGCGACGTCATCACCGAAAGCGACGGAATCTGGCCAAACTGGCGTTCGAGCGGCGCGGTCACCAGCGCGGCGATGGTGTCGGGGCTCGCGCCCGGCAACTGGGTGGTGACCTGGATGGTCGGGAAGTCCACCTGCGGCAGCGAGGAAACCGGCAGCCACCAGTAGCCGAGCCAACCGCCCAGCATTACCGCAAAAGC
>Ga0210380_10000705_pt1 | contig 14250 bp, 12 predicted proteins | sample PLM4_5_coexredo_FD_155476 | JGI IMG/M metagenome (GOLD analysis project Ga0210380, IMG submission 155476) | Groundwater sediment microbial communities from an aquifer in East River, Colorado, USA - PLM4_5_coex redo | ecosystem: Environmental > Terrestrial > Soil > Riparian zone | place: USA... | reverse complement strand
GATCGTGGCCGGCTTCCATCCTTTAGCGCTATTGCGGTACCCGAGATTTATCGCAGAATATCGCCAATTCAATAAAAAGGGCGGGCACGCCAGGATGGGCGACGTCTATCCCTGCCTCTTCGACCGCATAACGACGTCCGGCATCGACACGCATTACTTCCACCAGGCGATCTGGGCGTTTCGCCACATCAAGGACGGCGCTGTCGATTCTCACGTCGATATCGGGTCCGAGGTGAATTTCGTCGGACTGCTGACTTGCATCACGAAGGTGACATTCGTGGATATTAGACCTCTGGAACTCGACCTTCCGAATTACACGGGGCTTCGCGGCTCGATTGTCGAACTGCCTTTCTCCGACGACGCCGTGCAATCGCTGTCTTGCCTGCACGTGATTGAGCATATCGGCCTTGGCCGTTATGGTGATCCTATTGATCCGCGAGGGCCGGAACGCGCGGCACGCGAAATCGTGCGAGTGCTAAAGGCGGGAGGGCGCGCCTACATTTCGACGCCGGTGGGGCGGCCGCGCGTGCAGTTCAACGGCCAGCGCGTGTTCGGGATTGCCGAGGTGATCGATATCTTTCGCGGCCTGACGCTCGCCGAATTCTCGCTGGTGGACGCGCACGGCACGCTGCGTGAAAGAATCGATCCCGCCGCCGATATCCGCGAGGAGGGAGCCGGCCTCGACTGCGGCCTCGGCATGTTCGTTTTTCAGAAAGCGGCAGGCTGAGCGCATCATGATCCGCACGCTGTTGTGGGTCTGGACCCTATGGGTGGCCGTCGCCCTGTACGCGGGGGAAGCAGCAATCGGGTTGATACTCGAGAAGTCGATTGCGTTGAGTCCGGTGCCGCCGCACTCCACTCAGCGCCACACGACATCCGACTACTCTGTCACGTATCGCTACAATAACATCGGGCTGCGCGGGCCCGACTTTGACCCGAACGTCACGTACGACGCTCTGCTGATCGGCGACTCTTTCATTTTCGGAACCGGCGTCGAGCAGGACCAGACGATAACAGGCCTACTGACCGCAGGCGGACTGCGCGTGTTCGTCGCCGCGGAGCCCGCCACCAACCCACCGCAGTATTTGCAAAAATCAAAAGTGCTTGCTGCCTGGGGACTGAAGTCGCGCGCGCTGGTGGTTGGATTGTTCGTTGGCAACGATTTTCAGGGGCTTGCCGGCAAGGACATTTCCGAGCTGTTGTCGGCGTCGCTTGCCGGCGCCGCCGAACCTTACACCTGGCGGTCGTTTTTGGCGCTGCAGCGCGTGCGCTATATCATCGCCAGCGCACGCGCGAAATTGCTCAAGAACGCGCTGTTCCCGCATGACTTCGAGCGGCGCATGAAGTTCTACGACGACTGGAACGAGTTTTTCGCCCAGGGCGACCCGGTGATGACAGCGCAAATGCGCAATGTGTCCCCATCGAATGTCGACGGCGACGAATTTCTCAGGATGGCGCAGATCAACGATGAAACCGTCGCCAAGGGCGCCGCGCTGCTGGAGGCCATCGCCGACGCCTCGCCCGCCGCGGACAAAATCGTGATTCTACTGCCGGCTGCGTCGTTCTATCAGCGTCAATACGGCGGTGCCTACCAAAAGTACATGCAACAGCTGCGCGAGCGTCTATCGACCCGCTACCGCGTCGTCGACATGCATGCGTTTGGCAATGCCGGACTCTACCTGCCGCATGACGGCCATTTGAACGTCGCCGGCAACCGTTGCGTGGCAACTGCGATCGGTGCCGCCCTGAAGGGCCAAACCCCGCCGCGCTGCCCCGTGCCCGCAGCGACGAAATAAACCCACTGTCCCGGGCTATACCGGACAGCCAGGAAGTGGTCGGTTAAAATCCTGCCGTGTCGAATTGCACCGCTCCCGTTTCAATCGTTCGAGCCGCGATCGCGCGGCCTGCATGACTAGCATCGAACAACAGTTCAATGCGGCCGTTTCACGGCTCAATCGCACGCCGGCGTTGAAGCTGCTCGACCCCGGCTTCGGCAAATTTATCGCACGCTGGCTCGCGCGTGGACATTCAGAGCCGAGCCCGCGCACGACGCGGCTATTTTTCGGCACCGACATGACAGTCGTGCTGCCCGAAGTGATCTCGGAGGCGATTTACACTTACGGGATGTTCGATCCGACCGTCACGTGGATGGCGCTCAAAGCGGTGCGCGCGGGCGACATCGTGTTCGACGTCGGCGCGCACTTCGGCTATTTCTCACTGCTGTTCGCGCATCTCGCCGGCCCGCGAGGCCGGGTGATTGCGTTCGAGCCGACACCTTCGACGTTCGCGATCCTTCAGGAAAACGCGCGGCGCAGCGACCGCATCGAGCCGGTGAACAATGCGGCGGGTGACGTCGCCGCGGAAATCGAGATCGCCGACTTCGGGCTCAAGTACAGCGCGTGGAATACGCTCGCCACGGAATCACGCATGCCCGGTTTGCTGAACGCTAACGATGTCCAACATCACAAGGTAGCGGCTGTGAGACTCGACGCCTTCGCACACGAGCGCGGTCTGACTCCCGATTTCATCAAGATCGACGCCGAGAACTTCGAGCACGCCGTAGTCGCGGGGCTGCGGGGACTGCTCGAAAAATCCCAGCCGGTCGTGCTGCTTGAGGCGGGCTCCGCTTCCGCGCTTGCCGCCGGCCGCGAGTTCGAGCACCTCGGTTATCGCGTCGTCGTGTCGGACGGGCCGGATTCGCTTTACGTGTGGACGGGCTCGCTGGCCACCGCCAATGAGCGCTACAAAGATCTGCTGTTTGCGCCGCCCCGCCGGCTGGACGAGTTCGCAACCGTTGGCCCTCATTAACATCTCGCGAACCGGTTTCTACTGCGCTTAAACGCGAGCCCGATATAGTAGAATGCTGCGTTGAATTCTCACGGAAAATTCATGCAAGCCGCACACGAAAATCTGGCCCGCGAAGAGGATAGTAAGCGTTCGTCAAATCGCTCCTTTGGCCTCGTCTTCGCCGCCGTTTTTCTGATCGTTGCATTGTGGCCGCTGTGGTCCGGCGCGCCGGTAAGGCTATGGGCAGCTTGCGTTGCAATCATTTTTGCGGCTCTTGCGTTCGTCGCCCCGTTTCTGCTCGAAAGGCCGAACCGGCTGTGGCATCGGCTCGGTGTGCTGCTTCACCATGTCGTCAGCCCGGTTGCACTGGCGCTCGCGTTCTACCTGGCGATCATGCCGACAGGCCTGGTGATGCGCCTCTTCGGCAAGGATTTCCTGCGTCTAAAGCTGGATCCGCACGCGAAGAGTTACTGGATCGAGCGCACGCCGGCCGGCCCCGCTCCCGACAGCATGAAAAACCAGTTTTAGGAACACGCCAGTGCGCCTAATCAAGGAACTGTGGGCGTTCATGCGAGCACGCAAAAAATACTGGCTGGTGCCCGTCATGCTCGTAATGCTGATCGTCGGCGGCTTGCTCGTGCTCGCCAAGGGATCGGCGATCGCTCCGTTCATCTATACGCTGTTCTGACGCGCCAGCGGTGTATATCCTCGGGATTTCCGCCTTTTATCACGACAGTGCCGCAGCATTGTTGTGCGACGGAAAGATCGTCGCAGCCGCGCAGGAAGAACGCTTCTCTCGCAAAAAACACGACTCGCGATTTCCGAAGGAAGCCGTCTCCTACTGTCTGAAACAGGCCGGCATCGATGCTGCGCGCGTCGAGCACGTTACGTTCTACGACAAACCTTTCCTGAAATTCGAGCGGCTGCTCGAAACCTACATGGCATTCGCGCCGCGTGGTTTCGAATCCTTCCGCATGGCGATCCCGGTCTGGCTGCGCGAGAAACTCTATTTCAGGGATTTGCTGGGCAAAGAGTTGCACGCTTACGACAAGGATGTTGACTGGGATGCGCGCCTGCTGTTCAGCGAACACCATCTGAGTCACGCGGCCAGCGCGTTTTTCGCGTCGCCGTTTCGCGAAGCAGCGGTACTGACGCTCGACGGCGTCGGCGAATGGACGACCACGTCGCTGGCAATTGGCCGAGAGGCAAATCTTGAAATCGTCCGCGAGATTCACTTTCCGCATTCCCTGGGACTGCTCTACTCGGCCTTTACTTATTACACCGGCTTCAAGGTGAATTCCGGTGAATACAAGGTCATGGGACTCGCGCCTTACGGCGAACCCCGCTATGCGCAGCTGATTCTCGACAACGTCGTCGATCTCAAGGCCGACGGCTCGTTCCGGCTCGACATGAGTTACTTCAATTACTGCACCGGCCTCACGATGACGAGCGCGAAGCTTCACGCGCTGTTCGGCGCTCCGCCCCGCCCGCCAGAGAGCCTGCTGACTCAGCGCGAAATGGATCTCGCCGCGTCGATCCAGGCCGTCACGGACGAAGTGATGCTGCGCCTGACGCGCTCGATCGCCGCGGAAACCGGCTTGCGCAATTTGTGCCTGGCCGGCGGGGTAGCGCTCAACTGTGTTGCCAACGGGAAAGTACTGCGCGACGGAAAATTCGAGCGCATCTGGGTTCAGCCGGCGGCCGGCGATGCCGGCGGCGCGCTGGGCGCCGCACTGGCGACCCACCATATTTTTCTCAAGCAGCCGCGCGCGCCCGCGGATGCCGGGCGCGATCTCATGTCCGGCTCATATCTGGGTCCCGAGTTTACGCAAGCCGAAATCGAAGAGCGGCTAACGAACTGTGGCGCGAGCTACAAGGTCATTGACGACGACGCGCTGACGATCGCAAGCGCCGCTGCGCTCGCATCCGGCAATGCGCTCGGCTGGTTTCAGGGGCGGATGGAATTCGGCCCGCGTGCGCTTGGCGCGCGCTCCATCCTCGGGGACGCGCGGTCGCCGGCCATGCAATCGGTTCTTAACCTTAAGGTTAAATACCGCGAATCATTTCGCCCTTTCGCGCCTTCGGTGCTGCGCGAAGACCTCAACGCGTGGTTTGAACTCGACGCCGACAGTCCCTACATGCTGATCGTCGCCGATGTGATCGAGTCGCGGCGGCGTCAGATGACCGCGGCCGAACAACAGTTGTTCGGGATCGAAAAACTGAACGTGCCGCGCTCGGATATCCCGGCAGTGACCCACGTCGACTACTCGGCACGCATCCAAACCGTACATCGCGACACGAACCCGCGTTTTCACGCACTGATTTCCGCGTTCAAGGCGCGCACGGGCTGTCCAGTCGTCGTCAATACCAGTTTCAACGTGCGCGGCGAGCCTATCGTCTGCAACCCGGAAGATGCGTTTCGCTGCTTCATGGGTACCGAAATCGAGGCGCTTGCCATCGGCAACTGCTTCCTGCGCAAAGAAGATCAGGATCCGGCGCTCAAACTGAATTACGAAAATGCTTTCACCGCGGATTAGGATTGACTCGAGTAATGAATCCCATTTGCAGTGAATTAATCATAGGCATGGTTACGGGAAATTGCGACCGGCTCGTGCCACTGATGCAGCACGCGGCCAACCCGGAGCGTCTTAAGGCGTCGCAGTAACCATGCCGACGGCCGTACCCAATTGGAAAAACGCCCTGCGAAGAATCGGCTGGATTTCGTCAATTAACGCGTCGCTTAAGGCCCGGGCGACACATGCACGTTATCGGCAAACTTGCGAATACTATGCTTCACGTCCGCTCCCGGCGCAGCCGCCGCCTCCCCCGCGGCTACGAGCCCGTGCCGGGCAGCCGCTGCGCATTTATTTCCTTGGCACCGACGAGCAGCAGGACCGCAGCGGCATCCTACAGGCGCTCGAGCAGCTGGGCCAATTGCGCTATTTCACGCGCGCCGACGGGAGCTACGGGCAGAACGATCCGCGGCCCGGCGAAGTTCGCCGCCGCGCGCTCAGCGAGCGTCTGTGGGAACAGATCGCCGCGGCGGGCGCGCGTGGCGAAGCGCCCCACGTATTGATCGCGCAAACCTGGGCCAGCGTGATCGATCCGCAAGTGCTCGCACGGATCAAGTCCACGTACGGAACACTCATCATCAACATCTCGATGGATGACCGCCATCAGTACTGGGGCGAAAAAATACAGCGCGAATGGGGCGGCACTCGTGGCCTGATCCCCTGTCTCGATCTCGCGCTGACCGCGGCGCCCGAATGCGTCGAGTGGTATGCGAAAGAAGGTTGCCCGGCATTGTTCTTTCCCGAGGCGAGTGACCCTGCTATCTTCCACCCGATGCCGGAATCGCCAAAAGAGCACGATGTCAGTTTCGTCGGCGGGCGCTATGGCATCCGTGAGGAAATAGTCGCTGCGATCCGGCGAGCCGGCATCAGCGTTGCCGCATATGGCGACGGCTGGGAGCGCGGCCGCATTGACACAGACAAGGTCCCGGCTTTGTTCGCGCAATCGAAAATCGTGCTGGGTGTGGGAACCATCGGGCACTGCCGCGATTTTTATGCGTTGAAGCTGCGCGACTTCGACGCGCCGATGGCGGGCAGCCTGTATCTGACTCACGATAATCCCGACCTGCGTTCATTGTTTGAAGTCGACCGGGAGCTCGCGACGTATCGCGATGCTACCGATTGCGTGGAAAAAGTCCGCCATTACCTCGCCCGCGACGCCGAGCGCGAATCCATTGCGGCCGCCGGCTGCGCACGCGCCATCCGCGACCATACGTGGGACCAGCGCTTTTCGGACGTCATGCACGCGATCGCGGCGGACGGCTGACGATGTGCGGCATTTACGGACTCGTGCGGCTAGACCAGGCGGTAGATCGCGGCGTGCTAGAACGTCAGCGCGATCTGCTCGCACATCGCGGGCCCGATGATAAAGGCACATGGATTTCCGATTGCGGACGCGTAGGCCTCGCGCACCGGCGGCTCGCCGTCATCGACCTCTCGCCCGCCGGCCATCAGCCGATGCTGTCCGCCGACGGACGTCTTGCCATCGTTTTCAACGGTGAGATCTACAACTTCCGCGAGCTGCGCAGCGAGCTCGCGCAGCTGGGTTGCTCTTTTACTAGCGACAGCGATACCGAAGTCATCCTCGCCGCTTATGCCACGTGGAGTGAGCAATGCTTGAGCCGTTTTAACGGCATGTTTTCGCTTGCAATCTACGATCGCGGAACGGGCAGCGCGCCCGCAACGCTGTTTCTTGCGCGCGATCGCGCCGGCAAGAAGCCTCTTTACTACACCGTCGGCGCGCGCAGCTTTGAGTTCGGCTCCGAACTAAAGGCGCTTGCGTCACGCTCCAGAATCGACGCGCATGCGACCAATTTTTATCTTGCGCTCGGTTACATCCCCGGCGAACTGTCGCTGTGCGAAAACGTGCGCAAGCTGCCGGCTGGACACGCCGCGCGCATCGAAGTCGCAACCCTCAAAATGCACACTTGGCGCTACTGGGAGCTGCCGGTGAATCGACCGCAAGCCATTGCGGACGGCGAGGCGCTGGCCGATGAAGCGCAGCGGTTGCTGACCGACGCGGTGCGGTTGCGGCTGAACTCGGATGTGCCGATCGGCATCCTCTTGAGCGGCGGACTGGATTCAAGTCTCGTCGTCGCCGCCGCCGCGCGTGAATCGCGACAAGCGCTCAAGACATTCACAATTGCGCTGCCTGGTTCGCCGCTCGATGAATCGCAGCACGCACAAGCAGTCGCTGCGCATTTCGGCACCGATCATTTCCGGCTCGACGTGGAGCAGCCCTCGCTCGCCATCGTCGATGAACTCGCACCGTTGGTCGATGAGCCGCTGGCGGACTCCTCGCTGCTGCCGGCGTTTCTGGTGTCGCGCCTGACGCGCCAGCACGTAACTGTGGCTCTCGGCGGGGATGGCGGCGATGAACTGTTCGGGGGTTACAACGAGTATCGGATAGCCCTGGCGGACCAGGCGCGGTTCGCGCTGCTGCCAATGCCGCTGCTGCGGTTTGCGGCAGCGATCGCCGCACGGATGCCCGCGGGCACCCGTGGGCGTAACCGCATCGCCTCGCTGCGCGCAGGCGCGCTGCAACAGATGATCTGGGGCTCGCCCTACTTCGATATCGAAATGCGCAAACGGATACTGACGCGCGACCAGATTGCGTTGCTTGGCAATGATCTCGATGCGCCCGAGCGCTGGTTGCTGAGCTTGTTCGAGGCGGGCGGCGATCCTGTCGATCGTATGACCCGCACGCATTTCGGCAGCGTTCTTGCTGACGACTTTCTGGTCAAAGTCGACCGCGCAAGCATGGCGCACGGTCTCGAAGAACGCTGCCCTTATCTCGATCACCGATTGATAGAATTCTGCTTTGCCCACGTCCCCGACGCGTGGAAAGTGCGCGGACGGGAAACGCGCAAGCTGCAAAAACTGCTCGCCAAACGCATGTTGCCGCCTACACTGGACTTCAATCGCAAGCAGGGGTTTTCGATTCCGATGGACGACTGGCTGCGACAGGAACGCTGCGCAACGGTCAGGCGTTATAGCGAATACCTGCCGACTTACATCCGCCGAGATGCGCTCGATGAACTGATCAAGGGTCAGCTTGCCGGCCGAACCAACGGCGCACGTCTATACGCTATAATAATGCTCGGAATCGCAATGAAAAATCAGCGGGGAATGTAATATTAATCTCGTCCGCCATAATGCAACGTCCCGCCTCCGCAATGCGTCGATACGCGGCGATTAGCGCGGCCTGATCTCGCAAACGGGATCGCATAAAACGAGTGCCCTGGTGAGTCAGAAAAAATTCAGTCGAATCTATGTCGCGGGCTGCGGCGGCATGCTGGGTGAAGCGGTTTATTCCGTGTTGTCCAAAACGGCAGAGGTCAAGGCAACCGACCTGAACGTCAATACTTCATGGTTGAGCTATGCCGACGTGCGGGATTACAAAAGCATCGTCCCGTCCATTTTGGAATTCAAGCCGGACCTCGTAGTGAATCTCGCTGCGCTGACGGACATGGAACAATGCGAACGCGAGGCCGACAATGCCTGGCTGACCAACGGGCTGGGGGCGGAAAACGTAGCGCGGGCCGCCAACGAAGTCGACGCTGGTTGCGTTTACATCTCGACGGCGGGAATTTTCGGTGGCGAAAAAGAATATTTCAACGACTTCGACGTACCAAACCCCCTTTCTATCTACGCCAAATCGAAGTATCACGGCGAAAGGTTTGTGTGCGAAAACGTGCGCAAGCATTATGTATTCAGGGCAGGCTGGATGATGGGCGGCGGACTGGCCAAAGACAAAAAATTCGTTAACAAGCTGTATAAGCAGATCGCGGCCGGAAAGTCCGAACTGCATGTCGTTGACGACAAGCTCGGCACGCCGACCTATACGTGGGATTTCGCAAATGGACTAAGCGGTCTGATCGGCACTGAACTGTACGGCGTGTATAACCAGGCCAACGAAGGTTCGTGTAGCCGCTTTGACGTTGCAGTAGAATTCGTCCGACTGCTCGAACTTGCCGGCAAGATCAGGATCAATCGCGTCGATTCCGACTATTTCAAGTCCGAATACTATGCACCGAGGCCTGCGAGCGAAAAACTGATTAATCTGAAACTGAATGCCCTTGGTCTGAATGCGATGCGCAACTGGAAGGTCTGTCTTGCCGAATACAGCGCGACCTTCAAGCAGCATTACCAGGAGCACGTCGATCGCTCGTCTGCCGGTTGATGCATGCGACGAAGCCCGGCATGGTCACGCCGGGCCCGGGAATGGCGTGCAGGCATTCGCGCCTCCGCCCGAATGCCGCTGCGTTCAGTAAGTCAACCGAAAAAATAGACAACACTGAAATATGAGCGCGGCACCGCTAATTTCCGTATGCATCATGGCCTACAATCGCGCGGCCGTGCTGCCCGCGCTGCTCGAGTCTATCGTCGTCCAGGATTATGACGATTTCGAGATCGTTATTTGTGAAGACATGTCCCCGGAGCGCCCCGCCATAGGCCGCGTGGTTGCCGATTACACCGCTCGTTTACCTGGACGAATTCGGTATTTCGAAAACGTCACAAACCTGGGTTATGACGCCAACCTGCGAAATGTGATCGAAAGAGCGCGCGGCAAATATTGTCTGTTCATGAATAACGACGACCTGCTATGTCCCGGCGCCGTCACCGCCGTGGCATCGGCGCTCAAGCGGCACGAAAACGTCGGGGTAATCTTGCGCAGCTATGCGTCCTTCGATGAAACGCCCGATAGAATCAAGCAGGAGTTCCGTTATTTCGAAACCGAGCGTTTCTTTCCCGCCGGGACGGCCACGATTGCAACCATTTACCGCAGGTCAGTCGTAAACTCCGGAATGGTACTGCATCGAGAACAATCAATTCAATACGCAACGGATCGATTCGACGGCTCCCTTTTATATCAGCTGTACTTGGTCGCCAGCATCTTAACCACGAGAAATGCGGTGTTTCTGCCGCAAATACTGGCGTTGTACCGTAACGGGGGAATCCCGGACTTTGGCAATAGCGAAGCTGAACGCGGCAAATTTGTTCCGCAGCAACACACACCGGAATCATCGCTGCACTTTATGGGCGGCATGCTGGACATTGCCCGCCACGTCCAGCAGTCGCAAGGCGTCCAAATCTACGATCTGATCCTGCGCGATATTGGCAACTATTCTTATCCCGTTATGGCGATCCAGGCGGACAAGCCATTTACCGTGTTTGTACGTTATTGCGTTGGCCTCGCCAAGCTGGGTTTTTGGAAGAGTCCAATGTTCTATATTTATATCTTCGCACTGGTAATGCTCGGGCCCGAACGCATCGAGGCATTCTTTCGATTTATAAAACGGAAGCTTGGTTACACGCCACTGCTCGGCAAGGTTTACAAAGGTCGTTCGGTTTGAAGATACTGGTCGCCGGAGATTGGCGTTCCGAACTTCACGAGGCCGCGATATTCGGCGCCCTGCAGCAACTTGGCCATCAGGTTGAAAAGTTTTCGTGGCACCAGTACTTCGCGCCAAGCACGCCGGAAAGTTGGCTCGGCTTTCGACTTGACCTGACGAGCAAGAAATTCCAGAACAAATACCTGGTCGGCCCGATTCTGTGCCGGATCAACGACGACTTGATCGAGCAAACCGAACGATTTCGGCCGGACCTTTTATTCATATATCGTGGCACACACATCACAAGCGTGACATTGCAAAGAATCAAGCGTCAGTGTCCCGAGTGCATAATCGCCGGATATAACAACGACGACCCGTTCGGGGCGGGGCATCCCCGCTGGCTGTGGCGACATTTTATAGATGCTGTTCCCTGCTACGACGTGATATTTGCCTACCGACAGCACAACATCGAGGAGTTCCGGCAAATAGGGGCGAAACGGGTGCAACTGCTCCGCTCGTGGTACAGACCGGCAAGCAACCGCCCGGTTGAACTGTCGCCCGACGACCGCGTTCGCTTTGGCTGCGACGTAGTGTTTGTTGGTCATTTTGAGGCTGACGAACGGACCGACTACATCGAGGCAATCGTGCGTCAAGGCTTCAACTTCAGAATTTTCGGCCCGGACCACGACTGGGATCGGGTAACGACCCGATCTCCCATATTGCAACGTTTCCATCCCGTGAAACCGGTATGGGGCGCAGATTACAACAAGGCTTTATGCGGCGCAAAGATTGCTTTATGTTTCTTTTCAAGTCTCAATCGCGATACCTATACGCGCAGGACCTTTGAAATTCCAGCTAGCGGAACATTAATGCTGTCGCAATACTCGGACGACGTCGCTGCGATGTTCAAAGAAGGCGAGGAGGCGGATTTTTTCCGCACCAAAGAGGAACTCCTCAGAAAACTAACGTTTTACCTTACAAACGACAGCGTTCGACATCGAGTTGCGGCGGCCGGCCATTGGCGGGTCATCGCCGACAACCATGATGTGGTATCGCGCATGCAGCAAACGTTGCAGTATCTCGGCGAACAGCATCGTTTCGGGAGCCGGGTCGTTGCTTGAGCCAGAATCGGCGCCGATGCGCTTGTTCCGCGTGGCAGGCATGGAGCGTCTGGCCTGGTCGCTCCGGCGGCTGCACGTGCCGGTACGCAGCGATGCGCTGGTCCTCGACGTCGGGTCGGGCGGCAACCCTTATCCTCGTGCGAACGTCTTGCTCGACGCCTACGAGGACACCATAGAGCGGGATCACGCGCCGTTGGTCAAAGACAGACCGCTGGTTTTTGGGCTCATGGAGCGCCTGCCATTCAAGAACCAGGCTTTTGATTTCGTGATCGCATCGCACGTCCTTGAACACACCCATGATCCGGCCGCATTTTTGTCCGAACTCATGCGCGTTGGCAAGGCGGGTTACATCGAAACACCCGATGCGTTTTTCGAAAGGATCAACCCCTTCAGATTTCATCGCCTCGAAGTGACCGACGTCGACGGGCGGCTCGTCATTTTCAAGAAGCCGTCCTGGCGACATGCGACTGATGTCGTTGATATGTACGAACGAAAACTCAAGGATCCACAGTTCATCAAATTTGCAACCGAACATCCAGCGCCCTTCCATACCCGCTTCTATTGGGAGGGCTCCATTCCATACCGGGTGCAAAACCCGGAGGTCAATGCGGCTTGGCCGCTTCCGCAAAGTACACAGGAGGATTTGACCGGCAAGCGGTCGTTGCGGGCGCGCATACGATCTTATCTGGTAAGGGCGATTCGGTTTGCGTTTTCGCAAAATTCCAGAAACCGGAGCCTGGACCTGTTTTCCATATTGAGATGTCCGGGTTGTGCTGCGGATCCGATAATCGAGAAAAATCCGACAACGCTGTACTGCGGTAGCTGCGGTGCGGAATACCCGATGTTCCGGGACAATCCCGTGATGTTTACGTCCGTCAGGCACACCTAAAGTGAGCTTGTCGAGGGTCGTCATCGATACCGCGACAGCCGCGGTCGATCGCGTGAATTCCTCCCAGAAAGGAGGCTGACCGCATGTGCGGCATCGTCGGCCGGCTTAACTTCAACGGCGCACCAGTGCTCGGCGCCGAACTGGATGCCGCCCGCGACGCGCTCGCCAATCGGGGCCCCGACGATGCCGGCACCTGGCTCGACGGAGCCGTAGGCCTTGCGCACCGGCGGCTCTCGATTCTCGACCTTTCCCCCGGCGGACATCAGCCGATGGACGACGCCGGCGGCAAGGTATGGATCACGTACAACGGCGAGGTTTTCAATTTCAAGGAACTGCGCGACGAGCTCGCCGCGCTCGGGCACCCGTTCAGGACCACCAGCGACACCGAGGTGATGCTGGCCGCGTACCGCCAGTGGGGCATCGCATGCGTGCAGCGGTTCAACGGCATGTTCGCGTTCGCGTTGTGGGACGGCGCGCAAAAAAAGCTATATCTCGCGCGCGACCGCATCGGCGTCAAGCCGCTTTACTGCGCACGGTTCGCCGACAAGCTGGTGTTCGCTTCGACGCTCAAGGCATTTGCGGCATTCGCCGATGTGCCGCTTGAAATCGACGCGAACGCGCTGGAACTTTATTTCCAGATGTTGTACGTTCCGGCGCCGCTGTCGATCTATCGCAACATTCATAAGGTCCGTCCTGGCACCTGGCTCGAAGTCTCTGCAACCGGCGATGTTCGGGAAACTGTTTATTGGCAGCCGGCCGCGCAAATCATGCAGGCCGGAGAAGCCGAAGCGCTCGACCGGCTCGAAGGCCTGCTGCGGTCGAGCATCCAGTACCGCCTGATCAGCGACGTGCCCGTGGGCGCCTTCTTGAGCGGCGGCATCGATTCGAGCCTCGTCGTTGCGCTCATGCGTTCGCTGACACCAAATGTGAAGACTTTTACGATCGGCTTCACCGAGCGTGCGCACGACGAGTCGCAATATGCGCGCGAAATATCGCGCCATCTCGGCACCGAACATACGCAGCTCGTGCTGACCCCTGCCGATCTGCTCGGCCTCGCCGACACGGTGCCGCATCATTACGATGAGCCATTTGCCGACGCGTCGGCGATCCCGACGCTGGCGCTCGCGCACATGACGCGCCAACACGTGACCGTCGCGCTCTCCGGCGATGGCGGCGATGAACTCTTTGGGGGCTATCCGTATTACAGCTATTTGCGCCGGCTCGAACCGCTGCGCCAACTCGCCGCGCCCGTGCGAAAGCTATTCGGCAGTGCCGCCGCCCGGGTGCCGGGTCATCGCGTTGCGATGGGCCTGCGCGCGCTCGCCCAAGCCGATACGCCGTCGTTGTTCGCCTACATGCGCGGCCCGCTCAAAACTGGCGAGTACGGCGACCTCATGCCGCAATACAAAACAAGTGCCGGAGAATTCTTCGCGCAACGGCTGGCCGAAGGCGGCAGCGGCGAATTGACCGGCCGTTACATGGATCTCGATCTGCGCACCTATCTGCCCGACGACATTTTGGTCAAAGTCGATCGCGCATCGATGGCT